>Ga0208544_10001039_pt1 | contig 19835 bp, 11 predicted proteins | sample DEB08_DNA_9_FD_184526 | JGI IMG/M metagenome (GOLD analysis project Ga0208544, IMG submission 184526) | Aqueous microbial communities from the Delaware River and Bay under freshwater to marine salinity gradient to study organic matter... | ecosystem: Environmental > Aquatic > Marine > Coastal ... | reverse complement strand
AAATACGAACAAAATACTGTTTTAAAGATAAAAATACTTTTAATACAGAATATTATTTCGTGTAATTTATGTATTAATCAAAAATTTGAGCGAACCTAGCGTAATACCGCTTAAAAATCGTATTTAAATGCAAATTACTTCTATTTAAACTCGCAACCCGCAACTCGTAACTATTCAAAAATATCGTTTAATTAAACGTAGTTACTTACTTCACCCTTTCTCCTCTTTTAAATACATATTGTACCATACCAATATGCTTAATATCAACCAAAGGATTTTTATTCAATACGACTATATCAGCTTGCTTTCCTATTTCAATACTGCCAATCTTTTTGTCCATGCCTATCATTTCTGCATTAATTAAAGTAGCTGCTTTGATAACTTGCATTGGAGACATTCCTACTTTATTGACTAAAATATTCATTTCTTGAAAAAGTGGCGTAACTTTTGGAAAATCATGCACGCTCATATCCGTACCAACGCCTATTTTGACCCCATTTTTATAAGCTAAATTGGTTAAGGCAACTCCTTGTAAAAAGATGGTACTATCAAATCTTTCCTGTTGATAAGTAGCCAAAGTAGCATCTAAAATAGTCCCTTTTGTTTGCATGGAGCTGATTAATTTATTGAAAACTGAATTGTTTATATCAAAATTAGCTTGTTTGACATATCTTCCTTTGGCAGATGATGGCAAATAATCCACGCCTTCCCAAGCCAATAAAGTCGAATGAGAAATCACATCAACGCTGGCATTGACAATCGCTTGTGGTTTAGCAGGAAAAATAGCCGCATGACTCCACACTTTTATGTTTTGTCGATGTGCTTCTTCGACTATGTTTTGAATAACGGCTGCATCTAAATCAGCATATACTTTAATGCCCGCTGCCCCTGTTCCTTTAGCTTCCGCAATTGCCAATTTCATATCCGTTTGTAAATCAACACCTTTCATCCATGCACAATTACCTGGTTCTGCACCTTTGGCAGAAGCATGAGTGCGAGGGTCATCAAAAAAGGTAGGCCCTGCCATTAAAGCGGAATAATAAATGTCTGGTGAAGGTATTTCATTTAAGGCAGCAGCACGAGCCAGATACCCTAAAAAACGAGTATCGCCTGCCATATCTCTTACCGATGTAATGCCGTTTTTCAATAAATAAGCTAAGCGTTTTTTAGTATCCACGATATTATCAGAACCACTCGGGTCAGTCCCAAAATGAACATGGGCATCAATTAATCCTGGAATAATATATTTATCGGTCAAATCATAAATAATAGTATTTTTAGGTGGTATAATGATTTTTTGATAATCAATATTTTCAATCTGCTGAGCTCTAATTAATACGTCTCCTTTTTTAGCAGTTGTAGAAATCCCATCAATAATCAAGGCATTTTTTAGTAAAATATACGTAGAATCCTTAGTTTCACCTTGCGCTTGAAGGATTGGTACGATAAAAAGAAAAAATAGGAAAGCAACGAGTATTTTTTTCATTTTGAATTTGTTAATAACAAGCATGTCATGACTATAAAAACACTTTTTCAACAGACCAAATCTAGGCAATTTATTGTATTTAGTTTAATAATAAGCTGTTCCTTTCTGTTTCAATGTACTTCCATTACTCAAAAAATAACCAAGGATGCGGATATGGCTAAACCAAATATCGTCCTTTTTTATGCAGATGATTTAGGTTGGATGGATGTAGGCATTCAAGGGTCAAAATATTACGAAACACCAAATATTGACCGTATTGCAAAAGAAGGGATGCGTTTTACCAATGCTTATGCCAATGCGGCGAATTGCGCCCCTTCTCGTGCCTGCTTAATGACAGGTTTATATCCACCAAGACATGGTATTTATACGGTTGGTAATGCAGCAAGAGGAAAAGCTGAAAATCGACAATTAGTACCGGTTACCAATAAAACAATCCTTGATTCCAACCTTTTAACCTTACCTGCTTTTTTACAAAACAAAGGCTATCAAACTGCCATTGCAGGAAAATGGCATTTATCCAAAGACCCGACCAAATATGGATTCGATGCTAATTTTGGTGGGTTTCAAGCAGGGCATCCTAAGTCTTATTTCTCGCCTTATAAAAATCCTAATTTAGCAGATGGCCCTGAGGGAGAACATTTACCCGCTAGATTAGCAACGGAAATGTCTAATTGGATAAAGCGGCAGAAAAACGAACCCTTTTTTGCTTATTTCCCTTTCTATTCCGTGCATACACCAATTCAAGCTAGAGCTGATTTAATCGAAAAATATCAAAATAAGCCCCCCGAAAAATACCATAATAAACCCGAATATGCGGCAATGATTGAAGCGATGGATTTGGCGATTGGGAAAATTTTACAAACAATTGAAGATTTACGATTAGCAGATAATACCATCATTATTTTCACCGCGGATAATGGCGCACATGGTGGTCAAACGTTATCTAGGCCACTAAGAGGTGCTAAAGGCATGTATTATGAAGGCGGTATTAGAGAACCTTTAATGATAAAATGGACTGGAAAAATTAAACCTAATTCGGTCAATGAAACCCCTGTTATTGGCAACGATTTATTCCCAACTATTGCGGATATATTAAAGGATAAACCCGTCCAAGAACAATTAGATGGCGTCAGTATTTTGCCTTTATTACAAAGAAAACCCATTGCGGATAGAGCTTTATATTGGCATTTCCCCGCTTATTTAGAAATGTACAAAAAAGACCGTGCTTTTGAAGATTCGCAGGGTAAGCCTTATTTTAGAACGACACCTGTTAGTGTAATTCGGGATGGAGATTGGAAATTATTGGAATATTTTGAAAGTGGTGAATTAGAGTTGTATAATCTGGCTACGGATATTGGGGAACGGATGAATTTAGTACAGCGTAATCCTACCAAAGCACGCGAATTGCATCAGAAATTAAAAGTATGGCAAGGTCAGACGAATGCTTTTATTCCTAAAAAATAATGGTCAATAATAACCTTATATTCCAAAGAATTTAGTGCTTCTAGAACTTGGAGTTCTGGAAGCACTTTTCGTATATTTTGAAAGATTTTTCCACGGATAGATAATTATTCGTGGAAAATAGCCAAAACCTATTGCTGAAACCTTGAATCTATCCCAACGTTTTACCAAAAGACATTCGTTTTCAAGTAAATCTGTTCTTTATAATTTAAATAAATAAAAGTTAATTTAACTTAGTAAATAGAATTATTTAGTTATTTTGACTTTTTATTTTCATTTTATTTTAGAATTGACGATTTTCGCAAAAAGAACGTTCACTTTATTTTATTAAAAATTCCTAACCATGATAAAATCAGCCGTCAAGAAAGACTTAACCCAACAATTTATTGAAAGAGAAGACAAATATGGAGCGCATAACTACCATCCACTGCCTGTAGTATTGGAAAAAGGAGAAGGTGCTTCTGTCTGGGATGTGAATGGAAAACATTATTATGACTTTTTATCTGCTTATTCTGCGGTGAATCAAGGACATTGCCACCCAAGAATTATCAAGGCTTTAAATGACCAAGCCGCTAAATTGACTTTAACTTCTAGAGCCTTTCATAATAACTTATTGGGAGAATATGAGGAATATGTGACTAACTTATTTGGCTATGATAAGGTCTTGCCTATGAATTCAGGCGTAGAGGCAGTTGAGACGGCGATGAAATTATGTAGAAAATGGGCCTATAAAGTAAAAGGAATTCCAAAAAATCAAGCAACGATTGTCTTTGCCACAAATAATTTTCACGGTAGAACACTATCTGTTGTTTCTGCTTCTAACGACCCAGATGCAAGAAATGATTTTGGGCCATATATGGAAGGGATTCAAACGGTATTGTACAATAATTTGGAAGCTTTAGAGGATGTATTGAAACGCAATAAAAATGTTGCTGCTTTTATCGTCGAACCTATTCAAGGAGAAGCGGGGGTGGTTGTACCAGATGCTAATTATTTGACAGGTGTCCAAGCGCTTTGTAAAAAATATAATGTTTTATTCGTAGCGGATGAAATTCAAACAGGCATTGCTCGAACGGGTAGAATGTTAGCCGTTTGTGGAAATTGTGGTTGTGGTAATAAATGTGAAGCCAATTATGAGGCTCGACCTGATGTATTGATTCTTGGAAAAGCATTGTCTGGAGGCGTTTTCCCTGTTTCTGCGGTTTTAGCGAATGACGAAATTATGTTGACTATCAAGCCAGGCGAACATGGTTCTACTTTTGGTGGAAACCCATTGGCTTGTGCCGTTGCAATGGAAGCATTAAAAGTGGTAATTGACGAAGATTTAGCCGCAAAGTCGGAAATTTTAGGGCAACAATTGAGAGATGGATTGAATAAAATTGCACAGAAAAATCCATTGATTAAACTAGTTAGAGGAAAAGGATTATTGGATGCGATTGTTATTGATACGGCCGAAGATTCTGGTTTAGCTTGGGATATTTGTATGAAGTTTAGAGATAATGGTTTATTGGCTAAACCTACGCACGGTAATAAAATTCGTTTTGCACCTCCTTTGGTGATTACGGCACAAGAAATGGACGAATGTATTGATATTATTGACCGCTCTTTAGCGGAATTTTTAGTGGCATAAGAAAGTTTCCGAGTTGCGGGTTGCGAGTTGCGAGTTTTAATAGTAGTAGTTTTATCAGCATTGTAGGAATAGGGAGAATACCTAGTTTTTACTAAAAAATAACATTAGCATTATCAAGAACCCGCAACTCGCAACTCGCAACTCGCAACTCGCAAACTCAAACATGAAAAAATCGATTAAAATCATCAAGAATCGCTCGGATATTGGTGCGGGAACCCGTGGGGCAGATATGGGTATTGATGCCATAGAAATTGCTGCTATCAATCAGGGTAATAATTATTTTAGTATTTACGAACACGAAGATGTAGAGACGCATAATGAGAGTATCTACAACATGGTTAGAAACTCTTTCGCCAAACGAATTGAGCATGTAATGGAGCAATGTTTACGTGTTTGTCATGTAGTTGAAAGAAATATCAAAAGAGGGCATTTTCCGATTGTTTTATCAGGTGACCATTCTTCTGCACTAGGGACAATTAGTGGTATCAAAGATGCCCGACCTGATTTACGTTTAGGCGTAGTATGGATTGATGCACATGCGGATTTACATTCGCCTTATACTTCTCCTTCTGGTAATATTCACGGCATGCCTTTGGCGGCAGCTATTGGCGATGATAACATGGATTATCAGGTGAATGAAGTAACCAAAGACACGCAATATTTTTGGCAAGAAATTAAAGATACAGGAGTTAATGGGCCTAAGGTAAAACCAGAAGATATTATCTTTTTTGGCGTTCGAGATACCGAAATGCCTGAGGATAAACAGATGGAAAAATATGGCATCAAGAATTATAAAGTTGCAGAAGTCAGACATCGAAGTTTAGCCACTTGTGTCGCAGAGGCTTTGGAAAAATTAAAAGATTGTGATCATATTTATATTTCTTTTGATGTCGATAGTTTAGATTGTGATATGATTTCCTATGGCACAGGTACGCCTGTCCCAAAGGGATTTGACCAGTATGAGGTAATTGCCATTATTGACCAATTGATTGCTTCTAAGAAAGTGTGTTGTATTGAATTTGTCGAAGTCAATCCTTTGCTAGATACGAGCGGTAATAAAATGGCAGAAACGGCTTTTGAAGTCTTAGATGCCATTACGGAAACGGTCAAAAAAACGTTATTACCTAATCCTATTACGGATACCCAATTGACGGATACCATTTTAATGGTGCGCCCTGCTAATTTTGGATTTAATACCGATACGGCGGATAATAACACCTTCCAAACGAATGACAAAAGTTTAACTAAGCCTAAAATTAAGGCAGCAGCAGTTAAAGAGTTTGACCGTTTTGTAAATAAATTACAAGCTGCTGGCATACAAGTAAAAGTACACCAGGAACATGAAGATGCTATTAGTACGGATTCTGTGTTTCCTAATAATTGGTTTAGTTGCCATGAAGAAGGCTTGTTGGTCACTTATCCTATGTTTTCAACCATTAGAAGAAGTGAACGCACCGCTGCTATTATTGACGAATTGAACGAAAAATTTAATATCAAAACGCATATCAAATTAGAGAAATGGGAGAAAAATGAGCAATTTCTAGAAGGTACGGGTAGTATGATTTTAGATAGGCATCATAAATTGGTTTATGCTTGTCGGTCTGTGCGAACAAATGAGGAATTACTCGACCAATTTTGCTATTTTATGTGTTATGAAAAAGTACTTTTTGATGCAGTTGATGATAAAGGGGTGCCGATTTACCATACTAATGTAATGATGGCTTTGGGGACGACTTTTGTGGTTATCTGCTTGGATAGTATCAAAGATAAAGAACAAAGAGTTGCCCTGGTTGCTTCTTTTGAACAAACAAATAAGGACATTATTGACATTTCCTTAGCTCAAATGGGGAACTTCGCTGGTAATATGCTACAAGTTAAGAATAGAGAAGGGGAGCATTTCTTAGTAATGTCTTCTAGGGCTTACGAATCGCTCACAGCTGAACAGATCCAACAAATTGAAAAACATACGCAGATTTTGCATAGCGATTTGAAGGTGATTGAGACGTATGGAGGTGGAAGTGCTCGGTGTATGATGGCGGAGGTGTTTTTGCCTGAGAAATAGTGGTAGGCAGTAGCAGTAGAATAATACAAATTGACCACAAAATTACCCATTTGTGGTCAATTTGTATTATTCTACTGCTACTGCCGCTGCCTACTGCTTATCCTTTTCAAAATTCAATTTAAACCCAATCTTCTGATTGCGTTCTGCCCCAGGTGCATCATCATCATCATAATCTTCCCAATGAAAAATCTCTGTAATAAATTCTTCTATGTGCCGAACAAAAAAGGGTTCTTTTAACTCTTCTGGACGGTATATACCAACTGTTTTGGGAGGAGTAGGCTGTCCGTAATTTTCTATGTAAGGGTAATTTATAATCACTACAATTTTACCATTAAATAATTGCTGATAAATGAGTGATCCATTATGTTTTATCATGTGCCGCTTGATAGAATCACTTAATTCTTGATACATCCCACTTTTGACAGTACCCAAAGAAAAGACGATTGCTTCCAAATTTTCTAAATCTGATTTAACATCAATTTTAGCTTCTAGCTCTACCTCTTTGGAAATTGCTTCTAGTTGTACTACAATTTTATCTTTTAAACTATCTTTCCATACTTGTCGATATTCACGGGTATTGGTTAGTACTTCTTGATAATGAACGACTTTCTTTTTTAAATTACTGTATTCTCTGTTCATTTTTAGGTTAGTTTTAAATAAATTTATTCAGGAAAAAATATTCCTAACAATGCGGACAAAGCTAATAAGACTTCTTTAAAAGGAAAAATATCTGAAAGAGTTTCCCTTCGTTACTAGAATATGTAGTATTTGATAAGACATTTTTATTGCGAAACTACCTTATGGAATAGACTATAACAAGTCGATAATAGGATTACAATAAATTGTCAAAAATGTAGCTTTCTAAGCACTATCAGTAGTTGTTTCAGTTTAATTAAATTATTCATTGTTCTATTTTACTGTGTTAAAATTCTCCTAAAATTGAAAAAAACACCTAATTCCCGTTTTATCTGAATGTTTGTAAATGGTTGATAATCAATGTGATTCAACATGAGTGCATAAGCCTACAACATAATTGCTATCGCTTGCCTGCTTTTTTAGTGCACCTTTGAATCATCAACTGGAACAACTGAATTGATTCCTATTTCTTAAACCCTAAAATTTTAAAATTATGAAGCAGCAAGCGAATAGTATAGTGAAATCAACTACTACTTTTTTAAAAACAATCCTTTCTTTAGGTATCTATTTTTGCTTAGTAACGACAACTTTTGCCAACCAAACCGCTGATAGTTGGGAGAATGAATTAACTACACAAATCAATAAATTACTGCCTAGTACCGCCTATTCTTTGGATGAATTAACAGTCTCTAATAAGGACAAGGCAGTAATGGGAAAAGGTACTTTTTTTAAGCAATCGAATATTGCTTTTGAGGCTTCTATTAGCCAAGACGGAACAATTGGAACATTTATAGCAACGATGCCATCAAACGCTAAAGTAGCCATCAATAATTCAGCATTGAGTGATTTGGCAGGGCAAAATTTAATATCCTTAATTCCTAATGCTATAGAAAAAGGTATCTATTTAGAGCAATTTAGTTTGGTTTTTAATAAAAAAAGCAAGGCTATAGAAAGCGTTCAATTAGCTTTTAATGGGATAAATAATTGGGCCATATTTCAAGGCAGTACGCTACAATTAGAACAGATTAAAGTAAATATAACAACGGATTATCCAGCTAATAAGAACCAGCGGAAATTTAAAAGCATGCTTACAGGGATAACAAAAATTGCTGGTAAATCCGTAAATTTAAGCGCTCAATTAACCACCAAAAAGGAAGCCCTAATTTTAACTGGACAAACAGGTAAACTCAATTTTAAGAATAGCCTAGAAGGAATTATTGGGCAATCGGATATTCGAGGGTGGGATGTGCCTAATGTCTTTTTTAATATTCAACTCAAAGACGGCACCTTAAATATTGCACCCTATCAGCAATGGATGACTTTGGCAGCTAATTCTAATTGGGGGCAAGTCGATATTTGGACTCAGAAAAAGGCAGCAGCAGGTAAAGATGGAAAAAAGTTGGATTATGTGGTTGCTATTTCGACGCCTAAAGATTTTAAAATTTCTAAGATTCATGCCAACTTAAAAGTGTTAGACCGAGTTAGTTTGGCGAACCAGCAAATTGTTTTTTCTTCTGCAAAAAAATCCCAAAAAGAGGCGAAGAAAGTACCAATTTTGAAGCAAATTAAAACAGGTATTCGGAAAGGAGGGAGCATTATTGCTAAATTAGACGTCCGTAAATTAAAACTAGAACATTTATTACAAACCAAAGAATTAATTGTTAATTCTCCTTTAACTGCCAAATTAGATGGGGTAGTTTTAGAAGCTCCTTTGACTTCGAATATCCAATTGGGGGCAAATGCCAAATTATCAGAAGTATTGTTTAGATTAAAACCTGCTCCGAAAGATTTTGGGATTATCCTAATAGGATTGATGAACACTCAAATTGGTCAAGATGCATTAATTTTTAAAGGAGGCATGGAGGTAGATTTAAAAAGCCAAGCATTAAATTTTTCTGCATTAATGGAGGGAGATTGGAAAAACCCTTTAGGCGCAAAAGGTTTAGTCATGACAGATATTGGGATGCAGATGGGGGCTAGCTTCACAACTGCCCCAGTTATTTTACCGAATATTGCGCTTACAGGACAATTAAAAGCAGGTAGTTTCACGGGGGAGGCGCATTTAGCTTTTGATACTCGAAATCCTACAAAGAGTATGTTGGCTGCTAGTTTTAATAAAGTTGGATTGATGGATTTAATCAATTTAGTCACTAGCGCTAAAATTCGAAAAGGCATTCCAAAAGAAATGCAAAAAACATTAAAGACCATTAATTTGAGCAAAGTAAGTATGGAGATGGTGCCGCAAAAAATGGAAGTCTTAGAAAAAATCTATCAAGCAGGTTTTAGAACAAATGGAACTATTAATATTGCTGGTTTTAAAGGGTATACGGCTATGGAGATTGATTATTTAAATGGTATTTTAGCAAAAGGGAGTATCGACCCTATCAAAAAAGGAGTTTTTGAATTAAAAGGAGCGAAAGGCAATGCAAAACCTAGTTTTATTTTAGACTTGCGAAAAGGTAAAAAAGCACAGATAGGGATTAATGGATTGGTTAGTTTGATGGAAATAGAAGGGGAAACAGATATTGCTTTATTACCGAATGGCTTTAAATTTAAGGTTGGAGGTCAATTATTCAAATTATTTAAAGGAGACATAACCGCAACAGGCAAGGATTTAGCTCAGGTTGGAGAGATAGGATTGAAGGTGAAAATGGAAAATGATTTATTAAATTTTATTGATAAAGAAACAACTAAATTCATCAAGAATAGCACCAAAGGGGCGGTCGAAAAATTGACAAAAGCCCAAAAGGGATTAACAAAAGCCCAGAAAGAGGTTAAAAAAATAAATAGAACGATTAAGGTTGAACGAGCTATTATTAGTAAAAAAATGGCGGCTAAACGAAAAAAATATGATGCTGCTAAAAAGAAATTGACTGCTGCCCAAAAGAAAGTGAATCAATTGAATAAAAGCATTAAAAAATTGAAGAAACAGAAAAATGCGTTGAAAAAACACCAAGTCGTCAAAAAAAGTGCGATTAATACCAAAATTCTTGCCTTGGAAGGTACTAGATTAACCGCCTTGGGCACTTTAGAAGCCGCAAAATTAGCTATGTCTGGTTTCAAAGGGATGAATACCAACCCTGATTTACATCCAAAAATTGTAAGCTTAAATGCTTCAAAAACTACCGCTTTAGCAACGTTAGAGGGCGCTAAAAAAACATTGGAAGGGATTAAATGGACGTTGGGAATTACTGGAAATGTGGCTTCTTTTGCTATTGAAAAAGGAGCAAATTTACTAATCAATATCAAAAAAATTGATTTTGCAGGGCAATTAGGCAAAATAAGCGGTGGCTCGGTTAAATTAAATACGGATTTAGAATGGATGGGAAAAAAGCAAAAATTGAAGCTTAATTTTAATTTAAAAAATCCAACTAAATCTATTGAGGCACTTGGAAAGCAGTTATTAAAAATGAAGTAATAGGGTTTCCTAAAATGGAAGTGAATAAGTAAGGGGTCGGACATTATTAATTACTGATTATTAATTATTTACTAGACGCACCTTAAACGTGTAATTAGCTAATAATCAATAATTAATGAACAATCAACGTAAAAAATTATTCATCGAATAAATATGTCTGACCCCTTAAGTAGTGAGACAGAATTAGCCTTCACTTATTAAATAGTTACGAGTTAAAAAGATAGAATTAGGAATCTAAAATTGAATTCAAATGAATTATTTTAGGTTATTCAACTCAAATTATTAGGTATTTGATTGAATTTAACCCGCAACTCGCAACCCGCAACAAAAAATTTAGGTGACTATTTATATTGTCCTTTTACTTACTTAACGGCTAAATACTTTGAAAATCACCATACTTTTTATACATTGACTGCTAATCTAAAAACAGTCCATAACCTTTGTATAAAAAGCAATTATATTTATTTTTGATGAGTCTTTTCTGCCTAATTTTAGGCAGTACAAAACCTATCTATAGTCAGCAGGACACGCTAAATTTAACAGCGAATTTTTACCAAGATAGTTTGCACCAATGGTATGATATCCAGTCATATTTAAATTATCAAAAGGAATTACCAGCTAATTTTACACCTGAATTAGCCAGCCTTGATTCAAATTGGAAAACAATAGATGAAAAAGCGTATTTGGCATGGGAAGATAATATTTGGCTACGATTCTCCATCGATAACCCGACCAACCAAAAGAAAGATTTAACGCTATTATTACATGCGGATTTGCTAGATGTGTGGTTTCAAGATAAAAATGGAACTTGGCAACATCAGACAGGTGGCAACCTTCGGCCAAGAGCTTTATGGGATAGTCGCCAACATCAGCCAACATATCTTTCTCCACATACGATTCAATTTTCAGTAGCTGCGGATTTTTATGCCACATTTTTTATAAAAGTAGGGCGAACGGATATTAATACCGCTTTACAGCCAAGATTATGTAATCGTGCTTTTTTCTTAGCCTTTTCTACCCATTATTTTCAACGAACGATTGCTACTCAATCCTTTTTTCATGGAGTACTGCTACTCATGTTCTTGTTTCCTTTGGGAATGTTCCTATTGAATAAAGACCGAGCTTATCTATTTTATGCTTGTTATACCTTATCTATTTCGGTTTTTTTAGGCTATTATTTTGAATTTCAGAATTTTAGTTGGTTAGCAGAATACCCTCGATTGGGGCGTATCCTTGCCAATAGTAGTCGATATGCCTTTCCTTTTTGTTATAATCTTTTTTTAATTAACTTTTTGCATACAGAAAATTGGCGACCTGATCTTAAAAAGTTATTAATCCTATTCAATCGGGGACTCCTCTGCATGGCAGGATTAACAACCTTGGGATTGCTTCTTTTTGCACCAGGAACTTTAAAATTATTGCATATCAATTGGTTATTCTTTCCTGTTGTACTAATCGGATTAACTGGACTTTGTTATATAAGCTGGGAATATTGGCGTTCTAATAATCAATTAGCCCGCTTTGTCGCATTGAATAATTTTTTTCTGTTAAGTGGCTTAATTATTAGTTCTTCAATTGCTTATGCTGGTGCTATGGGATTTTTTGATGTGCGAAGTACTTCCTTTTGGGGAATTCTATTTTTGGAAGCTACCATTATATTACAACTGCTTAGTTTTTCTTTGAGTTTGAGTTATAAAAGTTTGGAAACGGAACGAGAAAAAGTCAAATTAAAGGAATTAGACCAATTGAAATCTCGTTTTTTTGCTAATATTTCCCATGAATTTAGAACACCACTCACTTTGATTTTAGGGCCTGTTCAAGCATTAAAAGCCGACACAGCAAACCCAATAGTTAAAAAACAATTGAGTATAGCAGAGAAATATGCCTATAGTTTATTGCGCTTGGTCAATCAAATTTTGGATTTAACTAAATTAGAAGTGGGTAAAATGCAATTAGAACCCAAGGTTTTTGATTGGATAAGCATGGCAAAAGTGATTACCTATTCCTTTGAATCGGCTGCTCAACAAAAGGAGATTCAATTGATTTTCAAAAGCGATTCGGAGCAATTATTGGTCGCATTAGACCAGAGTAAGATGGAACAAATTCTGATTAATTTAATTGCCAATGCTTTAAAATTCACACCTAGTGGTGGAAAAATAGCCGTACAATCTAATCTGATAGCTAAAGGAAAGGTTTTACAAATAATAGTAAAGGACAATGGAATCGGCATCTCCCCAACTGAACAACAATACATTTTTCAACATTTTTATCAAGCAGAAAACCCAGATTTTAATTCCAGTCAGCCAAGTAGTGGCATAGGATTATCTTTGACAAAAGAATTAGTAGACTTACACAAAGGAAACATCGAAGTAAAAAGCCAAAGAGGTTTAGGTACTAGTTTTATTATTGAAATCCCGATTACTAAAATCAATGACAATAGTGAGGAAATAAAGGAAATTGCAGTAACTAATTTAGTAGAAACAAATGGCGTTTTAGCAAGCGCTATTTTAGAACCAACGACTAATCACCAAACAGAAAAGCCACTTATTTTAATAGTAGAGGACCATCCAGATATTCAGCAGCATATTCAATCTTGTTTAATGAAGGAATATCAGTTAATAATGGCGAATGATGGAGAAGAGGGAATCACCGAGGCGATTAAACGAATTCCCGATTTAATCATTACAGATATTATGATGCCCAAAAAGGATGGTTATGAATTGACCAGAACCTTGAAAGCACATGCGGCAACTAGCCATATTCCGATAATTATGTTAACAGGTAAGTCGGCTAAAGAAAGTAAAATAGAGGGCTTGCAAGCCTCCGCAGATGATTATTTAACCAAACCATTTGATGCGGAAGAATTACGCCTACGGATAAAAAATTTAATCGACAATCGGCAAAAATGGATTAGCTATTTTCAGAACAAAGCAAGTAGTGTCCAACCTGATTTGAGTATTCCTTCAATGGAAGATGTTTTTATTCAAAAAGCATTAAAAGTCGTGGAGGAAAATTTAGGAGATGAAGGTTTTACGGTAGAAAAATTAGGTCGGATTTTGCGCCTAGACCGTACTCAATTATTTCGGAAGCTTAAAGCTATTACAGGCCAAAACCCTTCTCATTTCATACGAACAGTTCGACTTAAAAAAGCGTATATGCTCTTAACACATAGGTCTGCTACTGTTGGAGAAGTAGCGTTCTCCGTTGGGTTTAGTAGTACCACTTATTTTAACCGTTGCTTTAAAGTGCAATTTGGTAAAACACCTGGAGCAGTTTTGAATGATTCCTAATGATTTATTGACTAAGAATTGTGTTTACACCTAGATATTGGATACTTGATACTTGATGTTTGATGTTTGATGAATTTAGGAATTGTCAAAACTTTATAAGTTCCTAATAATCAATTTTTATAAATTGATGAAATAATGGCTAGTTAATCCAGTATCAAAAATCCAGTATCTAGTAGTAAGCGAATGGTGTACGCTAGACCATTAAAATATTGATTTATGCAAAAATATCGGATTCTCATATTTGTTTGTATGTGTTTGCATACTTTCGTAGCCAATGGATTAAATGACACCTTGAAGGTAGCTTATACGCGTGCAGCTCCTTTTATCATTACCGATAGTGGACAACCTGAAGGCATTAGTATCTGGCTTTGGGATAGAATAGCCAAAAACTTAGATATTGAATATGAATTGGTAGAAATGAGATTTGGTGATATATTACAAGGTTTAGAAAACGGAACGGTAGATCTCAGTATTAACCCTTTGACCGTCACCAGTGAGCGCAGTAAAAAGATGAACTTTACCTATCCTTTTTATGCCGCTAATTCAACCGTAGCCATTAAAAAGACAACAACTGTACAGAAATTTTTTCAATTCTTGGGCTCGTTCTTTTCTTTGAGTTTTCTAAGTGGGTTAGTTGGACTCATTTTCATCATTTTTTTCTTTGGATTCATCGCATGGCTATTTGAACGCAAAAAAAATCCAGAGCATTTTCGACCAGGCTGGTCGGGTATTTGGGATGGTGTTTGGTGGTCCGTCGTAACCATGACTACGGTAGGTTATGGAGATAAAGCACCTAAAAGTAGCGGAGGCAAAATGGTCGCTTTAATCTGGATGTTTAGTGGTTTATTATTTATTTCTGGTTTTACGGCTAGTATTGCCTCTACTTTGACCGTTAATCAGTTAAGCTGGAATTCAGAGAGTATTAATGATTTTAAAGAACGCAAATCTGGAACGATTAAATCGACGGGTACAGAAGATTATTTGCGGCATCATTTTTTTAAAAAAATAGTTCCTTATAATGGCTTAACAGAAGGTTTAGATGGTTTACTTAGCGGGGAAGTAAAAGCATTTTTATATGATGAACCTATTTTAAAATATCGTTTAGCGAATGAATCTGCCTACCAACCTCTAGAAATCTTACCTATTAAATTTGATTTACAATTTTATGCTTTTGCTTTTTCAGGACAGCATGACACACTCAATAAATTGGTCTCCCAAAAGATTTTGGAATATACGGAAGGCATAGAATGGCGTTTATTATTGGCAGAGTATGATTTGTCGGAGTTATAAAAAAGATAAAGTGCTTCCAGAAATTTAATTTTCTGGAAGCACTTGTAGCTTTAATTGCTAATGTCTATTTCCGTAAACAGCACTTTTTATATTTTTTGCCACTTCCACAAGGACAAGGATCATTACGACCAACTTTAGGAGCAGTTCTTACTATTTGCTTTACAGGTTGGACGTATTCATAATCATCATAGTCATCATCAAAGAAAAAATCATCTTCATCTTCCTCCAAATATTTACTAGGTTTCTTCCCTGAAATCATCGACGTCATCATCTCTAGCGTATATTCTGTCACCATTTTTTCTGCGGGTGTTTCTCCATAGATGCTATGCTCCATTTTTATTCGTTCCTCCTCAGAAATCGGTGGTCTTTCTGCTTTTCTAGAACGATATTCTTTGGTATAATACTCCGTAATATTTTGCGGTATGGGGACCAATTCACTAGGATGTGGAGGATTATTAATTTCTTTGATTATTTCCTCCAAATTTCCTTCGATATTATCTGGTATCCATTTGTTTTCATACATTTTGGTTATTATTGGGATTAACTCTTTGCCTCTAAAGTCTATTACATATCCTACACTCATAGCCAAGAAATCAGTATCAATCAAGCCTGTATTATTCGGACAATCTAGATGATAAGTGTAAACCTCTTTAAACCAATTGATGACTTCGGAACGTCGATGTGGTTGATGCAAGGCTATTTGGGCAACAGCGTGAGTAGCTAATAAGCGATTAAACCCATCTATATTTTCTTCAAGGACAAAAGATTTTAATTTGTCTAATTGTTGTTCCCCTAGGCTAAAAAGTACGGGATGGAAAAAGTCCTCTCTCATATCTCCAAACCAAAAATCCATAAATTCACTTCCCATCCGCAATAGGTTAAGTACTTTTTCAAGGCTAGATTCAGATTTTAAAGCACCCAAAAAATACATGGCATGAATCACAAAATCATAAGTATCTTGATTGAATCCTAGGTCTTTTAAAATATCATAACGCTGAATACCATCATCAATCATTGCCTCAAAGTCTACAATTAAATCTTCTTTTGGTAATTGTAGGATTTCGGCTATTATAGATACATCTAAATTGTCAACATCTTCTTCATAGAAAATGTCCAACTCCTCCAATTTTAGACTAGGAGGGCTTACTGTAGGCGTAAAATCTACTTTAGGAAAACTTTCAACAACTATGCGCCCCTCTTGCATCTTAGATATATTCTTGTTCATTTCCATAAACCGACCAATGGCAATTTTTTTTGCGCAATCCTTAATGCTTTTAGCCGAAATTTCAAGTTCAATTAAAGTATCTAATCGTTTAACGGCACTATCTGTATCACCAGTCAGCGCTTCAAAATGAGCTGCAGCGTGTTGGTAATTAATATATTCGGAACTATGGATAAGTCTTTCTCCTGTAAGGGTATGAATATGTCTAGGTTCGCCTAATAGATGTGCTTGTTGTTCTAATTCTTCTTTGGTGTGTAAATTCATGATGGTATTAAAAATACCAAAAACATAATTGGGATGCTCTTTAATAGTTCGGTCTTGTATAGCTTGTGCCTTTTTCAATTGATTAGTCTGAGCATAACATAATTGTAAATAATTCTTAATAGAAGGTATTTTTGGATAAGCTTCTACTAATTTTTCTAACTTAGGTAAGGCTTTTCTTGGGCGGTTTTGAGCGAGGTGATATAATTCCTCTAGTTCATCTTTAATTTCAGGATTACTAGCAGGCAAAGGTTCATCTGTTAACTGAATTCCTGTTTTTTCATAAAATTCACGATATACTCGTTTTTTAGAATTAGATATTGACATATTTACTTGGTATTTGTGTACTCAATCTCATAGAATGAACTACAAAAATAAAAACTAAATACTTTCAAAGCTAATTTAGTGTTAAGAATTTTCTTTCAAAGTCAAATAATGAGGCTGATTATGGGCAGTAAAATGACAGATTTAAAGACCCGTTTTATTGATAATAATGCCCCCTTCCCGACACTTTCAAAAAAAGATTAATTTTCTTGAAATTATTTTACTTTTTCTGCTTTTTTATTACCTTTCTGTAGTTAAGTATTAAATTACCTTTCTAGAATTGCAACCAAAATAATATTTGTATTATTGGTTGATTACTGTTTTAAAAGAATGAATTTAATTGATTTTGCATTTTTGATAAAATTTTATATGGATATTAACTTAGTGTTAAATTTACAATAAGTATGGATTTTGTGAACTTTTTTAGTACATCTTTGCGTTATATAAGGAAATAAAATAAAAATTAAAATTCACAAAAAAAAGTAGCTAAAACACTACGATATGTTAGTATCAAATTTAAGAAATTTAAAACATCATTCACTCCTATTTTTATTTACATTTTTGGCGAGTGCCTTATTTGCTCAAAGCGAACCTAAGTCAAAAAGTATTTTTGATGAAATGAGCTATAAAGAAGTATTAACGGTGACGTTAAAAGCTGATTTTGCGCTGGTTGATAGCTCTAGAAGAACGAATGACAAAAATCCAGCAGTATTTACTTTTGAAGATGAAAATGGGGTCAATCAATCTTGGAATGTTAAGTTAACTACTAGAGGTAATTTTCGTCGATTAAAATGTGAAATGGCCCCCTTAAAAATTAACTTCAAAAAGAAGGAATTAAAAGCAGCAGGCTTAGCTAAGTTCGATGATATGAAATTAGTGACGCATTGTGTGAGTAATAAAGCAGAAGCTAGAGCTTTATTGCAAAAGGAATATTTGGCGTATAAACTATACAATGAAATAACGCACTATAGCTACCGAGTCCAATTATTGAAAATTAATTATATAGATGTTAATACAGGAAAAAAGACGAAGCATTGGGCATTTTTAATTGAAGATACCGCAGAATTAAGGAAAAGGATTGACGCAACAGCTAAAGTTGAAAATAACTTAAGTTTGCCTAGAGACACTTTCCATGATGGTTTATTAAAGATTGCTTCTATTTTTCAATACATGATTGGTAATGCTGATTGGGATTTGAATGTAGGAAGAAATGTGAAATACCTCATCAAAAACGGAAAAGTAATTCCTGTTCCTTATGATTTTGATTTTTCTGGTTTAGTTAATGCTCCTTATGCTATTCCAAATCCTAATTTTGGGATTCCTACGGTTAAAACCCGAATTTTTCTAGGCTATAAAGAGGATATGGAGAAACTTAAAACAACCTTAGCTTATTTTAAAACCAAGCGATTGGATATCTTGAAAACGGTGGATGCTTTTAAAGTATTAGATTTGACCAAGCGAGAAGAAATCATTTATTATCTAGACTCTTTTTATGCAACTATCAATCATATTGTATTAGGAGAGAAAATTGATTTTTCTGCTGAACCAACGCTACCTACTACTATGGGAACTAAGTAAATTTTATAAATATTCCGTACTCGTTTCTTAATGTTTATTCTAAAACAAATTGTAGGGGAAGAGCTTCCAGAACTTCAAGTTCTGGAAGCTCTTATCTGTTATAATGTAAAAAGGTCTATTTCCTATTCAATCAGGTGATTTAGACGACGATTTATATTGCCCTAGTACTTACATAAACCAATTGAACCTCCTAGATTGAAAGCATAAATTCATTCAAATTAATAGCACTATCTAAACCCAACTTCTTCCGTAAGCGATACCTTCCTGCCTCCACACCTCTTATCGAAATATTCAAGAGTGGAGCAATTTCCTTAGTAGATAAATTTAAGCGTAAGTAAGCACAAAATTTATGGTCTGTGGCAGTAAGTTGCGGATATTCTTGTCGGATACGTTTTAAAAAATCAATGTGGACTAAATCAAATTGATGCGCAAATTGATTCCAGTTTTCATCTAAATTAGCACTTTAATTTAAGAGGGAATTGATGCGCTTAATTTCTTGAATAGCCACCTTATCTGTTGTCTTTCTCATGATTTTGTGTAACGGTTCTTGTAATTTTAAAATCAATTCATTTCGCTGTACTAAATTCATGGTGGTCAATGCTAACTCTCGATTTTTATGGACTATTTCTGTTTCTAGATTTTTGTTTTTTAAAGCGGTTATCTCTTGTTCACTACGTGCTACTACTTTTTGATGCGCCTCTTTACTTTTTATTAATTTTTTCTTAAAACGTCGTCGGGGAATGAAAATGAGACTTGCTAAAAATGATAAGGCGAGTAAAGCGTATAAAACGATTGCTTGAGTAGAAGCATACCAAGGTGGATTAATAAGAAAGGAAAGACTAGCAGCAGGGCTAATATCCTGTTCGTTAGTTCGAGCTTTTACTAAAAAACGATAAGTACCTGAACCCAAATTGGTATATTCTTTATCTGTTTTTTTACCCCAACTTGACCAATCTTTATCGAAACCCTCAAGTTTTGTGGCATATTCAATACGATCAATCGCTGAAAAATGAGGTAGTGTATAGCTAAACCGAAAGGCGTTTAAATTACTAGTGGTTTACGCATGAAGTTCTAAATAGTATTTATTGTAACTTTGCGGTTTTTCAAAAAAAGCAGAAATTATGAGTAGAGGACGTCCAACACCAGCTATAAATATGACTAATCGTCAGCGGGAAAT
>Ga0208544_10001038_pt1 | contig 19836 bp, 18 predicted proteins | sample DEB08_DNA_9_FD_184526 | JGI IMG/M metagenome (GOLD analysis project Ga0208544, IMG submission 184526) | Aqueous microbial communities from the Delaware River and Bay under freshwater to marine salinity gradient to study organic matter... | ecosystem: Environmental > Aquatic > Marine > Coastal ... | reverse complement strand
TCACCATGCCGTCCGCCGTCTGCGCGATGATATAGTTCTCGTGCAGCTGCGCGCGGGCGGCGCCCAAGGGGCGGTGCGACATCTCAACAGGCTGTTCCAGAACCTCTTCGACCCGGCCCGTGGCAGGCGCAAACGCGGCGGCAAACCCTGACGCGGGTTCGGCCAAGCCAAACCCCTGAGGCGAGCGCTGTACGGATGAGGCGCCAGCCCGATCCATCTGGTAGACCCGCGCAACCGAAGGTTCTGCGCGAAACGCCCCCAAGGTGGCATCCGCCAAAGTGGTTGATGCCCGGTGCCCGGCATTTGCCAGCGCATGCCGCAACGCGGTCACGATAAGGCCGCGCGCCAGACCGGGGTCGCGAAAACGCACTTCGGATTTTGCGGGGTGCACGTTCACATCCACACGGTCCGGTGGACAATCAAGAAACAGCGCCACCGCCGGATGCCGGTCGCGGCTCAGGAAATCCGCATAGGCCCCACGCAGCGCACCGATCAACAACTTGTCACGTACGGGACGCCCGTTCACGAATAGGAATTGCGCCACGGCCGCACCGCGCGAATAAGTGGGCAGGCCTGCGTATCCGATCAAGCGCAGCCCCTCGCGCTCCGCGTCTATGGCAAGGGCGTTGTCGGTGAATTCCCGTCCCATGACGGTTGCCAGCCGTCCACGCAGCGCAGCGAACAGATCGCCCTGTTCTGGATCGGCACGGAAGGTGACCCGCGGGGCATCGGTCACATCGATGAGGGAAAAGCCCACGCCCGGTTCCGCCATGGCCAGTCGCTTCACGATGTCGGCAATCGCCTGCATCTCGGCCCGTTCCGATCGCAGGAATTTAAGCCGCGCAGGCGTGGCGAAGAACAGGTCGCGCAGTTCCACGACCGTGCCGGTGCTGGCGGCGCAGGGTTTGACTGCGGCCATCACGCCACCTGTCACGGTCAACACATGGCCGTCACCACCGGCGACACGGCTTGAGATCTTCAGCCGCCCGACCGCCCCAAGCGATGGCAATGCCTCGCCCCGGAACCCGAACGACCGGATATTGAGCAAATCGCTGCCATCGATCTTGGAGGTCGCATGCCGCGCAAGTGCGAGGGGCAGGTCTTCCGGGTGCATCCCGCAGCCGTCATCGGTGACGCGGATCAGGGATTTGCCGCCATGTGCGACCTCGACCGTGATCCGCCGTGCGCCCGCATCAATCGCGTTTTCAACCAGTTCTTTCACCGCGCTGGCGGGTCGTTCCACAACTTCACCGGCAGCGATGCGGTTGATCGCCGTTTCATCCAGTTGCCGGATAACGGGGTGCGTATCGCTTATGTTGGGGTGCTGTGCGGCCATGCCGCTATAACTAGCATGCCCACACGCGATTCGGAAACGGTCGGGATCAGTTGCCCGTCATCAAACCCTGAGGCTGCCCCACGACCACGAAATTCAGTCTGTCGGGCTGCAAAAGGCGGGTCGCGACCCGTCGAATGTCGTCTTGCGTCACCGCCTCGATATAAGAGTTTCGTTCTTCGATATAGCTGGCCGGCATCTGATCGGATTGCATCGCAGCCATTATGTTGGCAATCGTGTCGTTGCCATCAAACCGCAGGGGGTACGCACCGGTCATGTACCGGATCGCCGCCGCCAGTTCCGCGTCGGTAACGCCATTTTCCGCGACGTCCGCCCATTGCGCCCGCGTCAGGTCGACCGCTTCGGCCACCAGATCGTTCGACGATGAGAATTGCCCCATCATCATCGGTGCATAGTCGGACAAGGCAAGGTAGCTGTAGATGCCATAGGTGAGGCCGCGGTCGACCCGCACCGCCTGCATCAGGCGTGATCGAAACCCGCTGCCGCCCAGAATCTGGTTCAACACGAAAGCAGCGAAGAAATCTGGATCGTCGCGTTCAATACCCTGATGCCCGAACAAGGCGATGGACTGCGGCGTCGGGAATTCCACCACCGTTGTGCCACCCTCAAGCAGGTAAGGGGCCGGTCCGGGCAGGGTCGCGCCCACAACGGGCAGATCAGCCAACAAGTGATCGACCAGCGCGCCCAGTTCATCGGCCGTGATGTCACCGGCGGCCGCGACAGAAACCCGGTCCAGCGCAAAGCTGGCCTGATGTGCTGCGAACATGTCGTCTTGCGTCAGGGCCGATACGCTTTCGGTCGTGCCCTCGCCCGCGGTGGCGTATGGGTGACCACCAAAGGCCATTGCGTTGAATGTTGCGCCGGCGATCTCATCGGGATCCTGTGCATCGCCTTCGATGCCGGCCAGAACCTGCGCGCGCACCCGTTCCAACGCGTCGGCGTCAAACCGTGGTGCGATGATGGCAGCGCGCAGCAGATCGACGGCGGCATCCCGGTTTTCGGTCAACATCTGGGCGGAAATCACCACGCTATCGCGATAGGCCGAAAAGCCGAAGCTGGCGGCCAGTTCCTCGGTTGCAGTGGCAAAGCCATGTGCATCCAGATCGCCCGACCCCTCCTCAAGCAAGCCGACCATCAGGTTCACGGCCCCGCGTTTGCCTTCGGGATCAACCGATGTGCCGCCCCGAAACCAGATTTCCACCGCCACGAAGGGGATGGAGTCATCTTGCACCAGCCACGCTTGGATTCCACCCGGCGATGTCACTTCCTCGATATCAATGGCCCATGCGGGCAGGGCGAAAACGGCGGCCGTCAGCAATGCCGCGACGCGGGACATGATCATTGGATCACCTCTTGGGATTCTTCAGCGGGACGGGTCAGATAGCCGGTGACCGATGGAGTCTCGGCCAGTATGCGGCGCGCCACGTTCATCACGTCTTCAATCGTGGTTGAAGCAAGTATATCAGGCCATGCCTGCACATCTGCGACACTCAACCCTGATGTCAGTGCCGCGCCATAATCGCGCGCAAGGCCCTGCACGTCGTCTTGCGCATAGATCTGTTGGGCGGACAGTTGGAATTGCACGCGCGCGAATTGCTCTGGGTCAATTCCCGTTTCAAGGAACTCGGAAATGACCCTGTCCAGATCGGCCTCGGCCTCCTCAAGCGTCACGCCGGGTACCGGGACATTGACGAGGGTAAAGGTATCGGGGTCATAACTGGTGCCGTTGTAATAGACGCCTGCGAACAGCGACCTTCCTTCTTCAACCTGCAACTGGCGCGAAAGCACTGCCGTGAAGTCACTGCCGCCCAGAATATTCGCCAGCAAGGTTACCGCCGCCGCTTCTGCCTGATCACCGGGTTCACGCACCGGCGCAAGCAAAAGGCGGCTGACGTAAGGGTTTGCAACGCGCTCATCCTCGAAAATAATCCGACGGTTTGTCGTGTGTGGCGGCTCGGCGGGGCGTTCGCGCAAGCTGATGCCCTCGGATGGCGCAAGCGGGCCATAATGCTGTTCGGCAAGGGCGCGGACATCGTTGGGTTCAACATCGCCAGCGACGATCAACACGGCATTGTTGGGCGCATAATAGAGTTCATAGAACGCAAGCGCGTCTTCAAGGCTGAGCGATTCCATCTCATGTCGCCACCCGATGATCGAGGTGTTGTAGGGATGGTTCAGAAAAAGCGCCGCGCGCATCTGTTCGCTGAAAAGGCCGCCGGGGCTGCTGTCCAAGCGCTGCGCCCGTTCTTCCAGAATCACACTGCGCTCGGTCCGGACCTGATCTTCGGTGATGATCAGATCGCGCATGCGATCGGCTTCCATTTCCATCATCAGGCCAAGCCGGTCCGATGCGACCCGCTGGAAATAGCCGGTATAGTCCCAGCTGGTAAACGCATTGTCGCTGCCGCCGTTTGCCTCGACGATATCGCTGAACTCGCCATCGGCCAGATCATCGGTGCCCTTGAACATCAGGTGTTCCAGAAAATGGGCGATCCCCGACTGCCCCGGCTGTTCGTCGGCGGCGCCAACCCGGTACCAGACCATATGCACTACGGCAGGGCTGCGATGATCCTCGATCACCACCACATCCATTCCGTTATCAAGACGGAACTCGGTGACTTCACCCGCCGCAAAACCGGCGACAGGAAGGCAGAACACGACGAATGAAAAAATGACTTGGCGCAGCATCAGCGGCTCCCAGATAAAAAACCATTACAGGTAGATATTGGCCAAGGCGTACGCATCAAGCCAGATGACGCGCAAGTGACCGGATCCGGTTGGCTATTGGGTCGTCGCGGGAGGGGCGGATGGCGTGCGAATGCCGGCCCGGCGCAGCCGTTCCAACTCGGCATAACGGTCCAGCGCCAGCGGCTGATATGCACGATAATAGACGTTCACGTCAAACAGCCGCTCCATCAATCGGCCATCATTGCGGCGGCGATATTCGAGATCTTCGCTCGCCAGCGTTTCGCGGATGCCGGGGGTCACGCCGAAGCGGGTCGCATACCCCATCAGGTCGCCGCCCACGCCACCGGCGCGTTCGACGTTGCCGCCAAGCGCAGCAATTGCATCGGCCTCGGGGTTGGGATCGGCGCGGTTTGCGCCGCCTGGCGTCGGTGTCGGCAAGGCCGACAACTCGGTCGGGATGACCAATGGCTCATTCGGCAAGATCGCGAACTCGTCTGGCCCCGCCTCTGTATTGCGGAGGTTCATCAAACGCGGATCGGCCCCGCTACAGGCAGCAAGCGCCACCAGCAGGGTCAATGTCACAAATCCGGTGCCTAGACGCGTCATTGCCATCTCCTTCTTGGGCGGTTTACCGCATCCGGCCCGCCCCGTCACGGGGTGATCTTCTTCGGTTCTGCAAAGAACAACAACCCGAATGCGCCTGCGAAGATGCCGATATCGGCAATGTTGAACGCGAACGGGTTATCAATGCCACAGCACGACATGTTCAGAAAGTCTGCAACAGCACCATAAATCAGCCGATCGACGGTGTTGCCAAGCGCGCCGCCAATCACCGCACCGGCCGAAATCAGGGCAATCGGGCGGGTCAATCCCGTGCGGGCCCACCACAGCAGCCAGACCGTGATTGCAACGGCAATTCCGATCAGCACCCACCGCGTTGTTTCCGGCCCACCTGAAAACAGGCCAAAGTTGATGCCCGTGTTCCACCCCATGCGGAATGTCAGGAACGGCGGAAACACATCGATAGCGCCGCGTTCGGCCAATCCGGCCCAGTGCACGACCAGCCACTTGCTGATCTGATCGATGAAGAACCAGATGGCGGCGGAAATCAGGGTCAGGCGCATGGGAGCTCCGTAATATGTTCAGTGACGGAAATGGCGCATGCCAGTGAAGACCATGGCAAGCCCTGCGTCATTGGCCGCCGCGATCACCTCGTCATCCCGCATCGATCCGCCGGGTTGAATGACTGCCGTGGCGCCAGCTTCGGCCGCCGCCAACAGTCCATCGGCGAACGGAAAGAACGCGTCTGATGCAAGCACCGCGCCGATCGCAGGGCTTTGGGAAAGGCCAATCGCCTCTGCCATGTCCTGTGCCTTGCGGGCGGCGATGCGGCTGCTGTCCACCCGGCTCATCTGGCCCGCGCCCACACCCACCGTCGCGCCGCCCTTGGCATAGACGATCGCGTTTGATTTGACGTGCTTCGCCACTTTCCAGGCGAACAGCAGATCCGCCAGTTCCGTATCGGACGGCGCGCGCGCAGTGACGACCCTCAGATCGGCGGCAGAGATGAACCCATTATCCTTGTCTTGCACCAACAACCCGCCCGCAACCTGCCGCACCGTCATCGCGCCGGCCCGGACATCAGGCAGGGCGCCGGTGGTCAGCAGGCGCAGGTTTTTCTTGGCCGCAAAGATCGCCTTGGCTTCATCCGTGGCGTCTGGCGCGATCACCACTTCGGTGAAGATGCCGCTGATCGCCTCTGCGGTTGCGCCATCCAGCGTTCCGTTAAGCGCGATGATCCCGCCAAACGCGCTGGTGCGGTCGCAATCAAACGCTTTTGCATAGGCCTCGGCGAAACTTGCGCCACGCGCAACGCCACATGGGTTGGCGTGTTTGATGATGGCCACCGCAGGGCCATCGGCTGGGTCGAACTCAGCCACCAGTTCAAACGCCGCGTCGGTGTCGTTGATGTTGTTGTAGGACAGTTCCTTGCCCTGATGCTGGACCGCCGTGGCCACACCGGGCCGGGCAGAGCCATCCAGATAGAACGCCGCCGCCTGATGCGGGTTCTCTCCATAGCGCAGGGTTTGCGCCAAGGTTCCCGCCACGGCGCGGCGACGCGGCGCGGTCTCGCCGATTGCGTCCGCCATCCAATTGCTCACAGCCGCGTCATAGGCCGCGGTGCGCGCATAGGCCCGTTGTGCCAGCGTCTGCCGGAAGGCCAGTCGCGTATGCCCGGCCTGTGCGTCCAGTTCTGCCAACACACTATCGTAATCTTCAACATCCACCACGACGCCGACAAAAGCGTGGTTCTTGGCCGCCGCACGGATCATTGCAGGGCCGCCAATGTCGATGTTCTCGATGCAGGTTTCGTAATCGGCGCCCTTGGCGACCGTTTCCTCGAACGGATAGAGGTTCACCACCAACAGGTCGATCGCGCTGATCCCGTGGGTATCCATCGCCGCCACATGGGCCGGGTCGTCACGCAAGGCCAGCAATCCGCCATGAACGCCGGGGTGCAGGGTTTTCACCCGCCCATCCATCATTTCCGGATACCCCGTGACATCAGCCACATCCGTCACGCCCAGACCCGCGTCGCGGAGCGCCTTGGCGGTTCCGCCGGTCGACAACAACGCGATGCCCCGTTCCGCAAGAGACGTGGCAAAGGGCACCAGCCCCGTCTTGTCGGAAACGGACAGCAGCGCGCGGCGCATGGGGGCAAGGTCGGTCATGGTTTCTCCGTCATTGGGTATCATAGTCGCGGTGCGCATAGGGTGCATCGGCGGGTTTGGCCAGCGTCCAGCTGACCGCACTGCCATAATCCGTCAGACGCGCAAACAGAACGATCTGTTTTGTCGCGCGGGGCACGAGGCGGCCAGATTCGAGGTAAACACTTGGTTCCAGACGCAATTCCCCCTCGCCACCGTGGCGAAACACCCATGTTTCTCCGCCGCGCAGGGAAAGGGAAACCGCAAGACCGCCCATGTCGATACGTGCCTCGACGTCCGGGTGCAGTTGGAAGCGGACCGTATACTTGATGCCCTGATCCGGCCCACGTCGCACCAAAACACGGTCCAGCGTGGCGCGGTCGCGTTCAGTCATCGCAGCCAACCCGTCTTCGCCGCGCAGCAGCCGACCATCACCCTCAAGCGACAGACTGCGCAAATGCAGCAGCCCATGTGTTTCGCGGTAGCCATCATGGCTGAGGGCCAAGGCGCGAGACGCTCCGCTTTCGTGCGCCTGCAAATCGACTTTGCCGGGGCCGGCCTCCAATTCCTGTCGGACCACGCCTTGTCCTGCCGCGCGCTTGCCCAGTCTGGCCGAGCTGTAGCCATCGATCGCTAGGGTGGAATGCGATGCGCTGGCGCGTCCGGCCCGGCGCCATTCTGCGCCGAAACTGGCACCCGAACCGCAGTTCACGATAACCGGTCGCCGACCGCTGGTCATCTCGAACGCCAAGGTGCAGGCATGTGCGTTGAAACTTGCCGGACCCATCATCGGTGGCGCCGCATCGATGATCACACTGACGCGCCCACCCTGCAGACGGGCAAAGCCCATGGCCAGACCGCTGACACGACTTGGGCGGACGCCTGATTGCTGCAAGGCCCGATCCAACCGTCCATCAGCCCCACGCCCGCCACCATGGAACCGCGCCAGATTGCCGTCGGAATGGCGCAGGCTGCGCAGGGTCGGGGCGATCCGCATGATGGCCGTATCCACCGCCGGATCAGACCGCTTGCCGGTTTCCGCCATGATCGCAGCGGTCCATGTCAGCAAGCTGAAGACTTCCAGCAATTCCTCGGGGTTACGGGTCACGATGCCGCCGGACGCGTCGATTTCCCGGCTGCACTCATGGGCCAAGCCGCGCAGCGCTGGTGCCAGATGTGTTTCCATGCCCGTCAGGGAACATGCCGAATAGATCAGGCCACTGAGGGCTTCGAATCGGGGTAGTCCGTGGCTTGTTGCCTTCCATCGGGACGACAGGAACACGGTCTGCCGCGCCAACGCAGCGTAGAACATGCGGCTTTCGCGGCTATCTTGCCCGTTCATCAGGAAGAGGGCGTGGGTAATCCATCTGATCTGCCGCCGGCCGGTCAGGTCAGGCGTCCAGCCCGGCCCGCGTCCGCGTCCATACCGATTGATCCACTCAGCCAGCCAACGCTGCGCCAACTTGCGGGCGGGCGGATCACCGGCACTGGCCAGATCGTCCAGCCAGCCGAATCCGTGGAGCTCATCCTCGAAGGCATCATTCGGGCATGCCACATCCCAAAGGGTGTTTCCGTTGGTCTGAACCAGAACGCCCGCGAAGCTGAGGTTCCCGGCCAGCAATTGCCGCCCGCGCGACGCGGTTCCGATGAACCGTGGTTCGGGTTGTGAGATGAAACCCTGTGCCGAACGCGCCAACCCGGCACGCCACGCCGCCCACCGATTGGCCAGCCGCCCACTGCCGCCGGGGCGTTGGCGCAGCGCAAACGTGGCTGGGGCGTCGATCTCGGACATTTATAAAAGGCTGCTCAAGGCTTGTTTTGCGCGCAAGATACCTGTCGCGCCGGTCAGAGTCACCAGCCGTCAGGTCATTTGCAGGCAAGCCATGTAGAACCCGTCTATTCCGCCGCGGTCTGCCCAGTGATCAGGGCGCAGGCGCAATCCGCCTTCGGGGCTGGCCCATTCGGCATCGCCGCCCAACGCTGTGGGGTCGATGGGGACGACTTTGAGGTTTTCATGCCGCTTCAACGCGGCCTTTACCTGAAACTCGCCCTCGACCGGCAGCAACGAGCAGGTGCAGAACACCAGCCGCCCACCGGGTGCCAGAAGCCTCAGCGCGGCATCGATCATCTGCATCTGCAACTTGGTCAGCGCCTCGACCTCTTCGGTGGATTTCACGAAAGGCAGGTCGGGGTGGCGGCGGATCGTTCCGGTGGCTGAACAGGGCGCATCCAGCAAGATCGCATCGAAGGGCGCGGCCGTGTAGGTCAGCGCATCCTCCGCCACCAATTCGGCCTCCAACTCCGTGCGCGCCAGATTTTCTTCGACCCGCGCAAGCCGGCCCTTGGACAGGTCCAGCGCCGTCACATTGGCGCCAAGGCTGGCCAGTTGCATTGTCTTGCCACCGGGCGCGGCGCACATGTCCAGCACGCGCTTACCCGCCACATCGCCCAGCAACCGGACCGGAAGGGCGGCGGCGGCATCCTGCACCCACCAGTCGCCTGTATCGTAACCGGGCAGAGCGCTGACCTGCTGGCCCCTAGGCAGGCGCAGGGTTCCGGTTGGCAAGACATCGGCCTCTGCAATCTCGAACCCCGGCTTGGTCGTCAGATCCAACGGTGCGCCGCGTTCATGCGCGGCCTCGATTGCGTCCAATATCTGGGTTCCATAGGCCTTGTGCAGGGGTTTGCGCAGCCACACGGGCAGGCGCTGTGGTGGGGTGGCGGCCCATGCTTCGGCACCCTGTTCGGCCACGCGACGCAAGACAGCATTTACCATTCCGCTGGCCTTAGTGGTGCCGGGATGGCGTTTTGCAATGGCGACGGCGGCATTGACCACACCGTGGGCATCCCCACCCGCCACCAGCAATTCGGCCGCCCCCAGCCGCAGAATGTTTTGCACGTTCATCCGGGGCTGGCGCGACACGTAGGGCCGCAACACCGCATCCAGCCGCCCAATATGGCGCAAGACGTCGCCTGCCAGCCGTCCGGCGCGGGCGGCATCGGCGGGCGACAGCCCGTCATGGGGCGTGATCTGTGACAGCATCCGCTTGTCCCATAACACGGCATGCAACATCTCCAGCGCGGCGCGCCGTGCCTCCAACCCTGTTGCTGCCATGATCTCTATCCCTTGTTCCAGAGGATGCGGGGCGTATATCACAACATCAACCCGCACAAGGAGGCCGCCAATGTCCGAAGATTCCCCGCGCAGCGATCTGCCGCCCGAAGCGCAGCGCGCGCTGGCAGAAGCGGATGCGCGCCGCAAAGCCAAAAAGGAAATTTCCTTGCCCACCGAACTGGGCGGTCGTGACGGTCCCGAACCCGTCCGCTATGGCGATTGGGAGAAAAAGGGCATCGCCATCGATTTCTAGTGGCGTGGGTCCTCAGCGGAGCGTCAGATCCGCGAAGTCGCCTGTGCCCTGATCTGACGTGAAGCGCATTGTCTCGCCGTTGACCTGCACCCTTTGGCAATTATAGCCAAGATCCCGGTCACCAAAGAAAAGATCGCGGCAAAAGTATCCGCCGTCCCATGTCCACGCGCCGGTGACGGCAATGCCAAAGGCGCTCCCGACGATCTGACCGTCCGGCGTCACGTTCAAACGGATGCCGGTGCGCCGCAATTCGCGGCCGCCGATCAATCCAACAAAACCGTCGCGTGACTGCACGGTGTCGAATTGTTCCGCTTCGGTCTTCTCGGGGACCAGCATCCCCAAGGCCAAACCAAGGGCAATCGCCGGTGCGGTAGCGCCCAAACTGCGCATGATTGATCGTTCTCCGTTTAAATTTGCCCTGTTGATACGCGCCAGCCTCCGGTTTGGATCACCCGAGGCCAAGCACGCTGGCCATGCTGAAATGACCCGGACCCTTGCCTTGTCCCCAAAATGCCGCCTTCAACGCGCCGCGCGCAAAGATCGCGCGGTCGGTGGCGATATGGCTTAGAACGATTCGTTCACCCTGACCGGCAAAGATCACGTCGTGTTCGCCGACGATGTCGCCACCGCGCACCGATGCAAAGCCGATATGGCCCCGCTGCCGTTCCCCGGTGATGCCATCGCGGGCGCGATCGGCGACATCATCCAGCCTGACCCCCCGGCCTGCCGCCGCCGCCTCGCCCAGCATCAACGCGGTACCGGACGGCGCATCGACCTTGCGACCATGATGTGCCTCAACGATTTCGATGTCGAAGTCCGCGTCCAGCGCGGCAGCCACCTGTTGCGCCAAGCGGGTCAGCAGATTGACCCCAAGGCTCATGTTGCCAGCCCGGACGATCGTTGCGTGACGCGCGGCTGCGTCAAGCTTTTCAAGGTGCGCAGAATCGAACCCTGTTGTTCCAATGACATGCACCGTCCGCGCCTGCGCGGTCAGCAAGGCGTGATGGCATGTTGCGTCAGGGCTGCTGAAGTCGATCACCGCCTGTGCCTTCACGATCGCATCCAGCGGGTCGTCATAGACGGGAACACCCGTGCGCACAGCGCCCATCGCCTCGCCGAGGTCTGCGCCGATCCAGTCATGACCCGCCCGGACCGTCACGCCAACCAGATGGGCGCGGTCACTGTCGGTGATCGTGCGGATCAACATCTGCCCCATCCGGCCAGACGCGCCCATCACTGCTATGCCGATACTCTCTGCCATGGCGTGCACCTCCTGCTGCTTGGGTTTGTCCTAGCGGAACATGGCATAATCTGGAAGCGGTCGCTTGCGACGGGCCCATCCATCCCATAAGTCCAACATCAGAGGATATGATCATGGCCAAGAACAAAACTCATGGGGGCGGCGCGCCGTCCCAACGCCAATTGCGGGTGGGCGAACTGATCCGGCGCATCTTGTCGGACCTGCTGGCGCGCGGCGACGTGCATGACCCAGCCCTGAACGGAATGTCGATCACGGTGGGCGAGGTGCGGATGTCAACGGACCTGAAGATCGCCACTGCCTACATCATGCCATTAGGCGGCGAAAACCGGGCCGAGGCGATTGACGCGCTCAAACGGAACAAGGGAGAGCTGCGGCGGGCGATCACCAAGGACATGACCCTGAAATATGCGCCTGACCTGCGGTTCCTGATTGACGATACGTTCGACCGGATGGACGAAACCCGCCGCCTCTTTGCAACCGAAAAGGTGCAACGAGATATTGCCGCACGCCCTGAAGAGGACGACGCGGCCGAATGATCCGCGCGGCCCTTTTCCTTTTCACCGTGCTTTGGGGCAATGCGGCCTTTGCCAGTTGCGGCCCGGTCATCTTTGACGACGCGCGCTTTACCGCCTGCCGCGTGGACCTGACCACGGATGATCTGCGCCTGTTTCTTCGGGATGGACAGGGCGATATCCTTGGGTCGTTTTCGCGCGTGCAATCAAGCCTGCCGGAGGGGCAGTCCCTTGGCATCGCCATGAACGCGGGAATGTTCCACCCAGACCGTCGGCCCGTCGGCTTGTATGTCGAACATGGTGCGCAAGAGATGCGCCTGATCACGTCGGATGGGCCGGGAAATTTCGGCCTTTTGCCAAACGGTGTGTTCTGCATGGCCGAAGACCGCGCGCATGTGATGGAAAGCCTTGCCTTTGAGGCCGCTGGACTGAACTGCCGCTTTGCGTCGCAATCCGGTCCGATGCTGGTGATCGACGGTGCGATCCACCCGCGTTTCATCGCGACGAGTGACAGCCTGAATATCCGCAATGGTGTGGGTGTGTCGCCGGATGGTAAGACCGTTTGGCTTGCGATCTCGGATGAACCAGTGAATTTCCACCACTTCGCCCGCTTCTTCCGCGACCATCTGGAAACACCGAATGCGCTGTTCTTTGATGGCCGGGTGTCACGATTGTATGCGCCTGATATCGGGCGTGCCGACCTTGGCTTTCCGGTAGGGCCAATCATCGGCACGGTGGTTGACGCGGGCGGGGCGGGCGGGTAGCCGCTCGGCCTTCCGACGCATACAAGGGCAGCACAATGGGACGCACGCGCAAAGGCCGCGATATTTCTGGCTGGTTGGTAGTGGACAAGCCCGCAGGGCTGACCTCGACCGCAGTGGTCAACAAGATCCGTTGGGCGTTCGAAGCGAAGAAAGCCGGCCATGCCGGTACGCTTGACCCTGACGCCACCGGCATCCTTCCGATTGCTTTGGGTGAGGCGACCAAGACCATTCCCTTCATTACTGACGCGCTTAAATCGTATGAATTCACGATCCGTCTGGGTCAGGCGACCACCACGGACGATGCCGAAGGCGCGGTTATCGCCACATCGGACCGCCGCCCGACCGATGATGAGATCATTGCGGCATTGCCCGCATTTGTTGGTGATATCACCCAGATCCCGCCGCAGTTTTCTGCCGTCAAGGTGGAAGGTGAACGGGCCTATGATATCGCCCGCTCAGGCGAAACGATGGACCTTGCCGCGCGTGAACTGTTTGTTGAAAGCCTTTCGCTGACGGCACGCCCGGATCCCGATCATGCCGCTTTCAACTTTGTCTGTGGCAAGGGGGGCTACGTCCGGTCCATCGCGCGCGACCTTGGCGAGATGCTGGGCTGTCATGCCCATGTCACCGCCCTTCGCCGTTTGTGGGTCGGTGACTTTGACCTAGAAATGGCCGTGACGATGGATCAGGTCGAGGCACTTGCCCGCACACCTGATATCGACAGCCTGCTGCATCCCGTTGCACTTGGTCTTGCCGATCTGCCCGAACTTCGTGCGACTGATATCGGGGCCGCGCGCCTGAAAAACGGCAACCCTGGCCAAGTGTTGCCGGGTCCGGTTGAATATGGCGATCTGGCTTGGGCGTCGTTCAATGGACAACCAGTTGCCGTCGGTCGTTTCCGCAGCGGCGAATTGCATCCTGATCGCGTGTTCAACCTCTAGGCGGTTGTTCGCATATCCCCGAAGGGCACCACTCAAGGACCACTGGTTGCGGGGTGTTCTGTGCCATGCGTGACATCCGCACGCAGTGGTTCGGGACTGATCACATCGTCTGCGGCCCCCGGGACTTGAGGCGAAATGCGCAGAGCGCGTAGCGCGTTGAGAATGACGGCTACGTCGATGACTTCCTGCAGCAGCGCGCCCTCTACCGGGGACAGGTATCCGTACGCCGCCGCGATCATGCCCGCGACCGACAATCCGGTTCCCGCCGCAACGCTTTGCACGGCAATGCGCCTGGCGCCGCGGGCGATCTCGATGCCCGGTCCAAGCCGATCGATACGATCTACCAGCAGCACGACATCTGCGGCCTCTGCCGAGGCGGCTGCGCCACGCGCGCCCATCGCCACGCCCACATCGGCCGCGGCCAACGCGGGCGCGTCGTTCACCCCGTCCCCAACCATCATGACCGGGCCGTTCTTGCGCTCGGTCAGTACCAGTAGAACCTTTTGATCGGGCGTCAGTCCCGCGCGAAGCCCGTCAAGACCGAGCCCTTCGGCAACACGTTCCGCCACGTCTGCCCGGTCGCCCGTCGCAAGCAAGATACGCTCGATCCCTTCCCGGTGGAATGTTGCAAGCATGGCGGCGGTGCCGTCGCGCAGGGGATCGGCCATCACCAGATACCCGACCATGTGACCGTCCACCGCCACGGCCACAAGCACGGACCCCGCTGCAAGGTCTGCATGATCACCTTGCGCACGCCCCACGCGTTTGGCGACGAAGCCGTCGCCGCCGACAAAAACCTTGTGCCCCTCAACGGTTCCAACGACGCCTTCGCCCGGCATCTCCGCCACCTCCGAGGGCACCGGCAGAGAAAACCCGCGCGCCTTCGCCGCAGCAACAATTGCCTGAGCGACAGGGTGTTTGGACGCCTGATCCAGTGCGGCGGCAAAGCGCAGGATTTGGTCTTCGTCCATGTCGCCATGGCGATTGATGGAAACGATCTGTGGGCGCCCGTCTGTCAGGGTGCCGGTCTTGTCCAAAATGAGGGTTCGGATTCGCGCCATCTTCTCAAGGGGTCCGGCACCCTTGATCAGGACGCCGAAATGCGCGGCACGTGACAGGCCCGCAACCAAGGCGACGGGAACCGCCAGAATCAACGGACAGGGCGTTGCGACAACCAGCACGGCAACGGCCCGGATCGGATCGCCCGTGAACCACCAGGCAGCAAAGGCGATCGTGACGGTGATCGCCAGAAATCCGAGAGACCAGCGATCTGCAAGCCGTGACATCGGTGCTTTTGAGTGTTGCGCCTCCTCTACAAGGCGGACGATCCCGGCATAGGTGCTTTCCTTGGCAAGACGCGTCGCGGTCAGGTCGAATGGCTCGCCGGCGTTGGTTGCGCCGCTCATGGCCTCCGCGCCTTTGGACAGGCGTACGGGAAGCGATTCGCCGGTCAGTGCCGAGGTGTCGAGATGCGCGGTGTCGGACACCATCGTGCCGTCGACCGGCACCACGTCACCCTGCCTGATCAACAGCCGGTCACCGGGTTCGATATCGTCAAGCGGCACCTCCTCAAGCCCGCCGTTCCGATGCCGCGTTGCGGTTCGGGGAACGCGCGACAGCAGGTCGTGCATTTCCCGTCTGGCGCGCTGCTCGGCGAAGCTCTCGAGGAAGGTTCCGCCGGAATACATCACGGCAACGACTGCCGCTGCCAGCATTTCACCGAACGCAAGGGCGGCGGTCATCGAAAGCGCAGCGACGATGTCCAGCCCGACGTCACCCCGCCAAAGGCTACGGAGGATTTCGACCAGAAGGGCCGCGAGCGCCGGGATCACCCCCATGAACCAGACGGCTCCGGCCATGTCGCGCTGGCCGGCGAAATAGAGCCCAAGCCCGACAAGTAGGCCGGTTAGGGCAAACAGCAGAATTGCCGTTTTAAATTGGTCTTTGGTTGTGTGTTCCATAGGGTTCAATTTCCCCGGGTGGGTGCGAATGGCGTTGGGTCCTTGGCAAAGAGTTGCCCGATTCCCATGCCTCGAACGTCTCCGTGATCATTTCTCAGTAGCAATAGAGCGTCCAGCCCATGTTTCTTGGCATGTTCCGTGCCTTTGTCGGGCCAAGAACCATCGGTGCGGTCGCTCAAGCGTCGGCTTCGGCACAGCTTTGCGCGATGGCAGCAACTGAGGCCGGCGCGCCGATCAGTGTGCGGAGCCTCCGCCGCGACGGTCCAGCCTTGCCCGCCGGGCTGGAGCCTTTGCACGCGCATCTCGCCATCGGTGCCGACGAGGTCCGCCATGATGCCAAGTTCGGGAAGCGTGCCGTTCAGATCGAGCGCGACATTCGCGGCGGCGATTCCCGCTTTAGAGTACTGTCTGGAAAAAAGGCCCCGCCGGGGAAAGGCGGGGCCAGGTTCGGCCAAAGGGACAGTCGGCCTTGGGGTGTCAGTCGGATATGGTCAGGCGATATCGCCCGGTTCCGGCGCACGCTTTTCGCCGGTGACCATGGCGCGGGCGAGATTCTCGTGGTGCCGGAAGGACGCCAGCACGACCCCACCCACATGAAGTGCCACCAACAGCAGCATCAGGTTGGCCAAGACCTCGTGCACCTCCTTGATCGCCTCGCCGCCGCCATCGCCCACGTCGGCTCCGGCTTCTTCGTCGGCCCACGCGGCCGTCACGATTTGCGGCATCTCGGGCAGCAGCGCCAGACGCTCAGGCTCGGCCATCAGCCAACCGCTCAGCGCGGTGCCGGACAGCGTCAAGAGAAGCACCACGATCATCGCGGCGCCTGCCGGGTTATGGCCGAGATAGCGCCGTTCCTTGCCGCGAACCATGTCGGTCAGATAGGCGGCAGTTGCGGCAGGCCCCTTCAGGAACTGGGCAAAGCGGGCGTAGCGGCTGCCGATCAACCCCCAGACGAGGCGGAACGCAACAAGCCCCGCGACGACGTAACCTGCAATTTCGTGAACGGTCGAAAGCTCCTCCGCCGTGAACCACGCCACCGCGAAGGCTGCGACGAGGCTCCAGTGGAACACGCGCACCAGCGGATCCCAGACCCGCAGCTTTTCGGCCTTGGCAGTATCCCGTTGTCGTGTGCCTTGCTGGACTGTTTCAGTCATCATCGCCTCCTTCGTGATTCTGGTCGGAACCATCGCCGTTGTCGTCGTCGATCTCGTATTCGATCTCGATCAACTCAAGCGTGGACGGGTGGACGGTCACCTCGATCCGGCGCCCTGCGGCGTCGGCGCCTTCGATCTCGTAGCAGCCGTCGTCGATCTTGATGCGGCGCACCGTCCAGCCGTTTTCTGCGGCAAGTCGGGCAACGGCATCGCGCGGCTGCCAGTCGGCCATCGGCACAAAGCAATCATCGCTGGCCAACGCCGGCCCGGCCGACAGAACCGCGAGAAATCCCAGAATTGTCAATGTCTTCTGCATGGGCCAAACTCCTCATTGTGGCCAGCTTGATGCAACTGTTGCGCGCTGAAGCTGACGGGAGCCTGAAGCAACGGGTCGGGTCACGTCAGCCTTGCGTCAGGCGGACGGATCAAGCAGGGGCGTCGGACAAGGAATTCAAAACCATGCGCATCCTTCTTATCGAGGACGATACGGTTCTGGGCGCTGCGGTGCGTGACCAGATCGCAGGGGGTGGCCAGTCGGTGGACTGGGTCACCCGGCTGGATGCTGCGGGCGACGCGGTGCGCGCGGCCGCCTATGATCTGATCTTGCTTGACCTTATGCTGCCCGATGGCCGCGGCATCAGCTTTCTTAAGAAGCTTCGTGCGACCGGCGACGTGACGCCGGTGATCATCCTGACCGCGCTCGATCAGGTGTCTGACCGGATCGAAGGACTGAATGCAGGGGCGGACGATTATCTCGTTAAGCCGTTTGATCTGGCCGAGCTATCGGCGCGGATCGGGTCGGTCGCACGTCGTTATACCGGCAACCCAAATCCGATTGTCACGCACGGGTCGCTGGAAATCGACCTTGCCGCCCGCACCATTCGCAGTGAGGGCAAGCCGATGCAGCTTACCGCACGCGAATGGGCACTTTTCGAGGCGTTTCTGTCCCGCCCCGGTCAGCTTCTGTCGAAGCCGCAACTCGAGGAGAAGCTTTACGCCTTTGACGCCGAGGTGGAGAGCAACACCATCGAAGTCCATGTCAGCCGTTTGCGCAAGAAACTGGGTGCGCTGGTCATCGAGACCGAACGCGGCCTTGGCTATCGGTTGGGCAAACCATGAGGTTTTCCCGAAGTTTGCAGGGCCGGTTGGGCCTGTCGCTGGGTATTCTTCTCACGCTGCTTTGGGTTCTCGCCGCCACACTCACTGCCGTGGTCGTTCGCAACGAGATGGACGAAGTCTTCGATTCTGCATTGCGTGAAACTGCGGAACGCATCCTGCCGCTGGCTGTTCTGGACATCATCGGACGTGAAGATGACGGGGTGACGCAAAGGCTCGCCGCAATTCGGGAGCATGACGAGTTCTTCACCTATCTGGTGCGTGACGGCGGGGGGCGGATTCTTTTGCAATCTCATGCCGCAGACCCTGACTTGTTTCCGGCCTATGACGGGCCGGGTTTTCGACAGACCGCGACCCATCGCTTTTATAGCGATGCGGTCCTGCAAGGAACGATCCGGATATCTGTCGCCGAACCGCTCGAGCATCGCGCAGCGGTTGCGCGCGAGATCCAGTTGGGGCTTGGGTTGCCGCTTCTTGTTATCATGCCGATGGCGCTCTTGGCGATCATGGTGGCGGTGCGAACCAGCTTGGGCTCGCTGCGCCGGTTTCGCGGAAGTCTTGAGGCCCGCGATGCGAGGGATCTCGCGCCGGTTTCAGCGGACGAGCTTCCTTCTGAAATCGCGCCGCTGGCGACGACCCTCAACACTCTTTTGGGGCGGTTGCGCGCGGCATTCGACGCGGAGCGAAGTTTTGCTGCCAATGCCGCGCATGAGTTGCGCACGCCACTGGCTGGCGCCATTGCGCAGGCGCAGCGGCTCCAGTCGGAAACGCTTGATCCAGCCGCCGCAGCGCGGGCGGCAGACATCGAGGCCACCCTCAAACGGCTCACGCGGCTTTCAGAACGCCTGATGCAACTCGCACGGGCCGAAGGCGGACGACTTCGGCTTGACCGAACGGCTGATCTCAGAATCGTTGCGCGTGTCGTAATCGAGGATATGGCCCGCACCGGAGGTCGTGATCGCATCGCGCTGACGCTGCCGGAAACGCCGGTGATGTCGGACCTTGATCCCGACGCGTTCGGAATACTGTGCCGAAACCTCGTGGAGAACGCTCTGCGTCACGGCTCGCAGACTACCCCTGTCGAGATAACGTTGACATCGGATGGTCAATTGATTGTCGCGAACGAGGCGTCGGCTGTGCCACCCGAAACTCTGAAGCGGCTGACGGCCCGCTTCGAGCGTGCAGGCGCATCGATAGATGGCAGCGGGCTTGGCCTCACCATCGTCGCCGCGATTGCCGACCGTATCGGCAGCCCGCTGGTTCTGAATTCGCCACGCCCGGGCGCTGGAACAGGGTTTCAGGCATCTATCCAGTTGCCGACGGACGTTTCGAAAGCATCCACGCAAGGCACCTTCGTCAAGCGCCAAGTCGATGTCTGAAATATTTCCGGCAAGACCGCAGCCATTGTTTCGTCTTCCCCAGATCCGCAATTTGCCTCTGTCGGGTATATGGAAAACGGGTGGAACCGCTGAAGTTCCGCGACGACCGGGACAGGCGCAAAGGTGCTGTCAGAAGCGGATGCGACAGCTTTGGATGACGGTAGCCTTCGCTGAGACATCTCCCAAGATATTGGTATAGTGAAGATTATAAGGATAGCCAAGGCTAAGGCCAAGGGGGTCTACAAGGGACGCAAGCCCACAATCGACAGAGACAAGGTAAAGGGCCTCAAGGATGAAGGTCTATCTACATACAAGATCGCAGACACTATGGGCATCAGTCGGATGAGTGTTCATCGGATCTTGAACGGCTAATCAGTCAGCACAGTCAGAAACAATGGGACCCTCCAGAAAGCTGGGGGAATTTTTGCCTCTGGTCAGTAACCCGTCCGAGCCACAACATAAAATTTCCGTGTGAGTACTCAGGATATCAACTGACATATGACTTTAGACGCCATCCCTGACCCATCGGCATGACGTGGACTAAATACGCGATTTGAGATTATTGAGTAACATCAATGGAGGCGAATGCGTACCCGGAAATACATAAATCCTGAAGATTACTGTAGGAAA
>Ga0208544_10001037_pt1 | contig 19855 bp, 15 predicted proteins | sample DEB08_DNA_9_FD_184526 | JGI IMG/M metagenome (GOLD analysis project Ga0208544, IMG submission 184526) | Aqueous microbial communities from the Delaware River and Bay under freshwater to marine salinity gradient to study organic matter... | ecosystem: Environmental > Aquatic > Marine > Coastal ... | reverse complement strand
CCACGAATTATGCTTCCCCACGAATTGTTTGTTACTTATTGTTTTGCTTTCCCCACGAATTATGCTTCCCCACGAATTGTTTGTTACTTATTGTTTTGCTTTCCCCACGAATTGTTTGTTACTTATTGTTTTGCTTTCCCCACGAATTATGCTTCCCCACGAATTGTTTGTTACTTATTGTTTTGCTTTCCCCACGGATTAGTTAGGGACGGATGCCGATAATTTCTAATTTTTCTTTTCCAAAATGTACTAATAGACCTATTGGTAAGTTGGTGTCTTTTAAATAGGTTTTCATTTTATTAATTTCTGGAGCGATTTCGTTTTTTAGGGCAATGACTTTGCAGAGGATGCTATTATCTATGACAGGAATTTTTAACTCGAATTGTCGGATTATTTTTCCACCAAATTTTACAGGAATAATTGTCTGAGGAGTAAAAGGGATTTCTTTATAAGATAGTTCTGCTTGAAGTAAATTTATATAAACAGCATCACCATAACCTAGACCGTATAATTCTAGAATAGTCAAAATAGCTGCTCTTAGCTCCGTAAGATTTTTTCGGAGACTTAAAGAAAGTAAACCTTCTAATTCAGTATGATTTTCCTTAAAAGCGGTTTCTTTTTCAGTAAAGAGTATTCGTTTAAAATGTACACTAGGTGCGCCAAAATTGACGAGTAGACCTAAATCCATTTGCCAATTTTTTAGATAAGATAAAATTTGTAAGTAGTTAGCTTGGTGGAAATCAGTTGCTATATTTTTTAACTCTAAAATAATCTTGTCTTCAATAATTAAATCCGCAATAAATTTATGAACTTTCACCCCTCGATGTTCAATAGATTTTTGAACCTTAGTTTGAAAAGAAATATTGCTCATTTTCAACCGTTCTTCCAACGCCAAATGATAACTTTCCTCATCATACCCCATTCCTAAAGCGTTATGAACATCATAAAAATAACCTCCTAATGTATAAGCCAATTTTTTGTGTAGTAATTCCATTTCATTCGTTTTAATTGAGTATAACTTAAACACAAAATAGAAATTCCTAGCTAAACCACCACAAAAAATAGTCTTAATCACAAAATCCATGGGGAAAAGTAAAAGAATAAGTAACAAACAATTCGTGGGGAGCTAAAATTCGTGTGGAAAAACAAAAAAAGCATCCAAGAAAACAATTCGTGGGGAAGCATAATTCGTGGGGAAAAACAAAAAAAGCATCCAAGAAAACAATTCGTGGGGAAGCATAATTCGTGGGGAAAAGCAAAACAATAAGTAATAAAAAAAAGCACATAAGAAAATAAAATCTTACGTGCTTTTCCAAATACAAAAATTTATTTATTATGGCCTTTATCCTAAGACTCAGAAACAAAAGTTTCCTGCAATTGTCGTAATTTTTCCAAGAACAAAGGTCGGCGTCTACGAGAAATCTCAACAGACTTCCCATCTTCCATCAACAAATAACCGCCTTCATTTCGAACATAAGATTTGATATAATTCAAATTGATAAGATGACTTTGATGCACCTTAAAGAAATTAAAAGGCGTCAATAAATTATCGTAGTGTTTTAAGGTTTTAGAAGCGGTAATTCTTCGACCATCCACAATCCAGAAATGCGTCATATTATCATCTGCTTCTAAGCGAATAATATCTGTAATCGGCACAAATTGAACTTCTTGCATAGAAGAAATACCAATTTTTCTAAAAGGATTTGGATTATAATGTCCTTTGAAAACCTCTAATTTTTCCTTAATATTAGAATACTTACGACCTTTTGGAATGCGATTGACCGCTGAAATTAAATCATCGGCATCAATGGGTTTAGTGATGTATCCGATACTGCTATACTCACAAGCACGAATGGCAAATTTATCATAAGCCGTCACAAAAATGATTTCAAAATCTATATTTTTGATTTGGTCTATTAAGGAAAAAACGAGACCATCAGGAAGGTTGATGTCTAAAAAAGCGACATCAATTTTTCTTTTTGGTTTATTTATCAACGTTAAACCTGACTCAATATCTTCTGCAGTTCCAACCACTTTGATGCCTTGACAATGTAAGCCCAATTGGTTACTCAGATTACTCACACCTGCGGGCTCATCATCAATAATTACAGCATTTATCATAGTATGTGTTTTTTTTGGACAAAGTAAATTCCGATAATAGTGTTTGAATAATATGGAATTGACTTTACTTAGTTAGCTAAATTTGTTTATACGGCTAATAAAATTTTATTTCAAAAATTATTATTATATAAAAATAAATATAAGCGAAGTTATGATAATTAGCAATTAAGTGGTAGTTATTTCATAGGAAAAAAATATATTTTAACTTATTGTCTTTTGTTACGGTAGCTGTAGGTTATGGAACGGTAAATCAGCATTTAAGAATTTCCAAGAGACAAGCGTTTTTTTAGAAATTTCTCTCGAATAACTGCTTTTACGGGCTTGTTTTCAATTTTTGATTCTAACCAAGAGATGATGTCTAAATACAAAAACGGTCGTCTTTCATACGGGTCATGTTGGATTTTTTCTAAATTGGCTTTGAGCTTTGTAAATTCCCTTTTTAAACCATTTTTTCGTTGAATTCTATGTAATCGCCTTAAAAACTGAAGGATTTCTTTTTGTGCTTGATGCAATTCCTGCATTTTAGCTAAAAAGCGATAAACAGATTTGACCAGATATTCTAGTAATTGAGTATGGCCTAATTCATAATGCGCCATTAAATTTAAGAATCGAGCAAAACATTGAATATCTTCTCTGATCTGTGGATTAGGGGCATTGAGAATCAGGTTTAAATAATGAATAGCGGTATCATTATCTCCACTTGAAAAATAGAGACAAGCAATTCTATAATGGAAAAGCATGATACGGTGGTTGTCCCAATGATATTTTTTGGAATCAATGATGTCCACTAATTCAGGGACTAATTGGATGCCTTCGTCAAAAGTACCTTCTATATAATGGAGGTTGATTTTATGCGTATACTTAAATAAATAGAGGATGCTTTCTAAATTATGAATTCGCCGATTCTTCTCATTCAGTTTAAAGTTTTCTAATTCACTTAACACTTCTACAAATCGCGTATAATGCGACAGATAAAATAAAGAACTCAATAAATTATGTAAGCCTTTAATATAAATAGCTGGGTCGAACTGTTTCATTTCTGGAGACTCCCGAAATAAATCTATCCATTTTTGCGCATATTTATAACAATGCAAGAAATCTTGAGTCGTATGATGGAACCAAACGTAAGACTGATAGAGGTATAATTTTTCGTAAAAACCTAGCTCTGCCACATTATATTTAGGTAAACTAGATTGGAAAAACTCTTTGACAAAAAAGTGGTCTTTCTCATTTCTTACAAACCCAATTTTTAAATACAAGCCATATAATTGTAAGGCAACATTAGACAATTTTTGGGTTCTGGTTACACTAAGCGCAACTTTATCTGCTTCACTCGTTAATTCCTCTGCCCGAGTATTAATACTTCGAGTAATATATTGAGACTCAATTAATTTTTCAAATTCTATGATTTCTAAAGCTATCGTATTTTGCTTATATTTATAAGCTAAGCCTTTTGCTTTATCCAACATCTCTAGACTTTGCCGATATAATCCTTTGTTATATAGTACTTTGGAATAATCAATTCGTTCTCTAATCTCAATGTCTACATTATAATTCCGACTCAATAAGCGTAAACTCAGCAATAATTGTTTATAAAGGTGGGCCTTTAGATTTGACAATTGCCGCTTTTTGATTTGTGGTATCTTTTTTAAGATTAAAACTTCATCGTAATCATTATACTTATCAATCATGTCAAATAATTGCAAAAACAATAATTCATCAGATGCTTGATTTCTAGTAACAAATAAACGAAAATGTCGCTTTTCTGCCTTAGTTAAAGAAGTAATGAGTTCAATTAAATGATCTGTCTGTTGCTTGCGCATTGTATGAGTGTATATTTTAAATAGCTGATTGTCAGTATTTTATTGGCTAGTATTTTGTTGTGGGTGTTGTATGTTTAATTGATAAACGATTTTTTAAGACCCCAAATCAAAGATACATTTGAATAACATTTTTTGCTAATCCTAATTATAGTTAAAATCCGACCTCCGAACCTTGTTTTTAGCTATTATTCAAAGATAAAACTAATATTTAATAGATAGGGAAAGTAATAGTACTCGGAAGATGAATCCAAATCGTTAATTTTTAAAATTACTCATTTAATTCGTCACCTTTTATTCATTTATCCGTCTTATTTAAAATTTCAAACAATAGACATAATGACAAACGATAAAGTTTACATTTTTGATACAACCTTAAGAGACGGTGAGCAAGTACCAGGTTGTAAATTAAATACGCCTGAAAAAGTGGAAATTGCTTTACAATTAGAAAAACTGGGCGTCGATATTATTGAAGCAGGATTCCCTGTTTCTAGTCCTGGAGATTTTAAATCTGTTGAGGAAATTTGTAAAGCTGTGAATGATTCTATTGTTTGTGGTCTATCGAGAGCTGTCCAGAAAGATATTGAAATAGCAGGAGATGCATTAAAATATGCCAAAAGAGGCCGAATTCATACAGGTATAGGAACTTCTGACTTGCATGTACAATATAAATTGAGAACAACTAGAGAAAAAATAATCGAACGTTCTATAGCCGCAGTCGCCTATGCCAAGAAATTTGTAGAAGATGTAGAATTTTATGCGGAAGATGCAGGGCGCACAGATAATGAATACTTGGCAAGAGTGATTGAAGCGGTTATCAAAGCAGGTGCAACGGTCGTTAATATTCCCGATACGACAGGCTATTGTTTGCCAGGCGATTATGGTGCTAAGATTAAGTACTTAAAAGAAAATGTCAGCAATATTCATAAAGCCATTATTTCTACCCATTGTCATAATGACTTAGGATTGGCTACTGCTAATTCTATAGCTGGAATTTCCAACGGTGCTAGACAAATTGAATGTACTATTAATGGGATTGGCGAAAGAGCAGGAAATACTTCCTTAGAAGAAGTGGTGATGATTATGAAGCAACATCCCTTATTGCATTTAGATACAGGTATTAATACCCGAATGTTAAAATCATTGAGTGGACTAGTTTCAGATAGAATGGGAATGGTGGTGCAAGCGAATAAGGCGATTGTAGGAGAAAATGCTTTTGCACATTCTTCTGGTATCCATCAAGATGGCGTGATTAAAAAGCGAGAGACTTACGAAATTATGGATCCTGCCGATGTAGGAGTTGATAAAAGTTCTATTGTCTTGACGGCTCGAAGTGGTCGAGCTGCTTTAGCTTATCGTTGTAAAGAAATTGGTTTTAATTTAACTAAAGTCGAATTAGATGAAGCCTATCCAAAATTTTTAGGAATAGCAGATAGAAAAAAAGAAGTCAATGATAAAGATTTAGTAGTACTCATGAAGCGAATGAATATTGCAGAAGCAGTGCCTGTTTAGAAAATACAATAAACTATACAAAATAGAATTGCCGTTATGACAAGAGTTATAACGGCTATTTTTTTGAAGAATTATATCCATCCGAGTTAAAATTCACCCCTTGGAAAAAACACCAAATAGTTCCGATAATTATTGGAATGACGCTACTAAAAATTACTTAGCAAGCATCTCCAATTCGCGTTGAATATTTTCTCTGGCAGTCGCTTCAAAACGGTCAAAATAATAAGGCGTATGAAAAAGTTGTTGTCTATCTAAAAATAACTGTAAAACCTTTTTTCGACCTCTTTTATATAAAAAAGTAGGAAAAATGGAATATTCCTTTCTTATTTTATCCAAGTATTTGCTATAAGTCGCCCAATCACTTCCTAAAATAGATAAATCAAAATCTAAAAGCCAAGCGGTATCCTCATCGTCATTGATACTTAATTGATGCTTTTTAGTCGCATTAATTTGCTGATAACAGCGAACTAATTTTTCTCTTGGATATTGAATAGCTTCCATTCGGTATTTGGCAAAAACTGCGCTTTTTTCCTCATTATCTTTCCTTAAACATTGATAAATAATATCATGGTACCAGATGGACATTTCTAAGGTGTCAAAATCATTAATTTCGGTACGAAAGCGGTCTGCTTGAGTCAGTAAATTGGCTAGGTGGTGGAGGTTGTGATAATGACGATTCGTACCAGAATAAGCGTTCTTAATTTCTCGCCATAATGGACCAATATAGCGTGCAGGGGCTTGTTGCCGAACCATTAGCTGATGCCATCTATATTCTAAATACTCCACTTTCATTATAGGACACTGATTTCTGTAAGTTAGGTTAAATAGAAAATGGACAAATATACGATTTTATTAATTTTCAAATAAATAGACTTTAAGTAAAAAGTAAAGCGCTTCTAGAACTTGTAATTCTAGAAGCGCTTACTAACCAATTCATTTTAGAAAAAAGGGAATGATTTTTTATTAATTCCCTAATAATTATTGTCGAATAACTCGACGAGAAAGCTGTTCTTTGTCATCAAGGTTTACAGTTAATAACAAAATACCTTTAGGGAAATTATCTATAGAAATAGACTCCGTAAAAGATGAATTTTGTATGTCATAAGCCCGTTGGAAAAGCAATTGCCCATGAATACTGTGGATTTGTACCGTTACTTGGTCAACCGCTTGCTTAAAAGTAGTATTAATATTCAAAAATTGGTCACTAATTGGATTAGGGAAGACCTTGAATTCTTGATTATCTACAAAGTCTTCAATCCCTACTTGGGTATCTTGAATCCGCAAATTATCAATTGCCCAACCCCAACCAACGGCGAATGGGTCAGAAAATAATCTAAAGCGCACAACAACAGTATCCCCTTCTGAGAAATTGCCGCTTCTTTGCATATCAATAGTCCGATCTCTGAAAAGTTGATTGGAACCAGCAGCATTAGAATCTTGTCCTTGCGTGCTACTATTATAAGCATTCAACCAAGCGGCATGTTCTCTGGAATCATAACCATCTAAAAAAGGCAGCCATTCAGTCTCTTCTAATTTTCGACCTTCTACAATAACATAATCCCAAAATTCTAAATCACCAAAATTAGCGCCTGCTGTACTGGGTTCTACTAATACGACCTCTTCAAATTCTATTAAGGCTTCTGTACGACGAATGATGATAGGAACACTTAGATTATAATTAAAATTCCGAGTATTATTTTCACCCGCATTGGTATAAGGGTGAATAGAATGAATCGCATTATCTGAAAAGCCAGTTGGATTGCCAATGGAAAATCCACTACCATTAAAATCAGTCAAACTAACTTCAAAATCATTCACATATAAGGAGGCAGCTGCCCTAATAGCAGAAATTTCGACTTCGTGAAAACCACCGTCTGCTGGACTCATCACCGTATTATTGGCATTACTTTTATCATTAGCTACAATTCGGTATTCAATAATATCTCCTTCTGCAATAAATCTGGTCAATGGAATTGCTCCAACGTATAAATCTGGCCGAAATCCATCCATTGTGTCTTTTTCCATAAAAACGGCTGGCCGATTAGCGCCATTAATTTTATACTCAATAAATACTTCATCTACCCCTGTGAAAAAATCGGTTACACTAGCATCTAATGGTATTTCCGTATCTGCATCTCCAGCGATTTTTACTGGTTCATGAACCATTTCTGGAAGCGTGTTGTCTATTTGATATAAATAAGTATGAAAAATAGGAACAGGCGCACCTGCTGGAGAAGTATATTGTAAATTTCGGCTATCCTTGGTGGAAATATAATATTGGACAACTGTAAATTCATTAGGGGCAGGAATAGTTGCGGTGAATTCATCTGGATTACCTGTCGCTGTCATGCTTACTACCATTTCGGTATTAAAGGTATCTTGAGAATAATGTAATTCCACAGTAGCTGGGTCATAGTTTTGGTCTGAAACAACCGAAGCAATGACCTCATAAGGCAAACTAGTATCCTCTTCGCCTGCGTCAGATTCGTGTATAACATTTGTGAAAGACCAACCTAGATCATATAAGATATTTAAAGTAATATCTCCTGGATCATGCATGATAGCACCAGAGCCAATGGAAGGTTTCATTAAACTATTTGGGGTATTTCGATAAGTTGCTTCATCTAAGTGACTAATACTAGATCCAGGTTGATAACTGCCTGGTGCATAAATTTTAGGTAAATCCCCACTATTTGCAAAAAAAGGCGTGTTTATGAATAAACCATTACTCCGTAGTTGTATCCCTAAATCTGTAGATTGATTGTCATAAGAAGCCACTAAATTTTCTTCGGCCCTGTTTTCTATACTATTGGTATAGGCATTGGGTAATGACCTGGTGGTTGTTGTAGTAAAGCCAACATTAGTGATGTCATTAAAGGCTGCGGAAGAAGCAAAACCTAGTCCATGTAATAATTCATGTAAAATTACGGTAACAAAATCGAGTTGATTGGCTGCAACATTAGTAGACGTATAATTCCAATTTACAGATGTATTATAAGTAACTATTATGTCAGCAGGGTCTGCTAAAGAACTCAAATTTTCTCCTGCTAATTTTTCTGCTAAAGCAATAGGATAATTAGTATTTGGAATAGGTGCATTTTTAAAATTCATTAAAAAACGACCTGCTCCTGCTGCTGCTAAGGTATTTCCACCTGTTGTGTCAACAGTATTAACCCTTACCGTAATTGGTACCGTACTGGAAAATAAATTTCCTAAAATAGCACCTGCTCTTTCAAAAGCAGTTCTAGCGATTTGTGGAACATTACCAGCATAGGTTACTTCAAAAACGACAGGATTCTGTGGCGGATTCCGACTTTTAGCTCGTTCTGGAATTACAAAACCGGGCATTGGTTCACCGATAGGACAAACAGTACCATTATGCAGGTGGAATGCATTATTGGAGGTCTGCATATTTTCTTTCTGTGCAAATAATAGTAGGGTCGAACATACTAATAAAAGGGTAAAAACATTTTTCATTATAAATACTGAGAGTTGTAGCGTAAGTTTAGACTATATCGGTAGCTTTGCACCAGACCTCCAAATGTCTTTAATGCCTTGGAGCGTCTAAATAAGAGAAAGCAGCGATTATAGAAAAAACTACTATAGATGATGGAATTTAATATTCGACGGGTATTTTAAACTGCAATAATAACGCCTTATTTGTTAAATTGATTATGAAAAATTGAATTTGTATTGGTAAGATAGCGACAAAGATTTACTTAGTCAACTCGCAATTCGCAACCCGAATCATTCCATTAACTCCGACAAAATCCCTTCCTTCATCGCAAAGTTAGAAACAATGATTTCCTCAATACCCACCTTTTTTAAGATGAATTCTATTAAGATAAGCGCAACCACAATCATATCTGCTCTAGTATCAGGTACATTTTTCATGGCATAACGCTCTGCTTCTGTAGATTTGAGTAAGGTTTGATACAAAGGTTCAAAACCTTTAATGGGCACAAAAGCGTGATTTTTAAACGGTTTTCCTTTGGCTAAGATAAACTCTAAGACATCAAAAGTACCAGAAGCACCGACTAAAGTGGTCGTAGGGAATTGGATTAAACCTTGATACAATGGCGTTAAAACACTATTTAAAAATGCTTGTAAATCATTAATTTCAAGACTAGAAATAGGGTCTGAATGATGAAATCCTTTGAATAAAACGGCGGCACCTATTGGAAAACTTTGCGCCCAAAGAATCTTATCTTGATTGGCAATAATAAATTCGACACTCCCACCACCAATATCCATAATAAGGTAGTTTTTTTGCTCAAAAGGAACGGCTAAAATAACTCCTTTGTAAATTAATTCTGCCTCTCGATTACCGTCAATTAATCCAATTTGAATGTTGTATTTTTCTTTAACTGTTTTTACAAAAGCAGGGCCATTAGAAGCCGTTCTTAAAGCAGCAGTTCCAATTGCTTTTACTTTTGTTACGCCTAGTTTATCTAAAGTGGTTCGGAAATTTTTTAGTGCGTGCAGTCCTCTTTGAATGGAGGCATCTCCAATTGTTTCAATACCTTCTTCCGCTAATTTGACAAAAAACCGTTGCCGATGTAATTCGGTAAATTTCTGATTGGTTTGCTTTTTCACCACTAATAAATGAAAGGTATTGGTGCCAAGGTCTATAACTGCGTAACGATTGGACATGCTTTGGTAATTTTCAATTTTCAAAAGAACATTCTTTACTGCTGTTGCCATTCCTTTTTCAGAAGGTTGATTAGCGAGTATGATATGCTTTAGTCCCAATTTTTTTAATGCTTTATAGGTAGTCTTACCGATAGCAATGACTTTTTGTTTGGGATTAATCGGGTATTTTTGAAAATAGGCTTGTGCATTTAACGGACTGGTGAAAGTTAAAATTTCGCAAAAGGGAATAGATAAATTGGATTTAATCTCATTTTCATAAACCACCAAATCAACTTGGTCAATCTGTTGAGTTAATAAACGTTGAATAGATTTTTTTGAATTTTTTGCTCTGGGAAATAAGACTTTTTGACCAGCGGCAATCTTTCCAAATGCTTGAGCTGTTGCCTTAGGTTGCCCATTTCCTATGAAATCTGGCTGAATTTTATAAGCCAATAATGCTTTCGCAGTACCTTCACCCATTACTGCCCATTTTACCGCCAGTTTATGCTTTAGTAATTGATTTTTTTTAGCTGTTTCTAAGAAAAACTTCACTCCGTTTTTACTATAAAAAAAAATCCAATCAACTATTGGAATGGAAGCAAATAGAGTAGGAGAGAATTGTATTAAAGATTGCCCGATTATTTCCAGATCTAATCCTTTTAGTTCCATTTTGAGGAGGCTATTGTTGGTTAAATTTCTGGAAATGAAAATTTTAGGCATAGAAAAGATGGATATTTGATTTTAAATTCAAAACTAATTTCAATTTCAAAAAATAGCTGTCCCGTTTGAGGTTGAAGTTTTTATTCAGTTAGAATATCCGAGACAAATTTATACCAAGCGGAGCTTAGCACTACAGAAAAATAGCTATGGTGAAATTACAGCAAATCAATAGCCCCCAAATCCAGCATCTTAAAAAAGCAATCCGCACAAGCCTGTGTATCCGCTCGAGCATTATGTTGTTCCGTAAAATCTTTACCAAAAGCTTTTTGATGCAATTCTGATAAGCTAGGCCATTTATAGCGACCATATTTGCCAGGCAATTTACAAAAATCCATACTTCCTTTCATTGTACAAATACGGTCGGAAAGAAATAACCGATGCGCCATTTTCTTTCGATGAAATTCAGCGCCAATAATCTTTTCATCAAAAGAAATATTATGCGCAATGATATATTCTGCCTTGTCAATTAATCTTTTAAAAGTCGTTAATACACTCGTTAAATCGACTCCTTTTTCTTTGGCAATAGCAGTTGTAATCCCATGAATTTTAGTCACATCCGAAGGAATAGCATAGCCTTCTGGTTGGATAATGTGGTCTTGAGCATCTATTAAATGGTGCTGTTCGTCATAGTACAACCAAGCAATTTGTACCATTCTAGGCCAATTAGCAGTATCCGTAACAGGTGCATTCCAATTGCGAGGTCTGCCTGTTGTTTCCGTATCAAAAAATAAATACATGATTGTTTTTTAGTAATTTTCTCAAAGTTTGTAAATAAACAGGTTTAAAAAATAGGTCGTGTATTAAAGTGGTTGATTTATTCACGCAAAGTTCGCAGAGAAAAAGTTAGTTTTATTAGCCTCTGTGGCCTCTGCGAACTCTTCGTGAAATACATAAATCAACAGTTTTAATACACTACCAAAAAATAGTTCCAACTTCTTACCAATTCCATTTCTTAACCTTATGAGTAGCGGATTTCTTAGAAAACTCAGAGTATCTTGCTCCTGCACTTATTTTTGCTAATACATGCTTCACGGTAGCAGACGTTTTGGTAGGCAGGCGGTCGATAGCAGCCCAAGTGATTCCTCTAAATTTTTCAGTTTCTTTGGCATGTAAGGTGCCTTCATAATCATGGGCAGCAAAATAAATAGTAATTCTATTTTCATTGCCCTTTTTTTTATGCAAAACATGAACTAAGGTTAAATCCATACCACCCAGATGAATGCCCAATTCCTCTTGACATTCTCTTATTAATGTTTCTTTAGCAAATTCTTTACCTTCAACTGTTCCACCAGGAAGGGTAAATTTCCCTCCATTTTCACTAGTTTGTGCGAGTAGAAGAATTTTATCATTTTGCTTTAAGATAAGCCTTGCCTTAATAATGAAATGGTACATAAAATATACTAGCTTAGATGCAGGTTTTTTCCTTTTAAATTAAAGGAAAGATATAATGATTGCAAAAATAAGCGGTTATTTGGTAACTTTTGTAGAACGAGGTAGTTGTTATTTTTTAAATCTACTTTTTTAGAAGATTTGTTGCTTATTAGCTACTTCCATGCGGGAAATATAGGGAAAATATCAGAGATGAAAAAAGCATAAAGGAAATCAACATCGTTGTAAATGATTAATCACTTAATTTTAGGACTAATTTATTTTATTAGTAGCTATATTTATAGCTAAAAAAGCCCTTTCAGGCGTGCCTGAAAGAGCTAAAAAAACCCCAAAAAACCAAATCTTTATGAGAAGTTGATTCCTTTCAAATTTAAATACATCCTTAAGACGGGGGTTAATTTAGCAAGTCACAATTCTAGAATTTATTTTTATTTAGAAAAGGGTTAATTTGTTTATATTTAAATATTTTTATTTATATATAATTGATAATAAATGGCTTAATGGGTTTGTTGTCGATTTATTTTTTGCGAATTTTCGCTAATTATTTTTTGTGGACTATATTTTACCTGTTTTACACAGAGAAACATTTATTTTTTGATAGAAATTATGGACTTAGATACCTGCCGATTTAGCCGATCTTGTATTTTTAGGAAATACATGCCATTTGGTAATTCAGGAATATCAAATTGATGGATTCCTCTTACTAAAAATTTCTCAAAAATAGCATTGATTAATTGACCGTTTACCGTATAAATACTAGCGGATAAATCCATTGATTCATTCAATATAAGTTGAATTTTTCCATGGTCAGCAATTGGATTTGGAAAAACGGTAATCTTGATACCTTCAATCGTTGGTGCATGAATAGCGGTAGTATTATTTTGTGTCCTATTTCCAGCTCTTGAGTTATCTCCTTTATAAGTAGACCATAGAATATTGGCAGGTTTGTAAGGGCTATCTAAATTATAAACATTTAAGAAAACGGAATCTGAGCTTGCGCCAAAATTGGTTGTATAACTCAATGCAGTAGCGTCTAATTGTCCATCACCATCTACATCTCCTAAAGCGACGCCATTTAATAAAGTCCATCCTTTTGGACGTAATGGGAAGCCTGCTACTGCTCCCGAACCATCTGTATGAAAAGCGTGAATGAAACCATAACCTGCTTCATCCAAACGATTGCTGCCAAAAATTAATTCTTGGTCACCATTATCATCTAAATCGGCGATACTAATAATGCCCTCTAATCCATCTTCCTGTTCAATAGGAAAGCCCATTTGTAAATCGCCCGCTTCATTCCATGCATAGAGCATATCCTTGCTTGCCCCTTTTCTAGGCCGACTCATGAAAATTTGAAAAGTATCTTCTATTTTTACTACGGATGGGGTGCTAAAGGTCCATTCTCCATCGGGTACAAAAAAAGGCCAAGCCTTATAGGGTGTACCATCATGTTCTAAAATGTAATATTCTGGAATAATACCATGACTTGCGCCAATAATTTCTAAATCTTGGTCTCCATCTAAATCTGCTAGGATAGGCGATTGGAAACTAAATTTAGTATTAGGATTGTCTACAGGCCAACCAGTTTTTAATTGCCCATCTAAATTATAGGCATATAAAATAGTAGTAGAGGCGACGACTATTTCCAATTGTCCATCATTATCAATGTCACCAATACTAGGCGTGACGGCGGGTGTTCCTGGTAAACGAACTGGCCAATTTTCGCTCCAAGGTTCTCCTTTATTGGTTAAAATATGAATATTTCCGCCTGGAGAATTTCGTTCCAAAAAGATAATTTCTAATTGTTGATCACCATCCAAATCTGCCAAAGCAGCGGTGGTTAATATCCAATTATCATTATAATTTTTTGGAAATCCGGAGAGAATATTTCCTTCATGATCCACCAAATAGACCCTTCCTTTTTTTCCATTCCCTCCTGTAACTTGTACAATTTCTAAATCGCCATCATTATCTACATCGGCTACTGATGGCGGATAAATGCCAGTTCCTGTTAGGGTGATTTCCCACAATAAGATTTGGTTGCTAAATGCCATTAATTTATTACTGGCTGCAAATATAATCTCTTGTGTTCCGTCTTGGTTAAGGTCTGCTAAAGTAACATTTCTAAAATTTTTGGTATTAGGATCTGCTCGAAACCCTAGTGGATAACCAGCTATTTGTTCTACTGCTTGTCCTGTATTTCTTGGAATACCTAGTGGGCTATTTATTTTTTTGACTTGTATTTGATAATCTTCTTGAACGGTAGCTTGGTAGTATTGACTAGAGGCGAAGTTTTGCAGAAGTAGGCAACAAAAAGTAAATAGGTACTTCATTTTTTTTAATTAGATGATGAGTGAGGGTTGTAAATGCTCAATTTTAACTTCAAGCCCAACATCAGTTTAAAAATGAGCTGTAAACATTGAGGCTTAAGTTTATTTTTATTGAGCACTTATTGAGGGTTTTGTCAAATGTCTCAAAAAGGAAGGAGAATTTTTATTTTTTGACTTAGAAAATAGCCTTTTGTTTAGAATTGGCAAGGATAGGATTGGAAAGTTGGGAAAGGAGTAGCTTTAATTGATACTAAAATAAGGGGAGACAGGGGATGATTTACTAATGATATTTCCGGTCAATTTTTTATTGAGGGAGCAATACTTCCAGAACTTCAAGTTCTGGAAGTATGCTGTAAAGTCCAATGAATATATGGCATGCTAACTTTGGTTGTAAATTACCAATCTTTAGGCAATTTCCAATATTTATTCATTTACCCACCTAATCATTTACTCATTTTAACTACCTCAAAGCAGATAAACTAACATCTAATAAAACCTCATCATAAATAATTTTATCTCCAATATCTTCAAAAAAAGTACCTGAACCATATTTGATATTAAAATCTGAACGATCTAATCTAAGTCGAGCAGAGATAGAATAACTTGTGTCGTATTCAAAGAGTTTGGCTTCAAATTTTATTTCTTTGGTAATTCCTTTGATGGTCAATTGCCCCACTACTTTGCATGTTGATATATTCTCTTCAATTTGTCCATAGGGAACTACTTTGTCAATTTTAAAAGTAGCAGTTGGATGTGTTTTTACATCGAAAAAATCTGGAGATTTTAAATGGTCTTCTAACTTAGTCTTCATGTCCTCTGATTCAATATCTGTATTGCTGACGGTAGCCATATCCATTTCAAAGTCACCTCCAGCTAAAACTCCGTCAATAAATAAAAGTTGACCGCTACTAATTTCAATGTACCCTTTATGTTTTCCGCCAATTTTATATCCTGTCCAATTGACTTTGCTATAACCACCACTAACGGCTGATGTGGTCGTATCGGCATACAAATAACTTTCTGTTTGGATATAAGAATGGCTATAGAGCTTCTTAAATGACATCAAAACGAGAAAGCAACCTAAAACAAAAGAAAAGTGAATTTTTTTCATTTTAAAAAATTTAAAGTTGTGATGAAAAATAAAAATACGGTCTCAAAAATCGGAAAAAGAAAAAAAAATAGCCATTTGTAATTAGTAATTAAATTTTTTTTAACATATTAAAAAAACGCTTTTAATGTAGAGATTGCTTGTTTTAAATAACTGATTTTTAAGGCAAGTTTTAAGCACTAAATTTTATGAATTTGTTCGAATCAAAGTATAAGTGTATTTTCTTTTTCTCTAATATACAAGTTAAATCTAGAAACTATTAACATCCTATATTTTCGTAAATTTGCAGAACTCCTAACTAATTTAATTATCATTTTAATAAAATAAACGAATGAGGTATTTTAACTTAATTATTTTTCTATTTGGTTTTGTTACGCTATTTGGGCAAGAGAAAGCTAAATCGGTCGCTAAAATTGAACAAACTTATCAACAAGAAATTCGGAAATTATCGAAGAAGAAATGTGTTAAAAAAGCCTTTCAAATAATTGAAGCACAGCGAAGTCAAACGTTGGCAGATCATATTTTATTAACAGAAATAGAAGCCCCTCCTTTTAAGGAAGAAAAACGAGCAGCTCAATTCTTGCAAATGATGAAGGCGGCAGGCGTAGATTCTATTTGGATAGATGAAGTTGGGAACGTATTAGCATTAAGGAAGGGGACAAAGGGCGGTAAAGTAGTCGCTTTGGATGCTCATTTGGATACCGTGTTTCCAGAAGGAACAGATGTAAAGGTTAAAATGAGAGGAGATACCTTATATGCACCAGGCGCAGCAGATGATACCCGTGGATTGGCAATGCTTATTCGAGTGTTGCAGGCGATGAATGATGCCAAAATTGAAACAGAACACGATGTTCTATTTATTGGTTCTGTTGGAGAAGAAGGATTAGGGGATTTAAGAGGCGTTAAGCATTTGTTTAGTGAAAAAGGGACTAAGATTGATTCATGGATTGCCATTGATGGAGGAAGCCTTGGTCGAGTAAATAATCAAGGATTGGGTTCTCATCGTTATCGAATTACTTTTCATGGGCCAGGCGGGCATTCTTGGGGCGCTTTTGGTTTAGGAAATCCACACCATGCTTTAGGAACTGCCATTCATAATTTTGTGCAGGCTGCGGATGCTTTTACAGCCTATGGGCCAAAAACAAGTTATAATGTAGGCGTAATTAGTGGCGGTACTTCTATTAATTCTATTCCATTTGCCTCCATTATGGAAATTGACATGCGGTCTATAGATCCTGCAAGATTAGATACGATGGATGTTATTTTAAAAGATGCAGTTAATGCAGCATTAGCTGCACAGAACAAAATAAAACGCTTAGGTAAACCCTTGACAGTGACGATTGATAAAATAGGAGATAGACCATCAGGAGAATTATCTGAGAAGTTGCCTATCATCCAACGAGCAATGGCCTGTACTGCTTTTATGGGGAAACGCCCTCAATTAACCAGAGGATCTACTAATTCTAATATTCCTATTTCTTTGGGTATTCCTGCGGTGACAATTGGCCGAGGCGGAGTAGGGCGAAACGCTCATTCTTTAGATGAATGGTGGTTGGATGTAGAAGGATACAAATCTACGCAACTAGCTTTACTCTTATTATTATCTGAAGCAAAGATTAGAAAATAAAATTGACCGAAACGATTTGTTAGCAGTTTTTTTTTACGTTAAATTAATGTAAATTACGACTCTATTTTAATTTTAAAAAAATGTTTATGGGACAAGCCAAGAAAATTTTATCTAAGAAAAAGCGAGGCGCTTTAAAAAAAAGCCTTAAAAAATTAAAAGCTAAACTTAAGAAACATAGAGCGACAAAAAGAGAGAAAATAGCAGCAGTTAAAGAACAGGTAGCGAAATGTGAGGCGCATATTGTGCCGATGAGAAAGGAAGCAAAGAAAGCGAAGAAAAAGGTCAAAGCTGGGAAAAAGGCAATTGCGAAAATGAAGCAGCTATTATCGCCTAAAAAAGAGAAGGTTAAGAAGCAGGTTCAAAAAATTACTCCTTCTCCTGTAAAAGCTACAGTTATTAAAAAGAAAGCCCCTAAGAAGAAAGAAAAGGAGGCTAAAAAAGTAGTTGTTAAAAAAAGTGCTAAAAAGTGGACTAAGCCAACGGTAAAAGCAATTAAGAAGACAACTCAAATAACTGGTAAACCTACTGCGAGAAGGATTACTTCAAAACCTAAGGTTAAAAAAATAGTGCCTGTAGTTAAACAAGTTGCAGAAAAGCAAGTAGTTGTCAAAAAAGTAGCGAAGACTGCCGCTCCTGTTAAAAAGGTAGTAGCAGTGAAAGCGCCGACTAAGGTAGCAGCACCTATCGTAAAAAAAGTAGTTAAAAAGCAAACGGAGGTGAAAAAAGTAACGCCTAAAAAAGTAACTGCTCCTGCTAAAAAAGTAGTAGTAGCAAAAGCGCCTGCTAAAGCTACACCAGCTCCCAAAAAGACAGTTAAAGTAACAACAACTAAAAAAATAACTACGGCTAGTAAACCAGATAATTTGAAAAAGATAGAGGGAATTGGTGTAAAAATCGAACAATTATTACAGGCAGACGGTATTGATACCTTTGAGAAATTAGCCAAAAGTTCTTTTGATCACCTAAGAGGCATTTTAGATAAGGCGGGACCAAGATTTAGAATGCATAAGCCTGATACTTGGGCAGAACAAGCTGGATTGGCAGCAAAAGACGATTGGGAAACCCTTAAACAATTACAAGTAGAGCTAAAAGGTGGTCTAAGAAAATAATACGACTGACGCTATAATTGAATGATTGTTTGGTTTAACCAGACAATCATTCAATATTATTTTGAGTTAAGCATATAATTTTTTCCAGATTCGTGGTTCTTGGAATGATTTATGGAGTAGGTAATTAGCTTTCCTGTATACAAATTACTCCAAAATTTTAATGGTACTGCTTTATGGAAAAGATTAAATTACTACTTTTTATTGATGATGATTTTGCCACTAATTTTTATCATAAAATAATTGTTAGGGATTCTGGATTAGTTGAAAAATATCTTTTTTTCGCTTCTGCTAATGAAGCTTTAATTTATTTTAAAGAGCAACAAGCATTAGGCAATATGGAAAAACCAGATGCTATCTTTTTGGATATTAATATGCCTGGAATTAACGGTTGGGAATTTCTAGATTTATATGCTAAATCAGATAATGATAAATCTCCAATTTATATCATGTTAACCACCTCTTTAAATCAGGAAGATCAACAACGAGCGGAACTAAATCCATTGGTTCGTGGTTTAAAAAATAAGCCTTTAACAGCATTACATTTAGAGGAACTCCAAAAAGAGTTGACCTTAATTATGTAACTTTAGGCTTTTTTTAATTGATAACAAAATTCCTCGAAAAATCGAGGTTAGCTATGTTGAAAAAAGTAAGAATCGATAAATGGTTATGGAGTGTTCGAATTTTTAAGTCTCGCTCAATGGCTACGGATGCTTGTAAATCAAGTAAAGTTAAAGTAGGGGAACAAAATATTAAGCCATCTTACCTATTACAGAGGGGGGAAACTGTTTTAGTGAAAAAGAATGGGTTTAATCTAACTTTTAAAGTGATAGATTTATTAGAGAAAAGAGTCTCTGCTGTCCTTGCCCAACCTTGTTATGAAGATCTAACGCCGCCAGAGGAATTAAATAAATATACCGATTGGTTTGTTGGAAAAGGGAGACCTGAAGCAAGAGAGAAAGGTGCGGGGCGTCCAACTAAAAAAGATAGAAGAGAAATAGATCGCTTTAAGGATTTTTAGTTTTTTAGCTATACCCCAACAATAAAACAATTTTTAAAATTAAAAGTCCAATTCTTATCCTAATTCAGTATCGTTACCATTTCAAACTTAGCAACCGCAATTAATTGGGGACATTAGGCCCTATACCAACCTTGATTTTTTAATTTGTGACTTGTCCAACTAATCCTTTGTTAATTTAAAGAGAATCAAATTAATTAACACTTTTCCATCCTTTTGACTTACAGACAACATATCAACTGTTAAAGTTACTACTTTGCACAGCTTTCTGCCTTTTTAAGCGTTACTAAGAGGTAGGCTTCTTTTTTTAAGGAACTGCTACATCAATTTTAATATAATTAATCTATATAACGCTAGGTTCGCTCAAATTTTTGATTAATACATAAATTACACGAAATAATATTCTGTATTAAAAGTATTTTTATCTTTAAAACAGTATTTTGTTCGTATTTATTTTTATTAAATAAATATA
>Ga0208544_10001036_pt1 | contig 19879 bp, 17 predicted proteins | sample DEB08_DNA_9_FD_184526 | JGI IMG/M metagenome (GOLD analysis project Ga0208544, IMG submission 184526) | Aqueous microbial communities from the Delaware River and Bay under freshwater to marine salinity gradient to study organic matter... | ecosystem: Environmental > Aquatic > Marine > Coastal ... | reverse complement strand
TGATCGACCGGGGAACCGATGTGATCGTGGGGGTCAACAAGTATCGCAAGGATCATGAAGACCCGATCGATATTCTGCAAATTGACAATGACCGGGTGCGCGACGGCCAGATTGCGCGGCTGGAAAAAATGCGTGGCACGCGTGACGAGAAGGCGTGTCAGGCCGCGCTGGCGGAGATGAGCCGGCGCGCGGCGGAGGGCGGCAACCTGTTGGACGCGGCCGTGGATGCCGCGCGCGCGCGGGCATCTGTGGGGGAAATAAGCATGGCGATGGAAAAGGTGTTCGGACGCCACAGGGCCGAGGTCAAGACATTGGCGGGCGTCTATGGCGCCGCCTATGAGGGTGACGCGGGCTTTGCCGCCATACAGGCGGATGTGGAGGCATTCGCCGAGGAAGAGGGGCGTCGCCCCCGGATGCTGGTCGTGAAGATGGGTCAAGACGGGCATGACCGGGGCGCCAAGGTCATTGCCACCGCCTTTGCCGATATCGGGTTCGACGTCGATGTGGGGCCCTTGTTCCAGACGCCCGAAGAGGCCGCGCAGGACGCCATCGACAACGATGTTCATGTTGTCGGCATCAGCTCGCAGGCGGCGGGGCACCGGACACTTGCGCCCAAGCTGATCAAGGCGCTTGAGGCGGCCGGTGCGGGCGAAATTCTGGTCATCTGCGGTGGTGTGATCCCACAGCAGGACTATGATTTCCTGAAAGAGGCGGGGGTGAAGGCGATCTTTGGGCCGGGCACCAACATTCCCGATGCGGCCAAGGACATCTTGCGCCTGATCCGTGCCGCGCGGGAGTAGCCGCCCCGCGCATCCGATGCGCCAACCCGGCTTTCGCCATCCGCTGCGCGCCCCACGGACACGCCCTTTACCCTTGCCCTTCAAGGGGCGCTGACGCATCTAGAAGGGATTAGAGGAGGGATCGCCATGGCCCTGCCGGTTCGGCAACAGTTCATCTATTGGGGCATCGCCACGGCGGTGTTCCTTTTGCTGCTTTGGGTGCTGGGCGATGTGATCCTGCCCTTTATCGTCGGCTTGGCGATCGCCTATTTTCTGGACCCCGTGGCCGACCGGCTGGAACGGCTGGGTCTGGGGCGGCTGTGGGCCACGGTGATCATCTCGATCTTTGCGCTGACCATCGTGATCATTGCCGTATTGATCGTGGTCCCGGTGCTGGTTCAGCAAACCGGCGATCTGATAAACCGCGCGCCCGCGTTGTTCGAGCAGTTGCGGGCCTTTCTGGCCGAACAGTTTCCATCGTTCATGGATGAGACCTCTCCGTTGCGGCAATCCCTGGCCTCGATCGGGACGACGATTCAAAGCCGCGGCGGTGAGGTTCTGACTCAGTTGGTGTCCTCGGCCATGGGGGTCGTGAGTTTTCTGGTCTTCATCGTCGTGGTGCCGGTGGTGGCCTTCTACATGTTGATGGACTGGGACCGGATGGTTGCCCGCATCGACGCCCTGTTGCCACGCGATCATCGCCCCACGATTCGCCGTCTTGCGAGCGAGATTGACCAGACACTGGCCAGTTTTGTGCGCGGGCAGGGCACTGTTTGCCTGATCCTTGGCACGTTTTATGCCGGTGCGCTGATGCTGGTGGGGCTTGAGTTCGGGTTGGTTGTCGGGGCTCTGGCGGGCCTGCTGACGTTCATCCCCTATCTGGGCGCGCTGATCGGCGGGGCGCTGGCCATCGGGCTGGCGCTGTTCCAGTTCTGGGGTGAATGGTGGTGGATCGTGGCTGTGGCAGCGATTTTCCAGTTCGGCCAACTGGTTGAAGGCAACGTCCTGACGCCGAACCTTGTGGGCAGTTCGATCGGCCTGCATCCTGTGTGGCTGATCTTTGCCCTGTCCGCCTTTGGTTCGGTCTTTGGTTTCGTCGGGCTGCTGGTGGCCGTGCCCGTCGCCGCCATGATCGGCGTATTGGTCCGTTTCGGGATCGAGCGGTATCGCGTCAGCCTGCTTTATCGTGGCCTTGAAGGCGTGACGGATCTGCGCGACAGCAATGACGATACCCCCTGATGGCCCGGCAACTGGTTTTCGACTTGCCGCTTCGTGCAGCGATGGGGCGCGAGGAATTCATGGTGACAGCGACCAATGCCGATGCTGTCGCCGGGATTGACGCATGGCGTGAATGGCCGTTTTCCAAGATGATCCTGATTGGCCCCGAGGGCGCGGGCAAGACACATCTGGCCCATGTATGGGCGGCACAATCGGGGGCGCGCGTCATCCCGGCCGCCGGCATTCCGACCACGCATATCGACGCGCCCGCCGTTGTGGTGGAGGATGCAGATCGCATTGCCGGTGACAGGGACGCGGAAACGGCGCTGTTTCATCTCCACAATTCCTTGGTCCAGCGAGGTGCGCCCTTGTTGCTGACGGCACGCGATGCGCCGCAGCGCTGGGGCCTTTGCTTGCCTGATCTTGAAAGTCGCATGGGGCAGGCCGGGCTTTTGCGCCTGCCACCGCCTGATGATACGTTGCTTATGGCGCTGATGGTCAAGCTGGCGACTGATCGCAGAATGCCGCTGACACCGGCCATCTTGCAGTTCGCGGCACCCCGTCTGGAAAGGTCCGCAGTGGGTGTGCAGCGGTTTATCGCGGCGCTGGATGCGGCGGCGCTTGCGGAAAAGACCCCGCCGAAATTGCGCCATGCCAAGGCGTTACTTGCATCCACCCCCGAATGACTGTCACGTTGCTGTCACACTTCACACCTAACGCAAATGCCATGACAAACGCAGATTTCCTGACCGCCCCATTGCCCGCCCCCGTCGAACTTCCCACAGAAGAGACCACGGGCCCGAAACGATTTTTCAACCGTGAGTTGAGCTGGCTGGCGTTCAACTGGCGCGTGCTGGAGGAGGCCGCGAACCCCCGTGTGCCGCTCTTGGAGCGGGTGCGTTTCGTTTCGATCTCGGCGGGAAACCTTGATGAGTTCTACACGGTGCGCGTCGCCGGCCTGCGGGAACTGGCGATGGCGGGCAATACCATGCCGTCCGACGATGGGCGCAGCCCTGCCGAACAGCTGACGCTGATCAACGCCGATGCCCGCCGCCTGATGCAACGCCAGCAGGCCGAATGGACCAATCTGAAGAAGGAGCTGGAGGCCGAAGGCATTATGGTGGTGTCCCGGTCGGCGTTGAAGGCGGGGGATCGGAAATACCTTGAAAACGTGTTCCTGACACAGGTGTTTCCCGTGCTTTCGCCGCTGGCGATCGACCCGGCGCACCCGTTCCCCTTTATTCCGAACGAAGGTATCGCGCTGGCCCTGCAGATGAAGCGGCAGCGTGATGGCCGCGTCTTGCAGGCGTTATTGCCGATCCCGGGACAGATCGACCGGTTCGTGCGTCTGCCTGCGCCAGAGGGATGCGCCCGTTTCTTGCCACTTGAGGAGTTGTTGCTACTGCATATCGGGGCGCTGTTCCCCGGTTATGAACTGACCGGAAATTGTGCGTTTCGGGTGCTGCGCGACAGTGATCTTGAGGTTGAGGAAGAGGCCGAAGATCTGGTGCGCGAGTTCGAGACCGCGTTGAAACGCCGCCGCCGGGGCGAAGTGGTGCGTCTGCAGATATCGGCGGGTGCCCCCACCGACCTGAAGGATGAGATTGTCGAGCAACTGCACGTGCGCGGGGATGAAGTGGTGGAAGTGCGCGGGATGATCGGGCTTGTCTCGCTCAAGGAACTGGTGCTGGACAACCGGCCCGACCTGCTGTGGAAATCCTTTACCCCGCGGGTCCCGGAACGGGTGCAGGACCATGACGGCGACATGTTCGCGGCGATCCGCCAGAAGGACATGTTGCTGCACCATCCGTATGAAACCTTTGACATGGTCATCCGGTTTCTGGCGCAGGCGGCACGTGATCCCAATGTGGTGGCGATCAAGCAGACACTGTATCGCACATCCTACGAGTCCCCCATTGTGGAGGCGCTGTGCGAGGCCGCCGAAAACGGCAAGTCGGTCACGGCCTTGGTGGAATTGAAGGCGCGGTTCGACGAGGCCGCCAATATCCGCCAATCCCGCAAACTCGAGCGCGCGGGCGCGCATGTCATCTACGGGTTCATCAACTACAAGACACACGCCAAGATTAGCACAGTGGTGCGTCGCGAAGGTGATCGGCTGGTCACCTATACCCATTTCGGCACCGGCAATTACCACCAGATCACCGCGCGGATCTACACGGACCTGAGCTTGTTCACCTGCGACGATGCGCTGGGTCGCGATGCGACCAAGGTTTTCAATTACGTCGGCGGCTACGCCGAACCCGAGCGGTTGGAAAACCTGTCGATCTCGCCGCTGACCCTCAAGCAGACCATTCTGGACAATCTGCGGGCCGAAGCCGCGCATGCCCGCGCCGGCAAGCCCGCGATGGTGTGGGTCAAGCTCAACAGTCTGATCGAACCCGACATCATCGATGCGTTATATGACGCCAGCCGGGCAGGTGTGCGGATTGATCTGGTTATTCGCGGCATTTGCGGTGTGCGTCCCGGCGTAAAGGGTCTGAGCGAGAATATCCGTGTCAAATCCATTGTCGGTCGGTTTCTGGAACATTCGCGAATCGTGTGTTTCGGCAACGGCGCGGGCCTGCCCTCCAAGAAGGCGCGGGTCTATATCAGTTCCGCCGACTGGATGGGCCGCAACCTGAGCCGCCGGGTCGAAACGTTGGTGGAATGCACCAACCCCACCGTCAAAGCGCAGATCGTCAGCCAGATCATGGCCGCCAATCTGGCGGACGAGGCGCAAAGCTGGGTCTTGCAGCCCGATGGCACCTTCCAACGCCCCGATCTGAGCGGCGTGGACAACCCGTTTTCGTGCCACAGGTTCTTTATGGAAAACCCGTCCTTGTCGGGCCGGGGCAGTGCCGGGGCCAAGGATGTGCCGGAACTGACGCACTCCACTGATTGACGCGCGCGACCGGGGCGTGTCACATCCCCCCATGATGGGAGATGCTCAAGCGATCGAGGAACTGCACCCCGATTGGGGACCATTTGGCGTTCCGCTGTTCGACGGGCCGCAGGCGCGCGCGCTCAGCCGGGTCGGGGTCATCGATATCGGGTCAAACTCGGTTCGATTGGTGGTCTTCGATGGTGCGGCACGCAGCCCGGCATATTTCTACAACGAAAAGATACTGTGCGGGTTGGGCGCGGGCTTTGCCGAAACCGGGCGGTTGAACGTCGCGGGGCGCGCGCGCGCGCTATCGGCTCTGAAACGCTTTGCCGCGCTGACCAAGGGGATGGGGGTCAAACCCCTGCTGACGGTCGCCACCGCAGCGGTGCGTGATGCCGAAGACGGGCGCGAGTTCCGCGACGAGGTGCTGGCCCGGACGGGCCTGACAATCCGCGTTGTCGATGGGCAAGAGGAAGCCCGCCTGTCAGCGCAGGGCGTGCTTTTGGGGTGGCCGGGCGCGCAGGGCCTGATCTGCGATATCGGCGGCAGTTCGATGGAACTGGCCGAATTGCTGGGCGGTGGTGCGGTCGGCATGCGCCGCACGTCGGACCTTGGGCCGCTGAAACTGATGGGCATCAAGGGGGGGAAGCGCGCTGTCAGCGCGCATATCAAGGATCGCATCGCGGATCTGAAAAGCAGCTTTGTGAACCGTCACGACAGGTTGTTTCTTGTGGGCGGCTCGTGGCGCGCCATCGCGCGTATCGATATGGAGCGGCGCGGTTATCCGTTGAAGGTGCTTCACGAATACCGCATGACGCCTCAGGCGATCATGGAGACGATCAGGTTTATCGGCAGCGCCGATATTGATGCCCTGCGCGCCCGCACTGGGACCAGCGCGGAACGGATGCGGCTGGTGCCGCTGGCGTCCCAAGTGCTCAAGGAACTGGTCAGCAGCCTGAAACCGCGCGAGGTCGCGATTTCCAGCTATGGGATCCGTGAAGGCCTGCTGTACGAACAGATGGGCGACGAATTGCGCCATCGTGACCCCCTGATCGAGGCTGCGCGCCACGCGGAGGCGATGAACGCGCGGATGCCGGGCTTCGGGCGGACGCTTTACAAGTTCGTGGAGCCGCTGTTTCCACGCGCGACATACGAAAAACAACGTCTGATCCGCGCGGCTTGCCTGCTCCATGATGTCAGCTGGCGCGCGCACCCCGATTACCGGGCAGAGGTCTGCTTCGACAACGCCACGCGGGCCAATCTTGGCGGGTTGGATCATGCGGAGAGGGTGTATCTGGGGCTGGCGCTGCTGCACCGCTACAAATCCAATCGCGCGGGAACGAATTTCAACCCCGAACTATTGAGCCTGCTACCCGAGGCGCGCGTCCGCGAGGCGGAAATTCTGGGCCGCGCCATGCGGTTCGGAGCGATGTTCACGGTTGAAAAACCCACTGATCACGGCGAGCTGTTCTGGCTGCCCAAGAAAAAGCAGCTGCGCCTGACGCTGAAAACCGACGCGGGGCGGGATCTGTTCGGCGAGGTGGCCGAGGCGCGATTTGCGGCACTTGCGGGCGCGATGGGAGCCGAAGGCGTGGTCCAAGGCGCAGCGAAGCCATGACTGCCTTGGCACTGGTTTGCGGCCTGATCTTGGTTGCGATCATGCATGAACAGAGGTCGGGCCCGGTGCCCATATTGGTCACCTTGTGATCAAGTTCATCGGGGATGCTGCCGCCAATGATGAACTTGGGTGGCCGCACGCCCGTCTTGTGAGGGGTCTGGCAATGGCGTAGACGGACGGGGCAGTTGACCCAAAAGCCCCGGATACCCTTATGCGCCTCAGCCGTTATTTCCTGCCCGTCCTCAAAGAAACGCCTGCCGAAGCGCAAATTGTCAGCCATCGCCTGATGTTGCGGGCGGGCATGATCAAGCAGTCCAGCGCAGGGATCTACTCGTGGCTGCCGCTGGGCTTCAAGGTTTTGAAGAATATCGAAAAGATCGTGCACGAGGAGCAAATCCGCGCCGGTCATATCCCGATGCTGATGCCCACCTTGCAGCCTGCGGACCTGTGGCGTGAGAGCGGGCGCTATGATGCCTATGGCCCCGAAATGCTGCGCATCCGCGACCGGCAGGACCGCGACTTGCTATTCGGGCCGACGAACGAGGAGATGATTACCGATATTTTCCGCGCGCATGTCAGCAGCTACAAGGATCTGCCGCTGACGCTGTATCATATCCAGTGGAAATTCCGTGACGAGATCCGCCCCCGGTTCGGCGTGATGCGTGGCCGCGAGTTCCTGATGAAGGATGGCTACAACTTCGATTTGACCAAGGAAGATGCGCTGCACGCGTATAACCGGCATCTGGTCAGCTATCTGCGGACTTATGAGCGCATGGGTCTGCAGGCCATTCCGATGCGCGCCGACAGCGGCCCGATCGGCGGCGACGACACGCATGAATTTCTGGTGCTTGCAGAAACGGGCGAGTCCGAGGTGTTCTATGACGCCCAGATCACCGATCTGAAATTCGGCGAGCGGGAGATCGATTACGATAACGTCGATCAATGCCAAGCCGTGCTGGAGGAGTTCACCAGCCGCTATGCCCGCACCGACGAAACCCACGACACGGCAGAGTTTGACAAGATCCCCGAAGATCGTCGCCGTGTTGCACGCGGCATCGAGGTTGGTCAGATCTTCTACTTTGGCACCAAGTATTCCGATGCCATGGGGGCAACTGTGCAAGGTCCCGATGGCGCCAAGGTGGCGGTGCACATGGGTAGCCACGGCATCGGCGTGAGCCGTCTGATGGGGGCCATCATCGAAGCCAGCCATGACGACAATGGCATCATCTGGCCGGAGGGGGTGACACCCTTCCATGTCGGTATCGTGAACCTGAGGCAGGGCGACGCGGAAACCGACAAGGCCTGCGAGGGTCTTTACAATGCGTTGACCGCCCACGGGCTGGAGCCGCTTTACGACGACCGCGAGGAACGCGCCGGCGCCAAGTTCGCCACCATGGACCTGATCGGCCTGCCGTGGCGCATTACGGTGGGGCCGCGCGGTGTCAAGAACGGCGTGGTCGAACTGACCAGCCGCCGGACCGGCGAAAGCGTCGAGATGACACCCGCGGATGCGGTCAAGCGCGTGGCCGAGATTTATGCGCCGCACCACGCCCATGTTGCGGCAATGGTGGAGCCGATGGCGCAGCGATCCTTCCACACCTGGCTGTGATGCAACCGCGGGGCCACGATACGCCATCCACCGTGGCCATTGCCGATGCGACCGGGTTTGTGTTCGATGGGCTTGGTGGTGCCGCGCGCCAGTCACCCGATGATCTGCCGGCCCGTCTGACGGCCGGGTTCACGTGGCTGCACCTGCAACGCGATGCCCCCGGCAATGATGCCCGGCTCGACAAGGCCGGATTGGACGGCTTCGTGCATGCCGCGCTGGTCGCGGATGAAACCCGCCCGCGCTGCACCTTTCACGGGGACGGTGCGGTGTTGATCTTGCGTGGTGTGAACCTGAACCCCGGCGCAGAGGCGGAGGACATGGTCTCCATCCGTTTGTGGATCGAGGCGGCGCGCGTCATCAGCGTGGGGGTGCGCCCTTTGGCTGCCGCCAATGAGCTGATCGCCGCGATCGACCGGGGGCAGGCGCCCGAATCGACGGGCGGTCTGGTGGCGCGGCTGGCCATTCGTTTGTCGGACGGGGCGGAACCAGTCGTGGCCGCCCTGAATGAACGGATAGACGCGCTGGAGGATGCAGTGTCGGCGCCGGGCATCAGGGGTGAACTGGCCGATGTGCGCCGCGCGGCCACGCAGCTTCGCCGCTACATGGTTCCGCAGAAGGACGCCCTGACAACGCTGGACATGGATGAAATGGGGTGGCTGTCGCAGTCTGCGCGCGGCCGCATCCGCGAGGCGGCGGAACGTGTGGCGCGATTGGGCGAGGAACTGGACGAGATCCGTGACCGCGCCCAGATCGTGCAAGATCAGATCATCGATGCGCGGGCCGAGGCAATGAACCGCCAAATGCTGGTGCTGTCGGTCGCGGCGGCGGTATTCTTGCCACTTGGCCTGATCACCGGGCTCTTGGGCGTGAACGTTGCGGGCATTCCCGGCGCTAATTGGCCGCCTGCATTCTGGGTGCTTTGTGGGTTCTTGCTGGCGGTGGGGGCGGGGTTGGTATGGCTGTTCCTTCGGATCGGCCTGTTGGGGCGCCGCGACTGACCCAAGACAAGACCGCGCATGTGGCGATGGGGCGTTAGGCCGTGGTGGCGATGCACCGCTCGCCGATAGGTTGGGATGGCAGCCCCTTTGTCTGCCGTGATCTGTTCGACCGCGCCGCGTCCTCGCGCGGCTTGACCACTCGGCGCAAAGCCCGCAGGTTGCGCGCAATCAAAACAAGAAGGTTCCGGGCAGGATATGCGTAATCAGACATCCCCATTCGCGCCGTTCGAATTCATGATCGCGTGGCGATACCTGCGGGCACGGCGGGCTGATGGTGGCGTCAGCATCATGACCTGGATCAGCTTTCTGGGGATCATGCTGGCTGTTGCGGCATTGATTGCCACGCTGGCTGTGCGGTCGGGCTTTCGCTACGAATTCGTCGGCACCATTGTTGGCGCAAATCCGCATATCACCGTCTTTGACCAGACCGAGGTGACCGAGACCGGCCGGATTGACCGGACAATCGAAAATTACACGGAACTGGCCGCGGCCATTGCTGCCGTGCCGGGGGTGCGGCAGGCGGCACCGGCCATTCGTGGGCAGGTGCTTGCCAGCCATGATGGCCGCAGTGCCGGGGTCGAGGTGGTCGGGATCACCGCCGAAGATCTTGTGAATGTGCCCCTTGTGGCGATGCCGGAAGTTGCGCTGGGCGACATCACCCGGTTTGAAGACGGCATCGCGATCGGTCTTGGGATTGCGCAGGAACTGGGGATATCCGTTGGCGACAGATTGCGCCTGATCTCGCCCGAGGGCGCGCGGACGCCCTTTGGCACCAGCCCCCGCGTGTCGGCCTATGAGGTCGTCTACATCTTTCAGGTGGGCAGGTGGGATATCGACCGCACGCGCGTCTACATGCCCTTTGCCGAGGCGCAGAGCTATTTCAACCGCGATGGGGTTGCCGACCAGATCGAGGTTATTCTGGACGACCCCGAAAGCGTCGATGCCATGGTGCTTCCGATCCTTTTGGCCACGAATCAGCAGGTGACACTCTGGAGTTGGATGGATAGTTCGGGCGCGTTTCTGCAGGCCCTCCAGATGGAGGACAACGTGATGTTCATCATCCTCTCCATCCTCGTGCTGATCGCGACCATGAACATCGTGTCCGGGTTGATCATGCTGGTAAAGAACAAATCCGGCGATATCGGCATCTTGCGCACCATGGGCCTGACCGAAGGCGCGGTTCTGCGCATCTTCTTCATCTGTGGCAGTGCGATCGGGGTTGCGGGAACGATCGCGGGTGTGGCGCTTGGTTGCGCCTTTGCGATCTGGATCGACCAGATTTTCGGCTTCGTGAATTGGGTCGCGGGTGGCGGTGTCTGGGATCCGTCGATCCGCTTGATCTCGCGTCTGCCCGCGCGACTGGAATGGGGCGATGTGATGTCGGCGGTGTCGCTGGCGCTTGGCCTGTCATTCATCGTGACGATATTCCCGGCCCGTCGTGCCGCCCGCATGAACCCGGTGGAGGCGTTACGCTATGAATGACGATGTGGTGCTGGCGCTTGATGGGATCGAAAAGGGCTATAACCTTGGCAAACCGAACGAGGTCCGCGTCTTGCGCGGTGCGTCCGTCGCGGTGAAGCGGGGCGAGGTCGTGGCGTTGGTGGCCCCGTCGGGGGCGGGGAAATCCACGTTGCTGCACATCGCGGGCCTGCTGGATACGCCCGATGCTGGCAGCGTGCGGATCGCGGGCGCCGAGCTGAGCCGCGCATCGGATCGGGTGCGCACGGCGGCACGGCGTGAAAAGGTCGGGTTCATCTACCAGTTTCATCACCTGCTGCCGGAATTCACCGCGGCCGAGAACATCATCTTGCCGCAACTGGCCCACGGCATCGCGCGCGATGTGGCCGAGACGAGAGCCAACGACCTGCTTGATCGGGTGGGCATCCTGCCCCGCGCCAGCCACAGGCCCGGTGCCTTGTCGGGCGGGGAACAGCAGCGGGTCGCGTTTTGTCGCGCTCTGGCCAATGCGCCGGCGCTGCTGTTGGCCGATGAACCCACGGGCAATCTTGACCCCGCCACATCAGACAAGGTGTTCGGCACGCTGATGGAGCTTGTCCGCAGCACGGGCCTGTCGGCACTGATCGCCACGCATAATCTTGAACTTGCCGCCCGGATGGACCGGGTGTTGCGGATGGATGGCGGCGTGCTGATCTGAAGGCGCGCCCCGTACTGCCGCCCGGTTCAGGGTCGTTCCCGCGAAAGGCTCAGGCGTGCTGATCGAACAGAGCGCAAATCCTATCCATCACGGCATTGCGCATGGCTGGCCCCTCCATCAGGACCTCGTGCTCGGCACCGGGTATTTCCCACAATTCGCCCTTCGGCCACGTGGCCATACGGTCGTGAATGGCACTGGGTTCGACGATCCGCTCACGCGTGCCCAGAATGGTAAGACAAGACACATCGGGTGCCGGTAATTTCATCAACGTCTCGGTCTCGCGCAGGGCGGCACGTAGCCAGCTGGTTGATGGGCCCCCCAAGGCAAGTTCCGGGTGTTTGGCGACTTGACGGATCATGTAGTCGAATTGATCGCGGTCCGTCGTCAGGGGGTTGTCGTCGAATTCCATGGGCGTCGCAGGGCCGGTGGTTGGAGCAAAGGCCTTGCCAAAACCAAGTTGCCCGGCAAGCCCCAGTACCAGCGGCGAGATCGCGCGCAAGGCAGGCGCCATCTGGATACCCCACATCGGCGCCGTGAAGGTCGCGGCCCGCACGTCCAGCCCATCATGCAGCGCACGCAGGCCGATCGCCCCGCCCATCGAATGGGCGATCAGGAAATGTGGTGCCCGGAGGTTCAGCAGATCGAACGCTGCCCGAACCGCGCTGAAATCCAGCCTGTATTCATCAAAGCTGACGACATGGCCCATGTCGCGCCGATGCGCTGGCCGGTCGGCCAATCCCTGACCGCGCCAATCGATCACCGCCATGGAATAGCCGCGCGCGGCCAGTTCGTTCGCCAGCCGCCCGTATTTCTCGATGTATTCGGTGCGGCCCGGGCACATGATAACCGTGCCCTTTTCGCGTTCCGGGAAGATGCACATCCGAATGCGCGTCCCATCCGCCGTATTTACCCACCAGGTGCGCGCGCCTGCGGGTCCTTCAGCCACGTCGCCAAGGTAGGGGGCAGGTTGAAGATCGGGGATAGGGGCGCTGTTCGACATGTCAGCTTAGCGCCGAGCCCAGTCTCATTGCGGTGCCCATATCGCCGTCCAGTTGCAGTTTGCCCGACATGAAAGCCGCCGTGGGGTTCAGATCGCCGGCCAGGATTTCCTGAAACGTGTCGGCATCCGCGGTCATCGTCACATCGGCGGTGTCAGCATCGGTTGCTTCGCGCACGCCTGCGCCATCCACCAAGACCGCGCCTTCGCCTGCGATGACGAATTTCGCCGTGCCGTCAAATCCATCAGCGATTTTTGCCGATAGCGCGGTAACCGCCGCGTCGATAATGCTGCTCATAACGTTGTGTCTCTCCTGAATTTCAGCCTTCACGCTGCTTTGATATGGACCCGCAGCGCAAGGATGCTAGTCTTATATCTACCATGCGGCGTATCAACCACCTTCTCAACATTGTCCTTGCGGCAGCCTGGCTGGGCTTTTGCCTGCCTGTCCCTGCCTATGCGCAAGACAGCGCGCGCCTGACTGAATTGCTTGAACGGCTGGCCACCCCTGATCTGCCCAATTGGGACCTGGTTGAGCGGGAAATCTACCAACGGTGGTCGATTTCTGGTTCCGCGACCGCTGATCTGCTGCTTGAACGCGGCCAGAGGGCGCTGGATGTCGAGGATTACGCCGCCGCCTATGACCATCTGACCGCGCTGACCGATCATGCGCCGGAATTTGCCGAGGGTTGGAATGCGCGTGCCACACTGTTCTTTCAGTTGGGCCAGTATGGGCCGTCGATCGCGGATATTCAGCATGTACTGGCGTTGAATCCGCATCATTTCGGCGCGCTGACCGGGCTTGCCATCATGCTGGAGGAAATGGACCAGCCCGAGGCTGCGCTGGAGGCCACGCGCGCCGCCCGCGCTATACATCCCAACCGTCCCGATCTAGAAGAGGCCGAGCAGCGTCTGGAACGGATGCTGGAAGGTACGGCGCTATAGACCCTGTGGGGTCTGTGGTTGCGGGAAGTGGTGAACAGCATGATCAGCCAGGGGCGCATCGCGGCTGTTCTGGGGCCTACAAATACCGGAAAAACCCATTACGCGATTGAACGGATGCTGGCGCATCGGACCGGCGTGATCGGCCTTCCGCTGCGTCTTTTGGCGCGCGAGGTCTATGACAAGATCGTTGGCATTCGCGGCCCGTCTGTCGTTGCGCTGGTCACGGGTGAAGAACGGATCGTCCCCGAACGCGCGCAATACTGGGTCTGCACGGTCGAGGCGATGCCCACCGGCATGGGGTGTGATTTTCTGGCTCTGGACGAGGTGCAGCTATGCGCCGATCCCGAACGTGGTCACGTGTTCACCGACCGGCTTCTCAATGCGCGGGGGTTACACGAAACCTTGTTTCTGGGGGCCGAAACCATGCGCCCCGCGATTGCCGCACTGGTCCCCGGCTGCCAGTTCATCAAACGAGAGCGGTTTTCGGAACTTACCCACACTGGGTCGAAAAAGATAAGCCGAATGCCATCTCGCAGCGCAATCGTCGGCTTTTCTGTTGAAAATGTATATGCCATCGCGGAACTGCTGCGCCGAACCAAGGGCGGGGCAGCCGTCGTCATGGGCGCGCTTTCGCCCCGGACGCGCAATGCGCAGGTGGAACTTTACCAAAACGGCGATGTCGATACGCTGGTCGCCACCGATGCGATCGGTATGGGCCTTAACCTTGATATCAAGCATGTTGCGTTTTCGGGCCTGCGCAAGTTCGACGGGCGGCGCATGCGTGATTTGCAGCCCAATGAATTGGCCCAGATCGCGGGCCGCGCCGGTCGTTATACCGAAGCGGGAACCTTTGGCGTGACCGGTGAGGCAAGCCCGCTGCGCGACGATGTGGTGGATGCGATCTCCAATCATCGCTTTGTGCCCATCCGCAAACTGCAATGGCGCAATTCGCGGTTGGAGTTTGGAACGGTTGGCCGGCTGATCGGCTCGTTGGAGGAACGCACCGACAACGAATGGCTGTCGCGGGCGCGCGAAGCCGATGACCTGATGACCCTGCGTGCGATCTCGGACCGGGCCGAGGTGGCCGCCAAGATACGCGACGCACGCGATGTGCGTCTGTTGTGGGATGTGTGCCGCATTCCTGATTTTCGGGGCATCAGCCATGCCGAGCACGCCGACCTCCTGGGCCGTATATTCGAGTTTCTCCACGATCTTGGCCGGGTTCCCGACGACTGGATGGCCGCACAGGTCAAACGCATCGACCGGGTCGAGGGCGACATCGACACATTGTCAAAACGCTTGGCATATATCCGCACATGGACCTATGTGGCGCAGCGCAAGGGCTGGGTAGATGATGAATCTCATTGGCGTGACGCCACGCGTGCCGTAGAAGACCGCCTGTCAGATGCGCTTCATGGTGCCCTGACCCAACGATTTGTCGATCGGCGCACATCCGTGTTGCTGCGCCGATTGAAGCAGAAGGAGAGCCTTGTGGCCGACGTGAATGACAAGGGTGAAGTGACTGTTGAGGGGCAATTCGTTGGCCGGCTGGAAGGGTTCCGCTTCCGGTTGGACAAGGACGCAACCTCGGATGAGGCCAAGACCCTGCAGCAGGCGGCCGTGGCGGCTTTGCGCCCGGAATTCCACCTGCGCGCCGACAGGTTCTATAACGCACCCGATACCGAATTCGACGTGACCGAACAGGGCGGGTTGATGTGGGGTGATCAGGCGGTCGGCAAGTTGATTGCGGGCCCCGAGGCCCTGAAACCCACCGCCGAAGCCTTTGCCGACGACGCCGCCGGCCCAGAGGTGATCACCAAGGTCCAGCGCCGGTTGCAGCATTTCATCGACCGTCGCATTGCCGCGCAGTTCGAACCGCTGGTGGCGATGTCGCGGGACGAGGCGCTGACCGGGATGGCGCGCGGGTTCGCGTTCCGGATGGTTGAGGCGTTGGGCGTGCTGCCACGTGCCGACATCGCGGCCGAGGTCAAGGATCTGGATCAGGAGGCGCGCGCCCTGCTGCGCAAGCACGGCATCCGCTTTGGCCAGTTCACCGTTTTCATGCCCTTGCTGTTGAAGCCCGCCCCGACGCGGTTGCGGCTGGTCTTGTGGGGCCTGTCCAAGGGGCTGGCGGAATTTCCGGAAAGCCCGCCGCCGGGTCTGGTCACGATCCCGAATGATGCCGCCCGGCCCGCAGGTTATTACACCATGTCAGGCTACCGCGCGGCAGGCACCCGCGCCATTCGCATCGATATGCTGGAACGGCTGGCAGACATGCTGCGCGGTCTGGACACTCGGGGTGGGTTCGAAGGCAACGCCGACATGTTGTCGATCACGGGCCTGACGCTGGAACAGTTCGTCGATCTGATGGGTGGGCTTGGATACAAGGCCGAACGCGGAGAGCGGCCCAAAGTCAAACCCGCTGTCGCCGCGCCCGTCACTGTGGCCGAACCCGCCGCGACCTTGGCGCCCGAAACCTCGCCCGAGGATACCGTGGAGGTGCCCCCTGCGACCGAACCTGAAGGCATCGACACAGCCGCGCCCGTTCCGGCGATAAGCTCTGAGGATGCGCCGACCGACCTGCCGGACGGCGATGCGATCGTCGCGACCGTGTCAGAGACGCCAGAGACCGAGGTGTTCTACACGTTCACCTGGGCCCCGCGCCGCCGTCCCAATCAGCAAGGTCAGCAAGCCCGGCCCGAAGGCAGCAAGCCCAATCGCGGCAAGCGTCAAGGGCAGGGGGCCAAGCCCAAGGGTGGGAAGCCGCCGCGCGACAACTCCAAGGCGCAAAGCTTCTCATCCCGACCGGAAAAGAAGGATCGGATCGACCCGGACAATCCGTTTGCGCAGGCGCTCATGGGCCTCAAGGGTCGCACCTGACCGAGGCGCGCCCTACCGATCGGATCGACAAATGGCTGTGGCAGGCGCGGTTTTTCAAAACGCGCACCAATGCTGCAGGGCAGGTCAAGGACGGTCATGTGCGGGTAAACGGCAACCGGGTCATCAAACCCGCCTTTGCCATCGGTGCCGGTGACACACTGACCTTTCCGCAAGGGCGCAATATTCGGGTGGTGCGCATTCTGGCGCTGGCCACTCGGCGTGGTCCGGCCGCCGAGGCGCAGACGCTTTTCGACGACCTGACCCCGCCCGATACGCCCAAACCGGCCCGCGTTGGCGCCCGCCCGACCAAGAAAGACCGCCGCGATCTGGACGCCTCGCGCGATTGGCCGGACACATCCGAAGGCTAGAGCAAGCCATGTTCTTTTGATCTGTCAACAAAAGTTTACACTTTGCCGCAGCCGCTTGGCTCTCCCGGTCTTGCAATGGTCCATTTGCTGACGTAGCTAACCACGACACTCAAGACCAAGCTCGAGGCCCCTCCATGACCTACGTCGTCACCGACAGTTGCATCGCCTGCAAATACACCGACTGCGTCGAGGTCTGCCCCGTCGATTGTTTCTATGAGGGGGAGAACATGCTTGTGATCCACCCTGATGAATGCATCGATTGCGGCGTCTGCGAACCGGAGTGCCCCGCCGATGCCATTCGCCCGGATACCGAGCCGGACATGGAAAAATGGGTGGAATTCAACCGCAAGTATTCCGAAGCATGGCCCGTGATCATCACCAAGAAAGATCCGTTGCCTGACGCAGAAGCGATGGACGGCAAACCGGGCAAGATGGAGCTGTTCAGCGAGGTGCCCGGCGAGGGCGGCTGATACCCGATTCGTGGGCGGATCGATGTGGTTTTGCCCACGCTGTACTGCACAAAGCCCCTGTAAATGCAGGGATTCATGTGATGCTGCGAGTGCGAATCTTTAAATGATGCGAATCTTGTGCTATATATCCCTCACAACCATTGTCTGTGAGTAACTCGCCAGTCAGGTCCGCCAACCTGCCCGCTTCACTCAACCGCACAATATAACCCAGTGGGAAGCGAGGCTTTCCGCCGGTTTTTTGTCGGCTGATCCCGCGGATTGAAAGGAATGCCACTTATGTCAAAGACCCGGAAACCGCAGGACTTCAGCCCGAATGAATTCGTTGTGTATCCCGCACACGGCGTTGGCCGGATTGTCTCCATCGAGGAGCAGGAAATCGCTGGCCTCACCATGGAGCTGTTCGTCGTCTCGTTCGAAAAGGACAAGATGACCTTGCGTGTCCCGACCGCAAAGGCAACCGAGTTTGGAATGCGATCGCTGTCCAGCCCCGATATCGTGTCCAAAGCCATGGATACGCTGAAGGGCAAGGCGCGCGTGAAGCGTGCCATGTGGTCGCGCCGTGCGCAGGAATACGAACAAAAGATCAACTCGGGCGATCTGATCTCGATCGCGGAGGTGGTACGCGACCTGCACCGCGCCGACGATCAGCGCGAGCAGAGCTATTCCGAGCGTCAGCTTTACGAAGCGGCGCTTGAGCGTCTGACCCGTGAACTGGCCGCCGTAAAAGGTATGGATGAGGCTGGTGTGCAGAAGCAAGTCGACGATGTGCTGACGGCCCGCGCTGCCTGACCAAGCCACACCGATTACCATGATTGGCCCGCCCGCGCAGATCGCCGGGCGGGCTTTTCCTTTGCGTTTTCACCGCAATGCCTGCGCCCCTGCGGTTCGCCAAAATGACTTGCGTAATATCAACACCACGTCTGCCAGACAGGCCGATATTCGCTGAATACTTGATTGGAGGATCATTATGAAACTTAAAGCTCTTGCTCTCTTGTCCGCCGCGAGCCTTGCAATTGCAGGTTGCCAGCCGACCCCACAAAACCAAGCCATTGCCGGCGGTGTTTTCGGTGCCGCAGTTGGGCTGGTCGGCGCTGAAATGCTGGATGCAAATCCACAGTGGACAGCGATTGCCGTGCTGGCAGGGGCCGCGGCGGGCACCTTGATCGCGCAAAACCAGTCAACCCGGCAATGTGCCTATGCTGACGGGTTTGGCGGTTACTACACGGCCCCGTGCTAGGTCAGAGCAACGACCAGCGCGGCCAATGCGGCGATCTCGGCCAGTTGTTGGCCCGCGCCCAGAATATCCCCGGTTTGCCCGCCGATCTTGCGGTGGGCAAGCCAGCCGGTTCCGATCAGCGCCGCCACGGCGGCGATTGCTGAAACAAGGCCAGCAGCAGGCCCGATTGTCAGCACCACGACGCCAGCTGACAACAGACCGGCGATGATTGCGGTGGATGCCGCCGGGCGGCCGACGCTGTGGGCCAACCCGTCCTGCCGGGCAAAGGGCAAGGCCGTCATCAGGCCCACCATGCCAGCACGCCCAAGCGCCGCGCTGGCGATCATCGCGGGCCATATGACGTTGCCCTCGATCAGGCTGACCAGCAGCGCCCATTTCACACCCACTGACACGATCAGCGCAAGCACCCCATAGGTGCCGATATGGCTGTCGCGCATGATCTCCAGCCGTCGTGCAGGCGTCCAGCCGCCCCAGAGACCATCGGCGCTGTCGGCCAGCCCGTCTTCGTGCATTGCTCCGGTCGCAATCACGGCGGCGGTAATGGCCAGACCCGCCGCCACTGCAATCGGCAGTCCCATGGCCGTGCCGCCCACCGCCACCGCACCACCTAATGCGCCGATGATGGCGCCCGCAAGCGGCCATGCCCAGGCGGCGCGCGCCCCGCGTGTCAGATCACCATGCGCTGGCAGCGGCAGACGGGTCAGCAGGCCAAGCGCCAGCCAAAGGTCGCGTGACCGCAGCAAGCCATCATCCTTGTCGTGTTCAGGCATAAACTGGGCCTTTCTGTCGCGGGACTGTATCGCCGACTGGCGATAGACACGAATCCGACAACATCCGCAACAAAAGGTCAGGTCCATGCCCGTTTCCGCCCAATCCCTCATCGCGCAGCTGGCCGCCGCGCCCGGGCCGGACGTTGCTGCAACCGACGCCGCCAACGACCGCAACGGACAACTGACCAAGCCCCCCGGCGCGCTTGGCCGTTTGGAAGCCTTGGCAGTCTGGTATGCCGGGTGGCAAGGCAACCCCCGGCCCCAGATCAACCGCCCGCAGGCGCTTGTCTTCGCGGGCAACCACGGCGTCGCGGCGCAGGGCGTCAGTGCGTTCCCCCCAGAGGTGACCGCGCAGATGGTCGCGAATTTCAGCGCCGGTGGCGCCGCCATCAACCAACTTTGCGCGTTGGCCGGGGCGGATCTGTCGGTGCATGCCATTACGTTGGATCAGCCGACCGCTGATTTCACGCAAGGCGCCGCAATGTCGGAGGCCGTGTTCGACGCGGCGCTTGGAACCGGCTGGGATGCGGTCGATCCCACCGCTGATCTGTTGATCACGGGTGAAATGGGCATCGGCAACACCACTGCCGCGGCGGCGCTCGCCTTTGCCCTCTTTGGTGGCGACCCCGCCGATTGGACCGGTCGTGGCACCGGCGTGGATGATGCGGGGCTTGATGCGAAAACCCGTGCGGTCGCCGCAGGGCTGGCCGCGAACCCGACCGCCAGCGCCGATCCCATGACGGCCCTGCGCTGTGTCGGTGGGTTGGAACTTGCGGCGATGGCGGGCGCGATCGCACGCGCGCGCTGTCTTGGTATTCCAGTTATCCTTGATGGGTTCATTTGCACCGCATCCGCCGCCGTTCTGGCACAGGCGGTGCCCGGTGCGCTTGATCATGCGGTTGCTGGCCATGTTTCTGCGGAACAGTCCCACGCCGCCCTGTTGCATCGCCT
>Ga0208544_10001034_pt1 | contig 19917 bp, 13 predicted proteins | sample DEB08_DNA_9_FD_184526 | JGI IMG/M metagenome (GOLD analysis project Ga0208544, IMG submission 184526) | Aqueous microbial communities from the Delaware River and Bay under freshwater to marine salinity gradient to study organic matter... | ecosystem: Environmental > Aquatic > Marine > Coastal ... | reverse complement strand
TACTTGAGCAAAGTAAATGGTTGTTTTTTTTGAGAAAGTATAGAGTATTAGCTAAAAAAATGATATTAAAATAATATTTAAAATGTCATCTAGTTCATCAAATCCGTTGTCTTCATTCATCCGTTGGTCTATTTCTACCAACGGATAATTATCAATTTTTACCTGACAATCTATACTGCGACAAAAATAAATTAACAATTTTTTATTGTCCGACTACTTACCTCCTAATTTCTAAAAACTTTCTTGCCGTTAAAACGTAAATTAAACCGACCTTAATCAACCAAATCTTCCAAGTCCTTCTTTTTGGTAAAAACAGTACCAATTTATCGTTCATCATTCATATTTCATCGTTCCCTATATGCAAATCAAACCATTTTTTCTGTTATTTCTCCATCTATTTATTAGTCTATTTGCTTTCGGACAAATTAGTCAGAAAGAAATGCCTGCCAGTTTAGCAGAATCTTTTTTAGAAAAACATATTGCGGAGGAAATTCCTGAAATAAATATTCCATTACCTGATAGAATAGCTTTTGAAAAAGTCAAAGCGGAAAACCCAAATTTTGCTTTTGAAAGTACTTCCGTCAATACCAATATCAGTCTACAAAATGATGGTGAATGGACAATGATGGAGGATGGCAGCCGTATCTGGCGTTTAAAAATTACGGCTAAGGGTGCAGAAAGCTTGATGCTTTTATACGATGATTTCTGGTTACCCAAAGACGCTAAATTTTTCTTGTATACAGAGAACGAGCGCCAAATATTAGGTGCTTTCACGCATGACAATAATAAAAAAAGCGGCAAATTTAGTACCGCTACTACTATTGGAGAGAGTGTTTATTTAGAATACCACGAACCCACTATTTTTACGGGATCTGCTAGAATCAGTATTAATAAAGTTTTACAAAAATTACCTTCAGGTAGAAGCAATGGAGAATTTGGTTTCGGTGCTTCCGAGGATTGTCATATTAATATTAATTGTGAACAAGGGACTGCTTATCAAGATTATAAAAGAGGCGTGGTTAGAATCATGTTAGTCCTGCAAAGAAGAACAGATGATGCTATTTTTGCTGGCTTTTGCTCTGGTTCTTTAGTGAATAATACAGCACAAGACCAAACACCTTATTTATTGACTGCTTTTCACTGTATTTTAGAAGGGTTTGATCCATTATATGATCAATGGCAATTTAATTTTGGATACGAGGGGGAAAACTGTAATAATCCTAATGCTGAACCTATTCTAAAAACAATAGTCGGTGCAAAGGAAGTTGCTAGTAGACAAGATCCTGATTTTTTATTGGTTAAAATTTCGACAACGGTTCCTTCTTCTTTTAGTCCGTATTTTGTAGGTTGGAATCGAGCGATGGATGCGATTCCTCAAAATACGGCAATGATTCATCATCCTTGTGGAGACATTAAAAAAATAACGGTCGATAATCAAAATACCGCCGCTGTTTCTCCTCGAAATCTTAATTGGGAAGCATACAGTTCTACACCAAATAGTCATTTTAGAGTAGCTGCGGATGAAGGTTTTTCTCAAATCGGTGCTTCTGGTTCGCCTTTATTGGGTGAAGATGGCTTACTTTATGGGCAGTTACATGGTGGAACGATTGATAATGATGCTTGTACGATTAATGAATTATTTTATGGTCGACTGGCCGTTTCCTGGGAAGGCAATGCTGCTGCTAGTCGTTTAAGTGATTGGCTAGACCCAACAAATTCTGGTGTTAGTACCTTAGAAGGTTTAGACCCTTTTGGGCATTTAGCCAATTTTATTGGTTTTATTCAAACACCTGAGGGAGAAGGAATCGGTGGCGCTACCGTTGTGCTAGAAGGAACAGATTCTACTACTTCGGTGGTGACCGATGAAAATGGTTTATTTATTACTCAATTGCCTCGAACTTCTGCTTATCGGCTAACTTTTAGTAAAAATTCTGATCCATTAAATGGGGTTACGACTTTTGATATTGTAAAGATTCGGCGACATATTTTAGGTATAGAACCTTTAGACGATAATTTTAAAGTAGTCTCTGCGGATGTGAATATATCGGGCAGCGTAACCACTTTTGATATGATTGAAATCCAAAAACTAATTTTAGGCATTAATAATCAATTTCCTAATGCGCCTTCTTGGGGTTTTGTGTCTCCACAAGGCAATCTCTTTAATATATTGACCTTGAATGATTTACAACAGAATGTCAATTTAAGTATTATTGGAATCAAAATAGGCGATGTGAATTATAGTGCGGATACGGGGAAATAGCTCTATCATATCCAGTGACTTCCTGTTACTGGATATGTTATAAATCTTCTAGCACCATTAATTGTGGAGGAAGTTGCTAAATCAAAATCTTCCAGTAATAGGAAGTTACTGGAAGATAGTTCCTACCCAACATGTGTAGGCAAAGCAAAAGTAAAAGCAGTTCCTTCATTCAATCTGCTCTGTACTCGGATAGTCGCATTATGTAATTCCAGAATCTTTTTAACAATAGCTAATCCTAAGCCAGCCCCATTATTAGAAGTTTGGGTCGATGTTTTATTAATTTTACGATAGCGGTCAAAGATAAATGCTTGCTCCTCTTCTGGAATACCAGGCCCCGTATCCGCAATTCTAATTTGAACACCGTCTTTTAACTCTTTAAGTCCAATCGTAACGGTTCCAGATTCAGGGGTGAATTTCAGCGCATTATCCATTAAATTCTGAATGACTCTTTCGACTAAAGAGACATCCGCAAAAACGATAGGCAAACCTTCCTCATGTTCTACCTTTACGGTTATATTTTTATCTTTTGCTAACACTTGATAGCGAGCAAAAGCATCTTGGACTAAATCTGTTAATTGGAATGGCTCTTTTTGAGGTTCAATCTGTCTGGCTTCTAATTTTGAATATTCAAATAATTGTTTGATTAAACCTGCTAGTTTTTCAGAACTATTAAGAATGATATTTAAATACTTTTGTCTATTTTCAGAAGAAATACTATCTTCCTTCATCAGCAAAGTTTCCACATATCCTTGCATAATCGCCAAAGGGGTACGCAAATCATGCGATACATTAGCGATTAATTCTCTTCGTAAATTTTCAACAGATTTTAATTCATCAATATTCCCAACAATAGTGTCTGCCATAGAATTAAAAGTATCTCCGAGTAACGGAAAATCTCCTTTAGTATCTGCACAAACTCTAGCTTTTAAATCACCCTCTTTAAATTTTGTAACAGTTTCCACATATTGTCTCAAATTTTTAGTTAAAAACCAAATAGCAATTAAACCAATAATCAAGGCGCCTATTAACGCCAATGCAAATAGCTGAATACCTAATTTAGGAATATAACAATGAATTAAATCAGCTGCTACTGCGGCTTCTTTTTGACTTGCTAAAATCACATACCAATATCCCAAAAGTTTATCTCCTTCCATAATAGGCGCAGCAGAAAAAACATTCATTTGCCCTGCAAATCTAGGATCATCTCCCTTAATAGGCAATACTTGAGATTTTGCAAGAAATGCTTCGACAGGATGTAAATCAACACTTTCTATCTCTATTTCCTTATAAGGAGATACATAAGTTAAAATTTTTCCAGCAGGGTTTAATAAATAAACCTCAATACTAGGATTAGTTACCATCATAGAATGCATCACCTCTTGGATGACTTCCTTTTTAAAAGAACCATCTTTCTCAAAAGGATCCACTTCTTTCGTCATACTTTTGGCAATTCCTCCATACAACATTTGGTTCGTTTCTTGTAAGTATTCCTGAGCAATAAAGCCCGTAATCAAGACATAAACCAAGCCCAATATGACCAAAAGAGAAAGTAAAGCTGCTGAAATTTTCCAATATAAATATTTCATGCCTATATGTTCTGAATTTATAAATTTGGGTAACAAGTACATATTTTTTAAAAGACAACTAAATAATAGTATTCAAGACTATAACTCCTCGTTGAACCGATAGCCTACGCCCCAAGTCGTTAGAATATAGATAGGTTTTTGTAAATCTGGTTCGATTTTATTCCTCAATCGGTTAATATGAGAATTTACGGTATGCTCAAATCCATCAAAATCATAGCCCCAAACAATATTTAAGAGTTTAGAGCGGTCATAACTTTTTCCTGGATTACTTGCTAATAAAATCAATAATTCAAATTCTTTTGGAGACAATTCTACTCTTTCTGATTTAATAGTCACCTTTCGTAAATCTGTGTCTATTTTTAAATCACCAAAATCCAATTTAGTTTTATTATTTTCGGGTATATTCTCTCCTCTTTCCATCAAATCCATTCGCCTAAATATCGCCTTTACCCTAGCAATAAATTCTCGAACACTAAAGGGTTTGGTGATGTAATCGTCTGCCCCCATTTCCAACCCTAACACTTTGTCTATTTCTTCTGAGCGAGCGGTCAACATTAAAATAGGTGTTCTAACATCTTTTGCTCTTAGCGTTCGACAAATTTCGATGCCATCTTTATAAGGCAACATCACATCCAATAAAATCAAATCGTAGGTATTATTCAGTCCTTTTTCCAATCCAACTTTTCCGTCCATCGCCTTATCTACTTCACACTCTAAATCTTGTAAATGAATTTCTAAAAGATCAACAATGTTAGGGTCATCTTCAACTACTAGTACTTTCTTCATAGCATTGGTGGTCGTTTTGACCTGTTTTGGTTTAGTTAAAAATCTTGTTATTTTATTCTTTTGGAACTCCATCCTACCCACTTTCTTCTGTTTTGTAATATACGATGATTCTATTGAGCAAACAAAACTGCGGGATTAAGTCAGATTATTATTAATTTGGAATGATCGTGTATCTAGTTATGAACTCTTGGTTACTTATGAATACAAAATTAAGTTTTTAGTATCACAGAACTATCACAGAAAATGGAAGGTTTCATAACATTTTAAATCAATTGTTATTTCAGGTGGTTATTATCTAATTTTTTAAACACTTTTACTCCTAAAATAAAAATGCCCTCCTATTAAAAGCTTAAAAGTAAAAAAGTTCGTAGGTTTGAAAATTATTTGGCGACTAATTTCTTTAACTTAATTTATGTATTCACAGCTAAAGATATTGCTTAAAGCTATTATCCCTAAAAAAATATGGAAAACCTATGAAAGTACCTTTCGAGGAATAATCTATTGGTTTTATAAAGGGAACAAATTTCAATGCAATATTTGCGAGGCTCAATTGGCCTCTTTTATCCAATTAGAAAATAAAGACTTGTTATGCCCTAGATGTGGTAGTTTGCCAAGAACTCGTCGGCTATTTAGTCTACTCCACCAATACCAATGCCTAAAAGGGAAATGCTTACATTTTTCTCCACCTCTAAGTTTATACAAAAAGCTGTCTCCTGATGCTTCCTTTGAATACCTCAGCTCTGATTTTGAAAATGAATTTTTAGCGACGTATCAATTTAATCTAACTGATATTGACCTAAATGAGAACACAATTGATTGCTTTATTGCCTATCACGTTTTAGAACATATTGAAGCCGATATCACCGCTATGGAAGAACTATATAGAGTGACTAAAATTGGAGGACAAGGGCTGATTCAAACGCCATTTAAGAAAGGAGCTATTTATGAAGATGCTAGTATAAAATCTCCAAAAAATAGGTTACTTCATTTTGGTCAAAAGGACCACGTTCGCATTTATAGTGCTAATGGATTAGCAGAACGTTTAACTAAAGTTGGATTCAAAGTGGAACAATTATCCTTTTCAGCATTAGCTGATAATAAATTTGGATACAAAACCAAGGAGATTGTATTATTGGTGAGGAAATAAAATCGTATCAGGTTGTGGGTATTAGGTTATAGTTGACAGCTTGTTTATAAAAGAAATAGCATAGCATGCTAATATAGATAGTCTCTCTACTTACGCTTACTCCAAAATCAACTCATGTTGGGCGTGCTCCAATACTTTTTCTTTAGACAACCAATAAGGAATCCATTCCCCCGTATTCCATGCTTCTAATTGAGATTTATGATAGGGATGAAAAATTCTAGCGGCACTTCCTCCTGATAATACGCCCATGACTTTTTCGGTATCATTCATATCAGCTATCATTCGGAAGGAACTAAACCAGCCTACGTCAAAATTATGGTCTCTATTTTTTACAAAGCCTCCTCTATTTAATGTTTGATTAGACCCACTTTTTGGAAATGTTTCCGCACCAAGCAAAGCACTCCCCATTCCTTTTGGTCGAATAGGACTAGCAAAACGAACCGTGTGTACTCTACCCCATTGCCAATCTTTTGGATTAGAACCAATTTTTTCGGTCAATATTTTTTTTGTTTTAATACCTGCTGCTTGGACTATATCCGTCAAATTTTCTTTTTCAGGGGTTTGGATATTGTCAATAAACCGATGATTGGATACAATCATATCATCTACCCGCTGATTCCAATAATAGACACTTTTCCAGAACATTTCTTCCACTTCATCGGGTAGTTCATCGTCCAGCATTAGGTACAGAAATTCATTGTATAGCACATTATAGACCGTCGCCCCTATTGCATCAATGTCTTCTTCATAATTCCAATTTTTTAAAATATTGGCTAAATCCTGAGTAGATGCTTCTTGTTCTAAGGCAGCCACAAATAGAGGCGTCAATTGTTCCGCCTGCATGTTTTTACAATCAAAAATCAACGCCCACAAATCATTCGCTTCCCATTTTTGCTTTTCCCCCATTACTTCTTTTAACCTTTTATATCTATAAAATGGAGAGAAGTGATTAGAGTAATAATAGGGATAATCATCTGGACGAGTGTCATGATTCGCCGTTCCTACCCATCCTTTTGCAGGATTTATCTTATGAGGCAGTTCATTTTTGGGGATAAATCCTAACCAAGAAGCATCTTGATTGGCGAATTGGGGGACGGCGCCTTGTTGCTGATGCCTGATGGGTACTAAACCAGTTGATTGGTGGGCGATATTCCCTTCTACGTCTGCTATCACAAAATTGAAAAACATATTATCCATTCTATGGAGTGCTCCTCGAAATTCAGCTACATTTTTTGCTTCCAACATTCTTTCAAAACCAATGCCCTTACTTTTGGTTTCGGCTAAAGACCAGCGAAGACTCACCACATCCTCTGTCATAACCCCAAAAACTGTAAAATCAGAGATTATTGGACCTCTTTGAGAAGCACGAATTTCTATTTCGACCTTTTCTCCATCTTTAACTTGAATGATTTCTTTTCGTTTTTGAAAAGCTATTTTCTGACCGTCCTGTATATAAAAATCGCCATCTGTTTTTTCTATAAACAAATCTTGACTGTCTCCATAAGCATTGGTGACGCCAAAGGAAACGTAGTCATTTCTCCCAACTAATAAGCCTGGAATCCCCGGAGCAGTTATGCCAACACTACTAAATTCTGGACAAATTAGGCCAATGGGGTAAAAATTACCCGGCAACATACGGGCATCTACGTGTGGGTCATTGGATAAAATAGGCTTACCTGATTTGGATTTTTGGCCAGCAATCGCCCAATTATTAGAACCTAATTTAAGATATGGTAATAGCGGTGAAGCTGGTTCTGCCCAACTCAATTCCTTTTTTTGGGATAAACCCGTTGTAAGAGAATCAATGGAAAAATTCAATGGCTTCGTTCTATCCAAGTTAATATTAAGTGGTAAAAATTCAGCCGCTAAATCAGTACGAGCAGCAAGGTTTAAACTCAAAATTTCATCCCCCATATTTTGGCTATGAAAAAGACCAATAAAATGGGTGACTCCAACAATTTCTTCGGGTGACATAGGTTTTGGATTCATCCCCAATAAACTCAATTCTAATGGAAATTCGGCTTTGCCCACCTTTAAATATTCATTAAACCCCTCAGTATACCAATTAATAAAATTTTTGGTTTCGGCATCTAATAAAGCATAACTCTTTTTTGCATTCCCAGCTAAATTAAGTACCCGCATCTTAATGTCCGAGTCCACCATAGAAGCCCCAACTAAACTCGATAATTCCCCTTTTATCAAAGCACGATAAAATTCGATTTGAAAAAGTCGGTCTTGTGCCACGACAAAGCCTTGCCCTCGTATAACATCCGCTTTATTCTCCGCCAATACATAAGCAATCCCATTTTCATCCCGAATTATTTTAATGGGTTGTTCATTAATGGAAATTTCCATTTGCCCATCGCGTTCAAAATTATTAGCATTGTATAACCAAATTGCACCAATACTTAATAATAATAGCATAACAAGTATGGAATAGCCAATAAATTTTTTCATTCTAAGATACTGTTTGTTAATTTTAGAGAATTAGCCATAAAAATAGTTATTCTACGCCACAATCTTATTGTTTTGAATTACCTGTTTAAATGCAACTGAAATTAGTGCAAGTATCTTTGAAGAAATTCACTATCCCAGAATCTATGAACTTATTTATTGGCGATAAAAATTGTAAAAAAGTAGTCATAAAAATATAACAAGCCCTTTTGATACTTTTATCAACAGATTTCTATCTTTGTGATTAGGCAGCATAAGATGCTATTAAAAAATCATAATAATTACATGTTGAAAAAAGTAACCATAATACTAGGCTGGTTGATTTTATTATTAACCATTAACAACACTTCTCTTTTTGGACAGTTTAGCCAAACAATTCAAGGTAAATGGGATTTAGTCATCGAAAAAGATGGACAAACATTACCTTCTTGGTTAGAAATTTATAAATCTGGCAGAAAAACCTTAGTAGGCAGATTTGTCTATGCTTCTGGTAGCGCAAGACCAATCGCCGAAGTTAAAATAGCAGGAGAAAAATTCAGTTTTTCCATTCCTCCACAATGGGAAGGTGGAGATATGGATATGGTATTTGAAGGATGGTTAAATGGCAATGACCTAAAAGGGACTATGCGCTTTACGGATGGCAAAATCTATAATTGGACGGCAATAAGAGCGCCTAAATTGGCGTATCATAAAAACCCTAAGTGGGGCGAACCCATTCAATTATTTAATGGAAAAGACTTAAGCGGCTGGAAAGCCATGGGAGAAAATCAATGGGTGGTAGAAGATGGTGTTTTGAAAAGTCCAAAAAGTGGCGCTAATCTAGTGACTGAATCCACTTTTAATGATTTCAAATTACATGTAGAATTTCGCTATCCAGCAGGTAGTAATAGTGGTGTTTACTTAAGAGGTCGATATGAGGTACAGATTGAAGACAATAAAGGAATGGAACCTTCTAGTACCCTTTTTTCAGGTATTTATGGATTCCTGACACCTACAGAAATGGTCGCTAAAAACCCAGGTGAATGGCAACAATACGATATTACTTTAATCGGTAGAAGAGTTACAGTAGTTGCCAACGGAGTTCCTGTTATCATCGACCAAACTATTCCTGGTATAACTGGTGGCGCATTGGATAGCAAGGAAGGAGAAGCAGGGCCATTTTTCATCCAAGGCGACCATGGGCCAATCGAATATAGAAACATAATAGTCACGCCAAGAATTGAAGAAGCCCCTATTACTAAAAATCTATTTAATGGGAAAGATTTAACTGGCTGGCATGTCGATGTGCCAGAAATGGATACCGTGCCGAGTGCCATCAATCCTTTTATTATAAGAGATGGCAATTTAGTAAGTTTAGGTACACCCCAAGGGCATTTAATTACAGATGCAGAGTATGAAAACTATAGATTGGAGGTAGAATACAGATTTCCTGGTAAGCCTGGAAATTGTGGGGTATTGGTACATGCTTCTACGCCTCGTTCTTTGTATAAAATGTTTCCAAAATCTATTGAAGTACAAATGATGCACAAAAATGCGGGAGACTTTTGGGTGATTGTAGAAGATATTCAAGTGGATAATATGGTGAAACGCAGAGGGCCGAAAGAAAAATGGGGCATCACAGAAGGCAAAAAACGAAGGATTCTAAACCTTACAGATGGTACAGAAAAACGGTTGGGAGAATGGAATAAAATGACGATTGAGTGCTTGAATAAGGAAATAAAAGTTTGGTTGAATGGTATTTTAGTGAATCATGGGTATCAGGCAACTGTTCATCAAGGTCAAATTGCGGTACAAGCAGAAGGGTCGGAAGTGGAATTCCGAAAATTGTATTTGACACCTATTTCTGCTTTGAGTAAGTAGGATTAAAAGCTATTTTCGACGCTGATTTCGCTGGTTTTTATGATTTTTTATAAGGTTAGACTACTCTATAAAAAAGGTCAGAAGTCAGGTTAAATGCTGATAAACAATTGGTTATCAGTATTTTATTCTTAAGCCAAGCTACACGTCTAGTATTGTAAATTACTAAAAGTCAATAAATTAGATTTTTGCTAGTAAACGATTCATTTTCAAGATGTAATGGTGGGTGATACTTTAAAAGTCTAACGACACCATGCACAACCATAGACGGATAGCCTTAAGCCAGCTAATTTCTGACAATCCATGAAATGGATGGTCTGACTTCTGGCTTCTTTTGTATAGTTTTAATGCGTTTCTGACAAAGCATTACTAAATTTTAGTTGTTGAGGAGCGACATAAGTAAGATTTTCCAATGCTTCCAACCAAGTATCGATTAACCAATGTGCTTGCGAGGATAATTCTGGTTGGTTAATAAATCTTCGGATATAATAAGCGATATTTCTCAATAAATAAAATTGGTAAACCTGTTCATAATTAACGTCAAATTCACTTATCATTTGTTCCACAATAGGAATTTTAGCAAAAGCGGTAATCTGCCTTTCAATAGCCGTAAAAGGTAATCTTTTGATCAAAATACTTGACTGAAAAATATAATGAAAAGCATCGTAAAATAAAGGCAATCGCTCCGCTAGTCCCCAATTGTAAACATGTACTGCTTTATCCGATAAATAGCTATTCCAAGGCGTAAAGTCTCCATGTGCTATAGATATGGGTACCAAATCATTGGTATTTAATTGTTGGACCAATTGATTTAAAAGGGAATGAATACGCTTGATTTTTTCTTTTGGCAAGTCATTGCTAATCTCAGCATGACCTATAAATGCGACCTCTTTTTGAATGCCTAGCCAAGCAGTTGATTTCTGCAATAATGCGGGTGCTGCTGTTTGCTTGTATAATTCATATAAAGCGGTCAAATGTAAGCCTCTCAAGTCGTTATTACTGGTTTCTTGCTCAGGGCGAATATTGGAAACCATGAGGTTATCCCCAATTCTTTTGGGTTTGGGCAACACTATTTTCCTTAACTTATAGCTTTGGAGTAATCGTAAATAGTCCCATTCTTTCGCAACTAATTTTTTAGCGGATTCGGTCAGGGGCATTTTTAAAAATCTCGTTGCTTTTTGCCCTTGTTCAAAACTAATCACTGCTTTTCTATTTTCTCCGGGAGTACCTGTAAAAATGGCGTATTGTCCTTTACTATTTATGGTATTCAAAAACAGTTCGTTAGCCGTCGTTATCCAAAGTGAACCTGATTTTAACAAATGCTTTAAGCCTACTTTAAAGCCAGTTTTAAAAATACCTTTAACAAATTCTCCTCTCCAATTGGACGTTTTGTAGGTATTTAAAAAGATAGGTTTTTTGTATTGATGGTCATACATCCAACGAATACTACCATCTGTATGGTCAATGAAGTCAAATTGTTGGGTATTAAATACTGTAGAAGCATGCTTATTACCGTAAAGGTCAATTAGTACTATTTCGGGATATTTGGTAATTAAAGAAGGTACTATTCCATCTGGGTGTAAATTCAGTACCGTGATGGATTGATTAGGGCGAGCAGCTAAGGCAAATTCCAATAATTGTTGATTCACAAAAAAACGAATTTGGCAACCCAAATGTGCTTGTATAGTAGATAAATTATATTGTTTAATCGTAGGAATCACCACAAATACCACTTCCGAAGAGGGGTTAAATATTTTGGCAATTACAGGGATGTCAGTCGGATGAATAAAAGCTTTCATTTACTTAATTTGTGTAATTTTAATAGTGTTTCTCAATAGGGAATGAAAGATAATTTAAAATGTGAATTATTTGCGTTAGTACGCTAGGTTCGCCCAAAATTAGTTAATAAAATAAAATATTATCAAAATAATATTTTGATTTATGTTTAAAATGCAGAATTTTATTTATTTTAAATAAACTCTTTTCAGGTTATTATTTTAGGGTTAAAAATAATATTTTAATTATATTTATTTAATAAAAATAAATACGAACAAAATACTGTTTTAAAGATAAAAATACTTTTAATACAGAATATTATTTCGTGTAATTTATGTATTAATCAAAAATTTGAGCGAACCTAGCGTTAGTAAATCTGTTATTCCTAAATTAATACAATATTACATAACTAAAACTAAAAAAGTTTACTAAAAAGTATTTTTTACACAAATTTAACTCCAAATATAATTTTAATAACACTAAATATTTAAACGAAATAAAAATAATATTTCAAACAAAGTAATTAAACGGAATAAAATTAATTAATTAAATTTTAAAGCAAATAAAAAACCAATTCTACTTTGCCCTTTAGGATTTTATATTGTTGAATATTTTGATGAATTTTTCTGCCAAAATATATAATGACTTAACAAAGACCGTTTCTTGTAATTTTTCGGAGTATTAGAGTCGGTCTATAAAGTCATACCAAATTAATGCTGTTGGTTAAACATCAATTTAATACTATATTTACGAATTTGGTTAATGCGACTATTTATAATAAAATACTTTCAATTTAATAATAAAATAGAAACAAGCAATGAAACGGAAAATTTGTAACCAACCACTATGAAGTCCATTATTTATTTATTATTAACCGCTATTTTCTGGGGATTAAATTTTCACTTTGCCAAGCAAATGCTAACAGAAGCTAGTTTTCTAGAAGCAGGTTTTTGGAGATACACCTTAGGCATCTTGGCATTATTAGGAATGAGTATCAAGACCTTACCTAAGTTATCAGATTTTTTACTGGAAAAAACAGGCTTGTTATTAGTTGGTATCATTGGGCTATTTGGTTTTAATCTTTTGTTTTTCCTAGGGTTATTATATACGTCTCCTGTCAATGCTTCTTTGATTGTCAGTCTAAATCCAGCCATGACCTTGTTCTTCTCTTACCTTTTATTGCATACTAAAATTACTAGATTCGAGATTATCGGCATGCTAATTTCTCTAGTGGGCGTCCTTATTCTATTGACTAAATTTGACTTGAATCGTTTATTGCAATTGGAATTTTCAAAAGGAGACGTGCTGATTTTTTTAGCCAATTTAGTCTTTGCACTACAGAATATATGGGTCAAACAATATGCTAAAGCATTTTCAAGTATTCATTTCACCATTTTTACCAATGCGATTTGTTGGTTATGTTTTTTACTAATAGTCCCCTTGGCTGTTCCGAGTATTAGCGTTCAACATAGTACTGATTTTTGGCTATCTGCTTTTGGTATTGGTTGTATTGGCACTGGACTAGCTTATCTATTTTGGAATAAAGGCGTATCTGCAATCAGCCCTAGCAAAGCTGGTATTTTTATGAATTTTGTCCCTTTGTCTACCGCCCTCAGTGCTATTTTTCTACAACAACAATTACATCAATACCACCTAATTAGTGGTATCATTATTTTAACAGGTATCATCATTACACAATCCAATAAATTCTTGCAGAGCACTCCATAAAATATACGTTTAATAAAAATACAAAAGCCGCTTATTAAATTTGTGACTTCCCTAAATCTATGCCCGTCTTAAGACTATCTTAACAAAAATAAATTAGAAAATCTAATTTAAAAAATTGCCTTCCGATAGTCCGTTAAAAAAAAATCATACCTACTTCTGTTCGTTCAGTTGTCAAATTGACCTTCTGAACAAGATTATTTATTACACACATTTATATTAAATAATTTAGAAAGAAATGATGCAAAATTAGAGATTCCAGCAATTAAATGGAGCTCAAAATGATTTAAGTGGGTTAAACGTAGCTTAGACCTTTACTAAATAATTGTATCAAATCTAAGAAAAAGAAGTCCGATAACAAAATTTCTTAACACCTTCACAAAAACATTTTATGCTTATTCTATTTATTTGTATTGCATCTTTTATTATCGGTGGCGTCATTAGCACCTTATCAAATGCTATGGTCAAAAACAAATTTCTTTATTAGTCCTTAGTCAAGATTGAAATATCGAGAGAATAAATCAATCTTCATTTCAAAAATGACAGACTACTAGATTATACAATTACTTAACCATAAAAATATAGTGTTCCAAAATGTGAGGGGAGTCTCTTTTGATAGAGGCTTCTTTTTTTGACAAACTTATCTACTCAATTAGACTTTATTCCAAAAGATTTAGAGCTTCCAGAACTTGGATTTCTGGAAGCTCTTTCCATATGATTTATTTTAGAATAAACACTATTGTCTTTTTTCCTTACGAAATTATCGCCAGAGGAGCAGTATTTTTCCATTGCCCTCTTGTAAAATCAGGAAAATTTTGTGGCATGCCACCTTGTGCGACAGAAGTCTCGCTTAATGGAGAAACCGCACTCCAAAAACAGCCTTCATAAACATTTTGATCTAGCGGTAAACCTTGCTGTAAACATTCTAAAATACGGTAAGCCATAATACCATCCATCCCGCCATGTCCACTCCCTTTGGAAGTTTCCACTACTCGCTTATACAAAGGATGGTCATATTTTTCATAAAGCGTAGCCAAATCTTCTCCTTGAATCCAAGAATGATGACTTTCAGAAATCCCTTCTACCCCGCCTTCAATGGCAACTCTGGTTGGGAAACCCGCTAAAGCCCCTTTTGTACCTTGTACTAAATTATGGCGAGAATAAGGTCTTGGACTCGTTTCATCCCATTGTATCATAATGGTCCGCCCCATAGTAGTCTTAATAATCGAGGTATTTAAATCCCCTCCTTTAAAATCTAATTTATTCCACTTATGATTCGCAGGATAGTTCTTTTCGGCATATAATTTCCGACCTCTGGCAGGCGTGGAAAAGGAAACGATAGAACCAAAATTATCATCTTGCCTCGCTAAATTCATGTACTGCGCCACAGGACCTAAACCATGTGTGGGATACAAATTGCCATTTCTATTCGCATAATGAGGCGTTCGCCAAAAACCTGTTCCTCGCTCTACATGTTCCATTTGCCCTCTTAATTCGTGGATATAAGCGGCTTCGGCATGCAATAATTCGCCAATTACGCCTTTTTGACACATATTTAAATACATCAATTCATCTCGACCGTAATTTACATTTTCCATCATCATACAATGCTTCTGCGTTTGCTCCGAAGTATTGACAATTTCCCACATCTCTTCTATTGTCAAGGCCATGGGCACTTCTACAAAAGCGTGCGCTCCTTTTTTCATGGCTTCAATCACCATCGGTGCGTGATTTTTCCAATTGGTACAGACAAAAACAACATCGGGTTTTACTTCATCCAGCATCAGTCGCCACTTATCTTCGCTTCCAAAATATTCGCCAATCTCTTGATGCCGCTGCCCTGCCCCTACTTCCTGACAAAATTTCACTTCCTTTTTTACATTATCTTCATATAAATCTGAAATTCCGACTACCTCAAAACCATCTAATTTCGCTAAAAATCGAAGGTGATTGGGGCCTCTATACCCTACCCCAATAAAAGCTGCACGAACAGTCGCTAATTTAGGAGCAGCAAATCCACCCATGTATTGACCACCAGAGGCAGGAACTGCTTGCGTAGTAGCACAATTGGTTAGCGTTGAACCTACTGCCAAGCCTGCACCAGAATAAGCGGTATTTCTAAGAAATTTTCTTCTGTTTAAATTTTTCATAAGTATTGATTATATAAAGAACAGCCTACTTTTAGTAAAGGATTCAATTACCAGTAGTCTACCTCTTCAACGAATAATTCCTAAATTTAAAAAAATAGCGATAACTCTTATATTTATTAATCAAAATATTGCTTTGGAAAGTGAAATTCTTTCACCAACCCATTTTCAGGCGTAAAATCCTTCCATTTATCTTCGTCAATTACAACTTTGACAATACCGCAAGTTGGTACATTATCAATATGACTACCTCCTTTAAACATATTAACAATCATTGTAAAAGCAGGATTATGTCCAAAGACTAAAATGGTTTGAAAGTCATTAGGTTGCGATTGAATAATCTGCAAAACCGCTCTAGCATAAGCTTCATAAATGGCTGATTCTTGTATGATATTTTCGGGTAAAATATCTAGTGCTTTTGCAAAATGAGTAGCGGTCGTAATCGCTCTATTCGCAGGGCTACTGATAATCGCATCTGGTTTGACGCCAAATTCGCTCAGTTTTGCCGCCATAAATGGCGCATCTCTTTTCCCTCGCTTATTTAGTGGCCTGTCAAAGTCTCTCATAGATAAATCACTCCAGCTTGATTTTGCATGGCGAATAAAATAGACAATTTTCATAGTCTTGTTATTTATATTTGAAGTTTTAAGAAAATTAGTTGTTTTTTAAAACACACATTGTAAATTTACGCAATAATTTTTCAATAAAAAGTAGGATCAATGCCAGAAAGCAAACCAATATCAAGTAAAAATAAAACCTCCTCCCCTAGATGGTCTGAAAAATCATTACGGGAATTATTTGTCGAGTTGAAGGATTTCTTTGAAGATTTGGTCGATTTAAAAGATGGTATGGATCAACGAGGATCTATTGTCAATATCATCAATAATAAGGAGATGAAAGGGGCGAATGCAGTCTTACTGATGTGTTCTATTATGGTGGCTTCTTTGGGATTAGATTTGAATTCTCCTGCGGTCATTATCGGCGCCATGTTAATTTCTCCTTTAATGTCTCCCATTCTAGGAGTAGGGCTTGGTTTTGGTATCAATGACCGAGAAACGCTATTTATCTCGCTCCAACATTTTTTCTTAGCCTTAGTTATTTCCTTGGTTACAAGTTATTTATATTTTACATTTACGCCTTTCGGCGTACTAACTGATGAAATAGAAGGGCGTACCGCACCAAATTTATTAGATGGGCTAGTAGCTATTTTTGGAGGAACAGCAGGCATCATTTCTATTACTCGAAAGGATAAATCAAACGCTATACCAGGTGTAGCCATTGCCACTGCATTGATGCCACCTTTATGTGTAGCAGGTTATGGATTAGCCAAAGGCGAATTTCAATTCTTTTTAAATGCCTTTTATTTATTTTTTCTCAACTCTTTTTTTATCGCTGCTTCCACTTATATCGTTATTCGTTTATTGGGTTTTAAATATAAAGAATTCCCTAATCCAAAAGAACGCAGACGAAATACTATTGTAATGGCTATTTTTTCCATTATTATTTTATTGCCAGCTATTCTACTGTTAAGAAAAGCATTATTTGAGTTAAGAGAAAAAAAAACAGTTCAGGCATTTATCGAAACTCATTTTGAAGATGAAGATACAGCAATAGCCGATTGGGATTCTAGAAAAACTGATTCTATTTACTATGTAGATATTCAATTGATTGGCCTACCTGTTGCTCAAACAAAAATTGATTCTTGTGATCGAGCATTGGATGAAATATTGGGTAAGGAGGTAATCATCACCACCTATCAAAGTAAAGAAATTCCTTTTGAAGAAATTCAACGGTTAAAAAATGAGGTTGGAGGGTTCAGGGAAGGGATGGTTTCTCAAATTGATGATTTGCATCAATTACAAGCTGAGCGGGAGCTAAAAATAGAAATATTAGAAAATGAATTAGATAGCATCCAGAATGATATAGTCCTCAATGACATTTTTGCTAAAACAAGGATTAATTATCCACTTATTGATGTGATTGGTTTTGGTAAAGACTTTCAACAAACCGATTTTATTCAACAAGATTCTACGCCAACTGAAATTCCTATTTTATTAGTTAGATGGAATCGAAAAAAAACATCAAAAGCTAAAGCAATTGACCAAGAAAAAATTAGAAAGGTAATGCAATTGGAAACCAAATTGGATACTTTATTAGTCGTTGGATATTAAAGCGCATTTTTTTACGTTTTGTAACTTTATGGGTTTTTAAAACACCTAACTGTTATTCAAGTTAATCGTGCATTAAAGTGGTTGATTTATTCACGCAGAGTTCGCAAAGAAAAAGTTAGTTTTTATTAGCCTCTGCGGCCTCTGCGTGAAATACATAAATCAACAGTTTTAATACACTACCTTCAAGTTCTTAAAATATCATACTAATATGCGTTTTCTTTTTGTTTGGCTTTCTATCATTCTTCTATCCAATACCGCTTTTGCTCAATTACAAGGCGGCATAAGTGGCACTTATTTTACGCAAAGTATCCCTGAATGGGAGTCAGCTATTTTTGGTATTCGCAGTAATGAACGGTTATTAAAAAATGGATTTGGGCAAGCAGTAGATTTAAAAATTGCTGGTTTTGAAAATTATCGAATTCAGTTTCATCTAAATGCAGGCACTAATAATGCGACCACTACTTTTGAAAACCAACAATTCAAATTAAGAAAAAATGATATAGGTCTTAGCGGCAAAATCTTCTTTTTAAGTTTAGAAGCCGATTGTGACTGCCCGACCTTTTCTAGAGAAGCAGGACTTTTAGAAAAAGGGCTATTCGCAGAATTTTTAACAGGTGCAAGTTTTTTTCAAGCCGAGATGGCGGAACAAAGTACCATTATTTCTGAGGATAATGGAATCACTTTTAAGATAGGACTTGGATTGGGTGTAGAGATTGGCATAACTGATTTTGTAACCATTAGCCCTTATGTACGCTATCAACGATATTTTAAAGCAGAATGGGAAGGATTACAAGAAGACCTCTTAGCCTTCGACCCAAGCACCACCATAGAAGGGAATAATATGACGCCGATTAATCAAGTTTCTGCGGGTATTAGATTAGGCATAAGTCTGCGCCGATAATTTTAGTAAAAACACCATCAAATTGACACTATATACAAAATTAACCGACGAAATCATTCACCAAATCATTACTCAATTTGAGGTAGGAACAGTTCAACATTGGAAAATTCTTCATGGTGGTTCAGCCAATACCAATCACGTTTTAACAACTAGTAAAGGAAAATATGTTTTAACGATTTGCGAACGAAAAACTATTGAAGAAACGACTGTTCTCGCTAACCTTTTAAAATATCTTAAAACCCATCAGTTTACTACTACTCAAATTATGCCCAATAAAAAGGGGGAAATCGTCTCTTTTTATAAAAACAAACCCATTCTTTTAAAAAGCTATATCGAAGGTCGAGTAGACACCATTATTGATAACGATTTATTAATAAAAATAGGGAAAAGTATAGCGCAACTGCATCAAATCCCTACGCCCGATTATTTGCCTACTCAATTTTCTTATGGACAACAAAATTTTGCCGCACTATACATCCAAAAAATCCAACATCCTTTTATTAATTGGTTAAAAGAAATGCACCAATATATCCTAAGTAAGCTAAACGATGACCTACCCAGAGCGCTTATTCATGGAGATGTTTTTGATAGCAATGTAGTCATTTCAACAAACGAAACACCTGTTATTATGGATTTTGAGGAGAGCTGTTATTATTACCGAGTATATGATTTAGGCATGGCAATTGTTGGATTATGCAAAGAGAATGATTTGATTAATTGGGAGAAAGCAACTTTATTAATTCAAGGTTATCAAGCAACAAAGCCTCTTTTATTATTGGAAAGGAACGCACTTAAAGATTTTGTCGTTTATGCGGCGACCGCTACTGCTTTTTGGCGGTTTCGTCAGTTTAATATTATAGCACCAAATGAAACTTATAAAAACACCTATCAAGTAATGGTAAAAGTGGCAGAACAAGCTAAAAATACAAGTTGGAAATAACAAAATAAACAGCTATTAAAATTTACCCAAATATAGCCAACAATAGTCCGTGCAATTTTTTAGGTAAAAAAACTTGACAAAAATAAAAAAAGCCGTGAGATTTAGTTTGCACACAAAAATCCACGACTTATGTTAAGCACCATTACAGTACTCGGACTAATTTTCGT
>Ga0208544_10001033_pt1 | contig 19922 bp, 16 predicted proteins | sample DEB08_DNA_9_FD_184526 | JGI IMG/M metagenome (GOLD analysis project Ga0208544, IMG submission 184526) | Aqueous microbial communities from the Delaware River and Bay under freshwater to marine salinity gradient to study organic matter... | ecosystem: Environmental > Aquatic > Marine > Coastal ... | reverse complement strand
GACGGCTGCCTGCATTGGGCGCGAGTTCAGCCACGGGCTGCTGGCGCAGATCTCCCTATTGCCGGAAGCCGAACTGGCCGCTGCTCTGGATGGCCTTATTGGGGCGGAACTGATCTACCGCCGGGGCCTTCCGCCCGAGGCGACCTATCTGTTCAAACACGCGCTGGTCCGTGACGCCGCCTATGAAAGCCAGCTGAAAGAAAAGCGCCGGGCTATCCACGCACGAATCCTAGCTGCACTTGAGGCGGACGCTGACATCGCCCCCGAAGTCCTCGCCACCCACGCTGAAGCCGCCAACCTGACGGACCGCGCTATCGATCTGTGGGAAGCGGCTGCTAAAATTGCCATCGAGCAACCAGCGTTTGATGAGGGTATGGCACATCTCAGGCATGCAATTTCCCTGCTGAAACCTAGGGTAGACAGAGTTGAAAAAGAGTCACTTGAGCGGTCGCTTGGTTTACAAACCCAACTCGGCTTCGCCTCGATGGCTCGCAACGGTTGGGGAGATGACAGAACCAAAGCCGCTTTGGAACAAGCTTTGGTCCTGGCGGAAAGAGTTGGAGAAACGCCGCTCCGTTTTCAAATCCTCTACGGCCTTATGACCACGCGATTTAACCGCGGTGATTACGTCGAGGCGGTGCATCATGGACAATCATTAGTAAAACTAGCGGAGAAGACAACTGAGACAGCGCCATTATGCGCTGCAAACCGATCTTTTGCCTTTGCTCTTATGATGAATGGGCAAGTGAAACGCGCCCAACATCATTTTAACCGAGCATTAGACCTCTTTGATCCGGTCCTGCACAATAACTTGGCGCACAGTTATGGTCAGGACTTTGGAGTAGGTTCCCACGGTTTGATTTGTTGGAATCTGGCACTGCAGGGGGAAACGGGTCGCGGAATTAAGCTCATTCATGATTGCGAGCACTATGCAGATGCGTGTAACGATATAACCTCGAAGTGCTATATGAATTTTTGTGCAGCAATTCTTTACTTGACTCTACACGACCTCGCCAAATTAAAGCGACACACGGAATTTCTTACTGATTTGGCGAGCCAATACGACCTTCTATATTTTGGAAAATTGGCGGCATTATTCCAAAGCCTGTTGAAGCTTGGAAGCGGCGATCGGGTTGGGCTTGCGGAATTTAAAGATATTGATGCTTCCATGGTTGCCGCCAATACGTTGGGTCTGCTCGCACCGTTTCGTATTGAAGCGTGTCACCGTGCCATGGCGATTGGGCTTAACGACGAAGCATTGCAACTCGCCAACTCGGTTCAGGACTTGATCGCCAAGACTGAGGTACAGTTATTTTCGTCCGATTTGCACCGCATATATGCGGCTTTGGCAAAGGCCAATGGTGACAACAAAGCTGTGGAAAAGCGCCTTTTCAGCGCCATCGACGTCGCCCGCAAGCAAGGCACAAAGCTGTATGAACTGCGTGCAGCCATCGCATTGGCTAACCTTTGTCGGGATCAGGGCAAGACCGCCGAGGCGATCTCTCTGCTCAAACCTATCCATGACAACATCGCCGAGGGGGATTGCCCCGAAGACCGGGCGACGGCGCGTGAGTTGCTCGCTCAGTTGAAGGTATAGCCGTCCTTTCGACAGATTGCGGCGGCAAATCGTTTATGGGGAACCTGCCAGCCTAAGGGTATTTCGAACGTCGGCTTTACCGATTTTGATTTTTTCATTTTCCCTTGTAACCGAGGCCGATTTCATCCTCTCTCGAACACACGTCGCACTTTCGAAAGCCGAGATGATGCAGTTGAAGCGAACGGCAAGAAAGTCCCGCGACTCGGTCGTAGCGCCATTTTCCGCAAGTGTCTGCTCTCGCGCGAAGCGGTCGTTTGAGGCTTAAAGTTCGCGATTTCCTTGCCGAACGGCCGCTCAACTGCGTTTACCAGTCATCTGAGCAAAACACTGGAATGACCGGGTCGATGCAGGTTTCTCGGACGCCATGCGGTTCGTCGGAATGATGTGTGACGTTGCTTGGCGTCGGAGAAGCGCTCAGGCGGGAAATCGCGGGGTCGGGTTTGGCGGATCAGCCGTGTTGTGTATATGGGGATTTGGGGAGTGCAGGTGGTCTGGATCTGACCGTGCAAGTTGGGTGCGCGGGGTTTGTTTGGACGAACGCTGCATGAGATTTGCGGGCTTTTGGCCGATTTGGGTCGCGTCCCATCGATGCCATCGGCTTTTGCCTCTGCGGCTTCTGGATTTGCGCATGACGGTTGGTCCGCGGGCGATGTAGGGTACGGCGACGGTTGTGGTTTTCGATGTGCGGCGCGCGGATCATGCGTCAGCCATTGCTGTCGTTGGCGGTGCTCTGGGATGTTGTTGTGGCTCAAATGTTTCCACGATGATCAACCGCCCGCCGCAACACGGGCAAGGCAGCGCGAGGACGCGGGGAGGCGCATCGGTATCGTCGAGGCTGTCGCTATCGGTGCGATCCTGCTCTGGCATTTTGGCCCCGAGCAGGTCCCTGATCCTGGCGATATTCGCCGCTCGGTTGCCGTTTCCGAAGAAGCCGTAGTGGCGGATGCGGTGCTGGCCTTTGGGCAGGATATGGATCAGGAACCGGCGGATGAACTCAGCCGTTTCCAACGTCATGGTTTTGTGCCGACCGGAACCGGTGATGCGGTAATCTTTGACGCGGAAAATGACGTGATCGGCATCGGCCCTGATCAGGCGACTGTTGGAGATGGCGACACGGTGGGTGTATCGCGACAGGTGTGCCAGCACCGCCCTGGGCCCGGCGAAGGGCTCCTTGGCATACACGACCCAGTCGACCTTGCACTGCGGCCGCAGGAACGCACCGAAGACCGCGGGATCAGCAAGCTTTGCATGGTCGCCGAAGAAACTCAGCTTCCCGGCTTTGTGCAGCCGGGCGAGCCCGTCCAGAATGAGCCGCCTGTAAAGCCGAGACAGCACACGCACGGACAAAAAGAAGTTCTTGCGGCAAGCGATCCACTTGGTCCCATCTTCAGACAAGCCGCCCCCCGGCACGATCATGTGGACATGCGGGTGATGGGTCATCGCTGATCCCCAGGTGTGCAGAATGGATGTGATGCCAATCCGGGCGCCGAGGTGCTTGGGGTCGGCGGCAATCCTGATCACGGTGTCCGCGCTCGCCCTCATCAGCAGGTTGTAGATCGCGCGCTTGTTCTGGTGCGCGATGTCGGCAACCTGTTTGGGCAGGGTGAAGACCAGGTGGAAATATCGCACCGGCAGCAGTTCGGCCTCCCGCGCCGCCAGCCATACCTTTGCAGCACCTGCCTGACATTTTGGGCAGTGCCTGTTCCGACAGGAATTGTACGCGATGTGCTCGTGCGCGCAGTCTTCGCAGCGCGCAACATGGCCACCAAGCACCGCCGTGCGGCAGCGCTCGATTGCCGACATCACCTTTAGCTGATCCAGGCTGATGTGGCCGACATTGGCCGTGCGGTACGCAATACCATGGGCGCGGAAGATATCCGCAACCTCCAGCTTCTCCCGTGCCAACCCGGGCTATGATGCACCCTTCTTGCTCTTTTTGCTTTTGGTCTGACCCAGGTTGTCCAATGGGCTTTCCACCGCCGAGATCATCCCCGTCGCCACGCTTGCATACCGTGCCGTTGTCGTCAGTTTGGTGTGCCCGAGCAGCGCCTGGATCACCCGGATATCGACACCACGCTCCAGAAGATGGGTGGCAAAACTGTGCCGTAGCGTATGCAGTGTGACCGGTTTGGTGATGCCCGCTGCCCGCGCCGCCTGCTTGAACAGCCGCGAGATCTGGCGTGGCGATAGGTGCTTACCATTATAGCCGGGGAAGATTACACGGTCCGGCCCCGCCACACCTGTGTCCTGGCTGGTGGGACGGTCTTTCCACCAGTCCCGCAATAGGCCCAGAATATCCGTTGGCAGCATCACATTGCGATCCTTGCGGCCCTTGGATTGCACGATGCGGATGATCTTCTGTTCCCCGTCGATGTCGCCCACCCGCAGCCGGACAACCTCGCCAGCACGCATGCCGCAACCATAGGCCAGCGACAGCATAACCCGTGCCTTCAGGCTCGGAGCCATGAGCAGGATACGTTTGACCTCGTTGCGGCTCAGCACCAGCGGCACCTTGACCGGTTCTTTGAGGCTGAAAATCTCCGCCACCAGGTCATGCCGTCGCAAAGTCACCCGAAACAGAAACTTCACCCCGGTCATCGTGCGATTGCGCGTGCAGATGCTGGTGCCGGTCTCCACCAGATGTTGCTGGAAGTCGCGCACATCATCCGGCTCAGCCGTCTCCGGCGAGCGCCCCAACCAGGCCGCAAACCGCTTGCAGGCCCGCAAATGACCGACCTGAGACGCCGGTCCGAGATTGCGCGCCGACATATCCGCGATCATGCGCGCGCGAAGGGATGTCATCGGTGTGGAATGCTGAATGTTCATGGGAATATCCTCTGTCAATCGAGGCAAAATCACCTCGAACAACAGCACACACCCCGGCTACTCAATCCGCGAAACAAATACCGATCACGCGCAACCTCCGCCACAAGCGCCCATATCGCGAAGCGATTTAGTGCTCGAGCCCAATTCGGAAGTACTGAATTTATGCTGCATGCGCTCGCTGCACGAATAACGCTGCACATGCGGAAAAAATCGCGCGGCGCTGCAGCGGTGAGATCCGTCATTCGTCGGCCGCGCGGAAATTCTTGGACAGCGTGTTGACGTAGCACGGGACGGAGCCGTCACTTGGGTCTGGAGTTTAGGATTAATGGTTCAATCTAAGACGCGGCATCATCTTCATCGTACAAGGCAATGCCCTGGACATATCGACACACTGCGAAAGAATTTCATCCGTTCCTTGATGACGCCAAGGAACGGATGAAACTGGGTCCCGGCAGTTCAACCTAAACAGCTGTCAACCACTGGTTGTTAAATTCCACCAGCGGGCCAATTTCTGAAAAATCCTCCCAGCCATATCGACGGCAGTTTTTCTCAGGTTCCGGTCCAGACTGGCGATCGTTTCTCGATGAAGGCCCGGGCGCCTTCTTTCGCGTCATTGGAATTGAGAACTTTTGCGAACAGAGCATTGTTCTGCTTCCAGATTTCGGTCTCTTGCGAGGTTGCGGCGCTCTTGGTGAGTTCCAATCCCATTTCCACAGAAAGAGGCGCGCATGCAAGAATGCCGTCGGCAAGTTTCAACGCGCGGTCGAGAACCTGATCATCCGCAACCACATCGTTCAGCAGACCATATTGCAGTGCTTCTTTGGCAGTAATCATGGTGCCGGTAAGCACAAGCTCTTTTGCTTTTACCAGCGGCATGCGAGCCGCGAGCCGGAAACAGCCGCCTGCAGCAGCAAAAAGACCGACGCGGGCTTCCGGAACGCCAAATTGTGAAGACTCGCCTGCCACTACCATGTCGCACGCCAGCATCAACTCAAATCCGCCCGCCAAGGCAAACCCATGAACGGCAGCAATGATGGGTTTGCGCCGCGGCAAATCGACAAAACCTGCGAACCGTCCTTCGCCAAAGATGATATCGTGGTGATCTCCGGCATCGAACGCCTTGAGGTCCATGCCAGCGCAAAAGGCTTCTCCCCGACCGGCGAGGATTGCGACTCTCAGATCGGGCTTTTCCTCAACTTGCCTGATTGCGTCACGCAACCCGGTGGTCAGGCCAAGGTTGATGGAATTGCGCTGATTGGGTCGGTTCAACCAGATGATGGCGACTTGCCCCCTGATCTCGATTTCCACGGGTGAGCTGGAAACCTCATGCGCGTGAGTGTCAGTGTTGGTCATGGTTTCGTCCTGTCTGCCGATTTCAGGCTTACTTCGGCGCCATCCGAATGGCGCCATCCAGGCGAATAACTTCGCCATTCAACATCGGATTGCCGATGATAGCTGCTACAAGATCGGCAAACTCCGACGGAGCCCCGAGACGGCTTGGAAACGGCACTTGTTGCCCGAGGGAATCCTGTGCCTCTTGAGGTAGTGACGCAAGCATCGGGGTTATGAAAATGCCCGGTGCAATGGTGTTAACGCGTATACCATATCGGGCAAGTTCACGCGCGATCGGCAACGCCATCGCCACCACACCGCCTTTCGACGCAGCGTAGGCCGCTTGGCCGATCTGACCATCAAAGGCAGCCACCGACGCCGTGTTGATCACAACGCCGCGTTCTTCGCCAATTGGATCCGCCTTGGCCGCCAAGGCCGCAAATTTCGAAAGCATGTTGAACGTGCCGTTCAAATTGATGTCGACGATCTGTTTGAATGCTCCGAGAGGTTGCGGATCACCGTCGCGGTTGATCACTTTGGCCGGCGGTGCAATCCCTGCGCAGTTGACCAGAATCCGGGCGGTGCCGTGCTTCTTGTCGGCCGCATCCAGCGCAACAGCGACCTGGTTTTCATCAGTCACATCAACGGCTTGAAAAAAGCCTTTGATCTCAGTGGCCTTGGCTTCTCCAAGTTCCGCATTCAGATCAAAGATCGTGACCTTAGCACCTGCTTTGGCAAGTTGGTCCGCGACGGCGCCTCCGAGACCGGAGGCGCCGCCGGTGACGATGGCTGCTACATCTTGACAGTTCATATCATTCTCCGTTCCGCAAAGTGCATTGCGGCGTTTGAGTTTTCGAGAATTGGATCAGGCTGAAGCGCTGGGCCGGGCCTTAATCGCCTGATACCAGGCATTGAGATTGGGATGGGTGTCGTCGACGCGCATCTTGATCACCTTGGCAAAATCGCATGCGACGAAGGCCGTAATATCGGCCAGGCTGATCGTGTCACCAACCAAGAAATCCCTGTCCTCGAGGCGTTGATCGAGCATTTCATAATACAGGCGTACCCGATCCAGACCGCGCTCGGCCAGTTCCGGGATCTGATCGAAGTTGACCGGCCCGGTCACGGCACGGCCCTTCATGTGTGGGTTGGCGTTTCGCAGGGCGTCCGCGATCGGGAGCAGACCCTGGGATTCGCTGATCGCGTTCCACATCAGAACCTCTGCGCGCTCTGTCGGTGTTTGCCCCATAAGCGGGGTTTGGGGGAACATTTCCTCGACGTAGTGGGCGATGGCGACATTCTCGGTCAGCGCAACGCCATCATCCGTGACCAAAACCGGTACAGTCGCGCGTGGGTTTATGGTCAGAAATTCCTCGGAAAGCTGTTCGCCCTTGCCGATATTGATTTCACGCGTTTCAATCTCGACACTCTTTTCGGCGAGAAAGATGCGGGTCCGCCGCGGGCTTGGCGCGGTTTTGCAGTCGTAAAAAATCATGGTCTGTTCCTTGTGTTGCGCGCCGGATCCAGCCGGCGGAATTCGTGCTTTCCGCCGGTCAGGAAGCGACCTCATATTTCACTGTAAAGGCATCCAACGCTGCCTTGGCCGTTTCGACAGTATTCGGATCGGCGCTTGGGTCGAAATGCACGCAGGCCAGCAGGCCGGTTTTCGCGTTGTTCTCGACAACGACATTGCAAGAAAGCTGGGGGCAGGTTTCTTGTATGGTGCGTTCAAATACCCGCTTGATCGCATCCATTCGCAGCGCCGGTTTGAACACTTTGTCAAAGCCTGTCTTCGGCATTTCCGCAAGGATCGTTACCTCCACAGGAGCTGCGGCCCGTTCGGTGACTTTTTCCCGAACGAATTCGAGGATGCTTTCAGAAGACGCGTCTGCTCCGGCTTTCAATTGGACATATGCCACCGGAAGTTCGCCGGCATAGGCGTCCGGGCAACCGACGGCCGCACCGATCAGAACGGCAGGATGTGCGTGCAGGACGTCCTCGATGATCTGTGGGTCTATGTTATGGCCCCCACGTATGATCATGTCCTTGGCGCGGCCGGTGATGAACACTTCACCTGTCTCATCCATACGGGCGAGATCACCTGTGTTCAGCCATCCATCGTCGGTAAATGTCTCGGCCTGAGCACGTCCGCCAACGTAGCCCGGCATCACAGCCGGGCCGCGAAAACACATGATACCGATTTGGTTGGGCGGCGCTTCCCCAACGATCTGGCCATCCGGCTGCTCGACACCGATTTTGACTTCGGTGTAGGGCACCCGAATGCCGACTGAGCCGTATTTGTTGGGGCCTTTGGGATGCTGAAACAGCGTAATCGAACCCAGTTCGGTCATACCGAAGCCTTCGGTTACGCGCACGCCGGTCGCCTCTGTTACAGATTTAATCAACTCAATCGGGGTTGCTGCGCCGCCAGTCCAGATTGCACGCAAAGCCGACAATTCGGCGTCGGCGACGGGGACGGTTGCGATTGCACTCAGCACCGTAGGGACGCCGAAGAAACAGGTAATCTTCTCTTTCTCGACGATCTGCCAAATGTTCTGGATGACAGACTTTTCGCGGAAACCTGCCGGGCTGCACAGAACCAGCCGAACGCCGCAGATCAGGGGAATGACACCCATGATGACCGACCCGGCCACATGGAACATCGGTGACCCGAGCAGCATGATATCATCCTCGGTGTAGCCAAGGGTGAAAGCGGTCGCGACCGAGTGTATGACGCGCATGCGTTGTGTGTGCTGGGCGAGTTTGGGAACGCCGGTCGTGCCGCCGGTATGGAAGTAAGCCACAACGTCATCGAGGCTCGTGTGACGGAGTCCGTTAATTGCATCACCGTTCTGTGCAGCGATCGATTGTTCTAGCGGCAGGATTTTCTCACCGTCACATTCGGGACCGCCACCCAGCAAGTACAGCGTTTGAATTCCGGGATCTTCGTTCAGGATTTCCAGCGCTTTTTCATAAATCTCAGGGCTCTGTGCCTTGCCTGGTGCAATCAGAATTCGTGTGTTCGCCGCCCTGGTGATCCCGACAAGATGCTCGACCTCGAGCATTGGGTTCACCGGGTTCACGATGGCCACGGCTTCGGCGGCCATCTTCACATAAAAACCTTCCGGCACAAGCGGCAGCATGTGAGTCACTGCCTCGTCAGCCTTCAGCCCACGCGATAGCAGCATGTTCGCCGTGCGATTCACATTCGCCAACAATTCTACATAGGTCACATCCTGGAGCGGATCGGCAAGTGGGTCCACCGGGTTGAGGGCTCTTATAGCAATTTGGTCTCCCAAACGGCCTACGGTGTCGCACAGTGTATCGTATTCCGTATCGCCTCTCAGTCGATCTTCTACCGGCGTCCTCTCGAAAGCTCTGACATCTTCCAGGCTTTTTATCGCGTACCGCATCCGGCTTCTCCTCTTCTTCGGCTTGCGCACGTGGCGACCTGTGCGGCCACGTGCAGGTCTTCGTGTTCCAATCGCTCAGCAAAGCTCCAGCGCAATGGCGGTTCCTTCGCCTCCGCCGATGCAGATTGCGGCGACCCCCTGTTTCAGATCACGGGTCTTCAACGCGTTCAAAAGCGTCACCAAGATGCGTGTGCCGGATGCTCCGATGGGGTGGCCAAGCGCGCAGGCGCCGCCATTGACGTTCATCCTGTCGTGGTCAATTCCAAGTTCGCGCATGAACGCCATCGGTACGACGGCGAATGCTTCGTTGACCTCCCAAAGATCGACCTCGTCTATCGCCCAGCCGATCCGTTTGAGCAGCCTTCGTGTTGCGGGAACCGGTGCTGTAGGAAAGTCACTAGGCTCGCCGCCAAACCCAGCACTGCCCAGTATGCGTGCAACCGGTGTGAGCCCCATTTCCTTGGCCTTGTCGGCCGAGGTGACGACCATTGCGGCCGCGCCATCGGAAATTGAAGACGCGTTGGCCGCTGTCACAGTGCCGCCTTCACGGAAGGCAGGGCGCAGTCTGGGAATTTTGTCGATCCGGGCATTTTTGGGCTGCTCGTCTTCGACGATGGTCATCGTCCCGTTGCGGGTTTTGAGCTCGACCGGAACGATTTCGGCATCGAAAGTGCCGTTTTCACGAGCCGCATTGGCCCGCTTCAGCGACGCGATGGCATAGGCGTCCTGCTCTTCGCGGGTGAACTGGAACGCTTCAGCGCAGTCTTCGGCGAAGGTGCCCATCAGGCGACCCTTGTCATATGCGTCTTCCAGCCCGTCGAGGAACATGTGGTCCCTGACCTGTTGATGCCCGATCCGTGCACCATCGCGCATTTTCGGAAGGATGTACGGCGCGTTGGTCATACTTTCCATGCCTCCGGCGACCACGACGTCGGCCGAGCCGGCGCGCACCATGTCTGCGGCCATCATCACCGTCCGCATACCGGACCCGCACATCTTGTTCAGCGTGCTCGCAGGAGTTTCATTCTGTATTCCGCCCAGGAAACCCGCCTGACGTGCCGGTGCCTGACCGATGCCTGCGGAGAGGACGTTGCCCATGATCAGCTCGTCCACATTTTCGCCATCCAGACCGGCCTGCTGCAGTGCGCCACGAATGGCGATGCCGCCCAGCTCAGGTGCCGTCAGGGAGGACAACTCACCTTGAAAACCACCCATCGGGGTGCGGGCATAACCCGCTATTACCAGTTCCTTGGTCATGATGTTCTCCTGCATCCGCTCGCGGTCAAAGCGCTTCGACGATCGTGACGTTGGCGATCCCGCCGCCTTCGCACATTGTCTGCAGACCCCATTTGAGTCCGCGAGCACGCAAAGCGTGGACCATGGTCGTCATGAGTTTTGCACCCGACGCCCCGAGAGGGTGGCCAAGGGCGATGGCGCCGCCGTTGACGTTCAGCTTGGCCGGGTCGGCGCCAAGGTGTTTCAACCAGGCCATCGGCACCGATGCAAAGGCTTCGTTGACCTCGAAAAGGTCGATGTCGTCCAGTTTCATACCTGCACGTTGCAGCGCCCTTTCGGTCGCGAAGAGTGGCTCTTCCAGCATGATGATGGGATCGCCGGCGTTTACCGTCATCGAGTGAATGCGGGCCATCGGGGTCAGGTTGTGGGCTTTCACTGCCGCTTCAGAAGCCACCATGACACCGGCGGCCCCGTCACACATCTGGCTTGCGTTACCAGCAGTGATGCTGCTGCCTTCTGCCAAAGTGCGCAGACCGGCCAACCCGTCCATCGTGGCATCCGCGCGAATGCCTTCATCGCGGGTATGTTGAGACGTCACTCCGCCCTTGGTCGATTCAAGGGCAAGAACCTCGTCTTTAAACGCTCCCGTTTCTGCGGCAGCGGTGGCGCGACGGTGGCTTTCAAGGGCAAAGGCGTCCATTTCCTCTCGGCTTAATCCCCATTTGTCGGCGATCATCTGCGCGCCACCGAACTGGCTGAAGACACCTCTTGGGTAATTCTTCAGGATACCGGCACTCGATGGCGTGCCACGCTCTCCGGACTTGGACCACAATCCGGCCGAGCCCATCGGAACGCGGGTCATGGACTCGGTGCCCGCGGCGATCACGATATCCTGCACACCCGACTTCACCGCCTGCGCGGCGAAATGAATAGCCTGTTGCGAGGACCCGCATTGGCGATCGATGGTCACGGCGGGGACGCTTTCGGGAAGGGTGGAAGCAAGCACGCAATTGCGCCCAACGTGCTGGCTTTGCTCACCGGTTTGGGTCACGCATCCAAGAATGACATCTTCGACGGTGTCCGGTGCCACGCCCGCGCGTGTCACGATCTCATCGAGAACTGCAGCGCCAAGATCAACCGGGTGCCACGCAGACATGGCGCCATCACGTTTGCCACCGGCGGTTCTGGCAGCGCTTACAATATATGCCTCAGACATTCGAATTTCCTTTGATAAAACCGGGGTCAGAGATTGCGCGCAATGACCATGCGCTGGATGTCGGATGTGCCTTCGTAGATCTGGCAGATCCGGACATCGCGATAGATTTTGGCGACACCGAACTCTTCGAGGTAGCCATAACCGCCCAATGTCTGAATGGCGCCGGAAACGACCTGTTCGGCGGTTTCAGACGCGACCAGTTTGGCCATGGACGCCTCGGTCAGACAGGGCCTGCCATTGTCCTTGAGGTCGGCGGCGTGCAGAACCAGTTGTCGCGAAGCTTCCAGCTTGGCAGCAAGATCGGCCAGACGGTGGCCGACCGCCTGATGCTCGATGATTTCCTTGCCAAAGGAGGTGCGCTCGCGGGCGTAACCAACGGCGATCTGCAAGGCGGCGCTGGCCATGCCAACCGACTGGGCCGCAATACCGATACGACCGGTTTCGAGGTTCTTCAGTGCGACCTTGTAACCGGCTCCGATTTCTCCAAGACGGCAGTCGTCTGACACGGTCATGTTCTCAAACCGGATACTGCATGTGTCAGACGCCGCCTGGCCCAGCTTGTGTTCGACCTTGTCAACTATGTAACCGGGCGTGTCAGTCGGCACCACAAACGCGGTCATCCCCCGGTTCCCAGCCTCTTTGTCATTCACCGCCACCAGCATCGCGTACTTCCCGATCTTGGCGTTCGAGATGAATTGCTTGGTGCCATTGATGGTCCAGCTGTCACCTTGCTGAACAGCAGTGCTCCGCAAGGCCGAAGCGTCCGATCCGGCCTGCGGTTCGGTTAGTGCAAAGGCACCGATTGCCGCTCCCGAGGTCAGTTCCGGCAGCAACTTCTGTTTCTGTTCTTCGGTACCGTCCTTGAGAATGCCGCCAATGATGATCGAGTTCTGAATAGATACGATCGTCGACAACGCCCCGTCGGCCTCGGCCAGTTCCATCAGCGCCAAGGCATATGAAACGTTGTCGAGCCCGGCGCCACCATATTCCTCGGGTGCAGTCATGCCCATCAGGCCCAGTTCGGCCAGATCGGAAAAGACCGCTTCGGGATAGCCCTTGTTGGCCTCGAATTCGGCCGACCTTGGGGCCACCTCTTTCTGGGCATAGGTGCGAACTGCATCCTGAACACTGGTTTGAATGTCATTTAGAAACATTTCGTATCCCCTGTTGGCGTGCTCGGGCCTTCATCCTCGGGTCGCGCGGAAGTTCGGTTTGCGCTTTTCTCCAAAGGCGGACACGCCTTCTGCGAACGCATCAGTTTGCACCAGTTCGATGTTCATTTCCCGTTCATAGGCCAGTTGGTCCTGAAGCCCTTGGGCGCTGGCTGCATCCACGGCGTGGCGTAGGGCTGGGTACATTTGGACCGGACCTGCGGCGAGACGGGCAGCAATGCCGCGGGCGGTTTCTTGCAAGGCGTCGGGTGCAACGACCTTCCAGATCAACCCCCAGCTTTGTGCTTCCTGTGCTGATACGGTTTCACCCAACAGAATCGCAGGCAAGGCACGGCCGCGCCCGACCGCTCGTGCAAACAGCCAGCTTGATCCACAGTCAGGCAGGATACCCAACCCGGTCACAAATGGCATGTTGAACGCTGCCTTTTCGCTGGCGACAATTACATCGCAGCCCAGTGCAATGCCGATGCCGCCGCCGGCCACGATTCCATTCAACGCAGCCACAGTGGGTTTCTTGCTGGTGTTGATAGCCGTTGCCATCGCATTCACACCTTCGTCGAACATCGCCGCCAGCCTTTGTTGATCCATATCCTTACCGCCATCCGGCTTCAGAAAGCCCAGCAGCGATGCGAGATCTACGCCAACACTGAAACCACGACCCTCGCCGGAAATGATAATGGCTTCGACCTCGTCGTTTTCCGATGCCTCAGAAATCGCCTGGCCAAATTCCATGAATCCTTCAACCGAGAACGGGTTCAGTTTCTCGGGCTGGCACAACTTGAAGGTCAGCACTCCATCCGTCAGATCAGTTTTGAATTCCATTGCTTCTCTCCGTGTTAGGTGGTGCTTCTCGTTTCGGGAGGTGAATGCGAAAAGCAGCCAAAAGTTCAGTCTTTCTGACCGAACAGCAGTTTGTGAATTTCCTTGTCTTCCTGAGGCTTGATGCGGTCGGCGTCATTCAAGGCGCGTCCACGGCGCAAGGCCGGCCGCTGTTTCAGCGAGTCAAGCCATCGCGCAAGATGTGGCTTGTCATCCAGCGTCTGCTCCATCCCGCGCCAGATCGAGACCCAGGGCCAGGCCGCCATATCGGCGATCGAATAGAAATCGCCGGCCAGATAGACGTGCTCTTCCAGTCGCCGGTCCAAAACATGCAACAGGCGACCTACTTCATTGCGATACCGTGTCTGCGCATAGGGCAATACCTGCGGCGGCTCCATAGAAGGAGCATATTTCGCAAAATGGAAATACTGACCCGCCATCGGACCGAGCCCGCCCATCTGCCACATCAGCCATTCGGTAACGGCGATCCGTTCCCGAAGAGTTACTCCGCGAAACATCCCGGTCTTTTCCGCGAGATATTGCAGGATCGCTCCTGACTCAAAGACCGAAATCGGCTCGCCCTCGGGACCGTCTGGATCCACGATGGCCGGCATTCGGGCGTTCGGCGAAATCTTCGCAAACTCTGGTGAGCGCTGATCGCCCTTGCCAAGATTGACCAAGTGCACCTTGTACGGAAGGTTCATTTCCTCCAGCGCGATTGAGACTTTCCATCCGTTCGGCGTCGGCCAGTAATAAAAATCGATCGGTTCCAAGACGATTTCCTTCCTGATTGGTCTGGACGTAGAGACCAGCTACCCGGCGAGTAAATGGCATTCATCTCGTCGCCCAGGCGATGGATTCGAGGTCCATTTCGATTGGCAGAAAAACGATAGCCGTTGGAATTGACGCTTTGATATCCCCCCATCTGGGGGTACGTTCTCTGGCATGCATCAGATCGACTGGAAAAGCATAGAGACCGAAGAAGAAGCTGTGTCCGAAGTGGTCACAGCGCTCCAGTCGGTTGGGTTATCTGGGGGTGCATTTTCCTTTACACCGATCGGGCGCATTCCTGCAGGACGCCCCGGCCCGCTCAAGAGAGCTATTCCACTTAATCTGAACCCGCGGGTGATCAAAGAGTGGCAGAACGTCGATCTTGAAGGAAGAACCTCCAAATCGAGTGGAATTAGCCAACAGCTTGATCCAATTCGCAGGCGGATGGTGAGGCAGATTCTGCCACAGCATTTCGTTATGGAGAAAATGGCAAAGGACCGAAGCGTTGTTCGGAACAGCGTAGAGGCGGCGTTCTTTCGCGCCTTGGCGGCTTACGGGGTGCGAGAGAGTCAATCGATCCCCATATTCACGGCACGCGGAGAGTACTGGTCTCTGGCCGCGATGTGGTTTGACAACAATCCAAATCAAGGACCGCTGGACCACGAAACCTTGGGGCAGCTTTACTGGCTGGCTGCCAACATGGCAGATTTTTGTGCAGAGGTACTGAACTGGCGCGAAAACACTACCCTTGATGTACGGCGCCCGCTCACCCCACGGGAAATCGACTGTTTGTTTTGGGCCGGCCAGGGCAAAACAACCAACGAGACCGCCGAACTTCTGGGAATTAGCACGGAAACCGCTCGGAAATACGTCAAGACCGCAATGAACAAGCTCGGCGCGACCTCCAAGACGCAAGCCGTTTGCATGGCATTCCAGATGGGCTACGTGTCATTGTCCTGAACCAGATAGTCCAGATGCCCCTCAAGCCCCCCCCAGATGGGGGTATTAGTCGTTGTGATCGACTAAACTAGGGTTGGGGCCGTGACAAGTGTTCTGGACGATTGCGTCTCTGAAAGGGCCTACGAAAAACCGCTGTCAGGAATTCGATCCGCGACGGTTTCGGCATCAGCAGCACCAGCTGGCAGCCAATCGTCCCCCGTTCGGATCGAATGTGACCCGCGCAATTCAAGGAACAGAAAACCCGTCACGGTGCCGATTGGTGGCATGACCTGAGGAGGAAAAAATGAAGAATTCAGTGAAGACACTCACGCTCGCGGCAGTCATTGCCGGAGTTTCTGCAACCGCTGCACTGGCTGACACGGTGTTGTTGAAAGTGCCGTTTGCATTCAATCCAAAACTGCCGAATATCACCACTGCCGCGGCAGCGTTGCAGGAAAACCTTCCGGCTATCCGGGATGATATCAAAGTCAAAATCTACGCACCCGGCAAGCTGGTTCCCGCCTTTGAGATTCTGGACGCGGTGTCGACCGGCAAGGTTAACGCCGGGTTCGCGATTTCGGCCTATTGGGCAGGAAAAATTCCTGCGGCGTCGATCTTTTCCGCCGTGCCATTCGGGCCCAACTCGAGTGAAATCCTGGCGTGGTACCGTCATGGCAACGGTTCGACCCTGCACCAGGAAATGTATGACCAGGCCGGCTATAACGTGCATCCGGTTATGTGCGGAATGTTGGCTCCGGCCGCTGCGGGTTGGTTCCAGAAAGAGATCAATTCGATCGAAGACTTCCAGGGTGTAAAAATCCGTTCGATCGGCCTCGGTGCACGTGTGCTGCAAAAGGTTGGCGCTTCGACATCGTCGCTGCCGGTCGCAGAGATCTATCCAGCGCTTGAAAAAGGCGCGATCGACGCCGTCGATCTGTCGGGTCCGGCCGTTGACAGCATGCTCGGCTTGCCCAAAATCGCAAAGTACAACTACTACCCTGGTTGGCAAAAACCGTCGATTCCTTACGAACTCCTGATCAACGGCGATACCTGGGATGCGATGAATGACGCACAAAAGACCGCCATCGAAACGGTCTGCGGATTTGCCGTCGCAGCGACCATCGCCGAAGGCGAAGCGGTGCAATTCGGTCCGATGAATGCCTACGCAGACAGCGGTGTCGAGGTGCGGCAATTGCCCAAAGAAGTTCTGGCCGGGCTGAAATCTGCGTGGGAAGAAGTCGCGGCGGAAATGTCTGCACAGGATGAAATGTTCAAGAAAGTCTATGACGACCTTCAGGCGTTTCGTGCCGATTACGCGATCTGGGGCGACAACTCTGTGTTGCCGCGAAACTGAGTTCAGATCGTGTTAGCTAGCTCTCCGGCTTTGTGAACAAGGCCGGAGAGCCGACAAGGGTGGATCATTCGATGGATAGACAAGAGCCTGAATATCCGGGCGACGAACCGCACCCAGCAGAAGTCATTGACGGACTTCTGGAGCATAAGGATGACCAACCTGTAGCTCTTCCGGATATGCTGGACAGCTTTGTTCGCAAGGTCGGGCAAGTCACCAGCTGGTTCAACGCCCTGTTGCTTGTGGTGATCGTGACGCAAGTTCTTTTGCGGTACGTGTTCTCTAATGGGCAGACCTGGCTCGAAGAATTGCAGTGGCATTTCTACGCTGCGGCAATGCTGTTTGGGCTCAGCTACGCCTTGGTCAATGACAGCCACGTCAGGGTGGATATCCTCTATGATCGGTTCTCATCACGTGGCAAGCGCATCATCGAGATCATTTCCATTGTCTTCTTGCTTGGGCCATTCGTGTTTGTTGTTTTCGTGCACAGTCTTCCTTTTGTCGCGGATGCCTGGCGTGTCATGGAAGGTTCTGACAGCGCTGGTGGCCTGCCATACCGGTTCATAATCAAATCGATGATCCCGATCGGGTTCGGTCTCCTGGCGCTGGCCGCGGCCTCCCGACTTATCCGGGACGTCTATCTCCTTTGGCATCGGAGCTGAACCATGGAATCAGAAATCCTCGTTGCCGGCATGTTCCTTTGCTTTGCATTCTTTCTTTTCCTTGGAGTCCCAGTTGCCTGGGTGCTTGGTGGAACGGCAGTTCTTTTTGCCGGCGTCGGATATCTATCCGACATTTATCTGGACACCTTCACCGGACTGGACTTCCTGACGCTCGGGATCGCGGTGAACCGGATCTTCAAGATCATGGACAACTGGATCCTCGTGGCGTTGCCTATGTTCATTTTCATGGGGTTGATGCTGGATGAAAGCGGCATTGCCAAGCGCATGATGTCTTCGATGCAAGACCTGTTCGGCAAACTTCATGGCGGGCTGGCGATTACGGTCACTTGCATTGGTGTGATCCTCGCGGCTTCCACCGGGATCATCGGAGCATCCGTTGTCCTGCTTGGCCTGCTGTCACTTCAGCCGATGCTTAAACAAGGATACAGCAAATACCTTGCACTGGGCACGGTCGCAAGTGCGGGTACGCTGGGCGTCCTCATTCCGCCGTCGATTATGCTCGTGATCATGGCCGACCAGATGGTCCTGTCGGTTGGCGATCTCTTCATGGCAGCGGTTTTTCCCGGCCTGCTGCTTGGTGGGCTCTACGTCGCTTATATCATCGGCTACGGGCTTCTTTTTCCGGCGAAGGTGCCACTATCAGAGGATCGCCGACAGCTTAATCTCAGGGTTCTGTGGAGCGTCGCCAAGGCAGTGCTGCCGGCTTTGATCTTGATTTTCACAGTTCTCGGCTCGATCTTTGCCGGGATCGCGACACCAACCGAAGCCTCGGGCGTAGGTGCGTTTGGGGCCACGATTCTTGCAGTCGCGTATGGCCGTTTCAATCTCAAAGTGCTTCATGAAGTACTGAAGGCGACATTCAATACCTCCGCCTTTATCTTTGCCATCTTTATCGGGGCTACACTGTTTTCGCTGGTGTTGCGCGAATTGGGGGGCGACGAGATCATAGAGGAAATGATCACCGGATTACCATTCGGCCCGTATGGCATTGTGGCGGCAATCCTGTTCTTTATTTTCCTTCTTGGCTTCTTTTTGGACTGGGTCGAGATCACCCTGATCATACTCCCTCTGGTGGGTCCTGTCGTAGAGGGTTTGGGCCTGGGCATCGACGGAATGGGCGTGTTGGATAAACCCGATCTGATCTGGTTCATCATGCTCGTCGCGATTACGCTGCAGACGAGCTTTTTGACACCTCCTGTTGGCTTTGCGCTGTTCTACATGAAGGGTATCTGCCCGCCAGAAATCACGACAAGGGATATTTATAGAGGCATTATTCCTTTCGTGATCCTACAGATCATCGGCCTTACAATTGTCGCCCTGTTCCCGATGATCGCGATTTGGCTACCCGCCTTGACATACTGATCCCGAAATCGGCCCATGGATCGCGGCGGGGCGGCACAAGGGTCTCAGTTACCTACTGCATTTCCGTCTGACAATGACCGCTTCGAAGAAGTGCGCTGCGTCGCGGCAAGCTAGGTGCTGCAGAAGCGAGCAAATGCTGCGCCAGCAATAGCCGCAGTTGCACAAGCCCAGTTTGTCCGCAAGTCGGTCATCGAATCCAAATAGACCAAGGTCTGGTATCCCAATGAGCGGCCGTTCGCGCCTCAACGTTCGGGATCCGTTTTGATATGACGGACGGCTGCTGCCGTCCGCCAAACCGTCAGATGTCGATCTTCTCGGCGATGCTCAACGCGTCGTCGAGTTCGACGCCAAGGTACCTGACCGTGCTATCAACCTTGGTGTGTCCGAGCAGGAGTTGGACGGCCCGAAGATTGCCGGTCTTCCGGTAGATCAGCGCAGCCTTTGTGCGTCGAAGAGAATGCGTGCCATATCCGCAAGGATCCAGTCCGATGACCGACACCCAGTTGCGCACGAGACGTGCGTATTGCCGCGTCGAAAGGTGCGAAGAACCGTGGAACCTGCTTGGAAAAAGGAACTTGCGGCCAAACATGGCCGGCGATCTGACCCACTCGATAACCGATCGTCGCGTGTTCTCGGACACTTCGAATTGAACTGGCCTGCCAGTCTTGCTCTGGACGATCGACACGCGGTCTCGAACTGCTCCGGCAACGACGAGATCGCCCACTTCCAGGCGAACAAGATCACACCCGCGAAGTTTGCTGTCGATTGCAAGGTTGAACAACACGAGGTTGCGCTGATTCCCGGCGAGTTCGAGCCGCGCACGAATTGCCCAGACCTGTCTTGGCAGGAGTGGACGTTTCTGGCCAATCAGTCGGTTCTTATTCCACGGCGGCCGAGACGGTCTGACTATTGGAAGCTGAATACTGGACATGGTGAAGTCTCCATCCAGCCCTCCCACACCAGGCATCGGCACCCTGCCAACCAGCGCATTTTACTGCTTTTGCCATCACAGAAACCGATCGCGCCCATCTCAGACCGCAGTTCACACACTAAATGACCGCTTCTGATCAAGTCGGACGTCCGATGAAATTGAGCCTATGACCGCCATGCGGACAAGAACGAAACCGCTCTCGCGGTATTGGCGCTTTTGGCGTGTGTTGCGCATAGATTGGAGTGCGGTGATTTTGTGAACTGACGAACCTGTT
>Ga0208544_10001024_pt1 | contig 20017 bp, 19 predicted proteins | sample DEB08_DNA_9_FD_184526 | JGI IMG/M metagenome (GOLD analysis project Ga0208544, IMG submission 184526) | Aqueous microbial communities from the Delaware River and Bay under freshwater to marine salinity gradient to study organic matter... | ecosystem: Environmental > Aquatic > Marine > Coastal ... | reverse complement strand
ACCCACTCACATCGCAAATACACATCACTTTCGGTCTATCGACCTTACTGGCTTTCCAGCGCAGGTCGAAAAACATGCCGTCGTATTGCATGTTGTGCCGCAGGGTTTTACGGACATCCAGTTGGCCACGCTTATAGGTTTTGCGGCGTTTTGAATGAATGGCGATAAGCTTCTTCGCCATTTTCAGGACGATTTCCTGCACATCCTTGAAGTTACGTTTCTCCAGGCTGGAGAGTTTGACCTTTTTCAATAATTCTTCGCGAAGCTGCTTGCCTTGCTCGTCTGCGTGGAGAAAAAACTGTCGCTCCACATGGTCTCTGACCCGTTCGCGGAGTTGGTCGCGCGCGACTTTGAGTCTGCCGGCGAGTTGTTGTTCGGGTTTTGCATTTTGGTTTTGTAGATCACCGATCTCATCCTGCAAGCCCTTGAGCCCCATGGCATCCATGATTTTGCGGGTATAGAGACCTTTCTGGGTGAACACGACAATTTTGTTGACCTCCACCTCGCGACCCGCTTCGGCGATTTGGACCATCAGCTCAGCCCGACTGCCTTGGAGCAGCAATTTGCCTAATGCTGAGGTGGGTGGTAATGCGGTCACATCTTCGCTGGCTTCGCTCTCGCCGCCACCTTTGCCGCCGCCCTGGCCGCCTTTGCCTGCCGGCTGATTGCCTTCAGCATCGCTGTCAAAGTCGTCAGCGTCACTACCTTGGTCATCGTCAAGCTCGTCGTTCATCGCCTGACGGAATTTGTCTGTAGTAAAAAAGCGATTGAAGCAGGTGTCGAAGGCGTCCTTTTCATCGGTGGTCTTCGCCAACACCATGGACAGCGAATCCTTCAGAAAGCGCCGGTCTTGATAGCCCACCAGGTTCATACATTGCATGGCTTCGAGGGTTTCTGCGGGCGAGACCTTGAGGTCCGCATTACGCAGTGCCTTGACGAAATCCACTAGGGTTTTGTCTACCACGCTAGGATCCCTGGTTGCCCTTTAAAGCCTTGTTGGTAAGCGTCTGCAGGTCTGAATCCACAGCTTCGATATCTTCCTGGAACTTAAGGATCACGTTCAATGTCTGGCGCACCAGTTCGGGGCTCAGAGACTCTGAGTGGAGCAAAATCAGCGTCCGTGCCCAGTCGATCGTCTCGCTGATAGCAGGGACCTTCTTCAGGTCCATTTCCCGGAGTTCCTGAATAAACGTCACCAGTTGGTTGCGCAAATTCTCGGCAAGCTCGGGTACCCGCGCCTGAATAATCTGCTTTTCGAGGTTGGCGTCAGGAAAGGGTATATACAGGTGCAAGCAACGGCGTTTAAGCGCGTCGCTGATTTCGCGAGTATTGTTGCTGGTGAGAAACACCAGGGGTTTCCTGTCTGGATGCGCCTTGACCGTGCCAATCTCAGGAATAGAGAGTTGAAAGTCTGAGAGCATCTCTAGCAACAGCGACTCAAATTCATGGTCTGATTTGTCGACTTCGTCAATCAGTAACACGCAGCCAGTCTCGTTTTTGAGCGCCTTGAGCAGGGGGCGAGGCTCGAGAAATTCTTCCGAGAAAAAGATATCGCCAAATTCGTGTAGTTTGCCTACAGACTCGGCTAGACCGGTGGCGCCGTCCAAAATTTCACTCAGAGTCTCTTTCAGCACTTGGGTATAAAGCAGCTGTTTGCCGTATTTCCACTCGTAAATCGCCTTGGACTCGTCTAGTCCTTCATAGCACTGGAGTCTGATGCACTCGATATCGAGCAGTTCCGCAGTGGTTTTTGCCAATTCGGTTTTGCCGACACCGGGGGGGCCTTCAATGAGGATCGGCTTGCCTAGGTGGTAGGCCAGAAACACAGCGGTGGCTATCTGCAGACTGCAAATATAGTTGAGCTGCTCGAAATTTTGCTTGATGACCTCGACGCTGGCCAGTTTATCTGCATTCTTCAGTGTCACGGGGTATCCCTTAAATGGACTGATTGGTGTGCCAGGGCGTAAAAAGGCACCTTCTTTGGCTGCTACCATTGTGCAAAGCAAGCTGGGCATTATGTGAAGCTCGCCGGCATTTGTACAGCTAATGGACTTTCATCATGGGTTTCTATTGGCGTCGATCAGATCAGCTTATTGCTGCTGACCCGGACAGATGTGCGCTGGCTGGCGATATGAGTCTACAATTTTGGGTCTCGGGTTTGATCGATGCTGATGATCGGCGGTGGGTCGGGGGCGAGGACCGTCAGGCCTGATGCAAACGCATTAGGCCTTCTTGGGCCACGGACGCGATCAATTGACCCGCCTGGCTGTAAAAGCTGCCCCGGCTCAGACCCCGGCCACCGCCGGCGAAAGGGCTGTCTTGCGCGTAGAGTAACCATTCATCGGTACGAAAAGGGCGGTGAAACCACATAGCATGATCCAGGCTAGCGACCTGGAAGTGGTCGTCTGTCCAAGCCACACCATGGGGCCGCGCGGCGGTATCGATCAATGTCATATCTGAGGCGTAAGCCAACAGGCACTGATTGAGGCGTGCATCTGCCGGCATGGCGTCGACGGTTTTGATCCAGCAATGCTGGAGCGGCGGCATCTTCTCCGGCCTGAACTCATTGAAGGGTTCGGCGAAACGCATGTCGATGGGCTGGGGTCGGGTTACTGAGGCTTTGTAGTCAGCGGGAATGTCTTCGGCATACAGCGCGCGCAATTCGGCGAAGCTCTGGCATGCTTCTGGGGGTTTGACCTGTGGCATGTCAAATTGATGTTCAAGACCCGCTTCGGCAACCTGAAATGAGGCCGCCATATTAAAGATGGCGCGACCCTTCTGTAAGGCGACAACTCTGCGAGTGGTGAAGCTCTTGCCGTCGCGAATACGATCGACTTTATAGATGATTGGAATGGTGGTGTCGCCAGGTCGCAGAAAATAACCATGTAATGAATGGGCTGTACGGCTGGTATCTTCGACCGTGCGAGACGCGGCCATCAAGGCCTGGCCGAGCACTTGCCCGCCATACACGCGTTGCCAACCCTCGCTCGGGCTGACGCCGCGAAACAAGTTAGCTTCAATCTGCTCGAGATCAAGTAATTCAATAAGGTCTGTGAGTTCTTGCCGCATGCTAGATTAAATGACTGCTGGCGAAATTGGATGGGCATTGTCGCCCATCTGTAGAGCCGAGTCGATAGAGCCGGTGGGAGTGGCAAGTGGCAGGCCAGAGGATCCTGGCCTGCCAGCGGTTCTAGGTGTGCCGTTTAGTACTTATAGGCCTCTGGCTTGAAGGGGCCTGTGGTGCTGACGCCAATATATTTAGCCTGACCGTCAGTCAAACGCGTGATGACGCCGCCGAAACCCTTAACCATATAGCCCGCGACTTCCTCATCTAGCGCCTTAGGCAGGACCTCAACGGTGACAGGCTGGCGTTGTTGCAGATCGTGGTCAGCCCATTTACGTTCAAACAGATACATCTGCGCCAAAACCTGGTTGGCAAAAGAGCCATCCATGATACGTGATGGGTGGCCGGTAGCATTGCCGAGGTTCACCAGTCGACCTTCGGATAACAGGATCACATAATCCTTCGGATCTTCGCTGCGATAGATCTTGTCTACCTGAGGCTTGATCGTCTCCCAGCGCCAGTTATCGCGCATGAATTTCGTGTCGATTTCCGTATCAAAGTGACCGATATTGCACACGATCGCGTTCTTGCTAACACTACGCAGCAGGTTCTCATCGCAGACATTGACGTTGCCGGTGCAGGTGACGATCATATCGGTCTCGCCCAGTAGGCGCGCATCGATATCTTCAAGTTTGCCCGTGTTATTGCCGTTCTTGTAGGGTGAAACGACTTCATAGCCGTCCATGCAGGCTTGCATAGCGCAGATAGGATCGATCTCGACGACCCGAACAATCATGCCTTCCTGGCGCAGGCTCTGGGCAGAACCCTTGCCCACGTCGCCGTAGCCGATAACCAGTGCGCGTTTGCCGGCCATGAGCATATCGGTGGCACGTTTGATGGCATCATTGAGGCTGTGACGACAGCCGTATTTGTTATCATTTTTGGATTTGGTGACGGAATCGTTAACATTGATTGCCGGCACTTTCAGTTCGCCACTGGCCATCATTTCTACCAGGCGATGGACGCCGGTGGTGGTTTCCTCGGTGATGCCATGGATCGTTTTGAGCATGTCAGGGTATTTGTCGTGCACCATCTGAGTCAGGTCGCCACCATCATCGAGGATCATGTTGGCATTCCAGGGCTTGCCATCTTTTAAGATGGTCTGCTCAATGCACCATAGGAACTCCTCTTCCGTTTCGCCCTTCCAGGCGAACGTGGGTATGTTCTTGTCTGCCATGGCTGCAGCGGCATGATCTTGGGTCGAGAAGATGTTGCAGGAAGACCAACGCAACTCGGCCCCTAGCTCAACCAGCGTATCCATCAAAACAGCGGTCTGAATGGTCATGTGAATGCAGCCCATGATGCGGGCATCTTTGAGCGGCTGCGAGTCTTTGTACTTTTCGCGCAGAGTCATCAGCGCGGGCATTTCTGCCTCAGCCAGGGCGATTTCTGCATGGCCAAAGGCCGCTAAGCTGATGTCAGCTACTTTATAATCCGGGTTAGTCATATTGCCTCACTGTTGTTTAGAGTCATGGGGGTTGTGGGTTGATGGAACAGGCGAGCCTGTATTTGAAAACCATTTTTGAGACCAAGGTAGATCCCTTGGCCGCGAGTAAGATTTACGTCCTGGGCCCAGCCATCGAGATCGCTGGGTTCGAAGCCGAGCCAAAGGTCGCCGCAGGTGTCTCGAGCCCAGTCCTGATCGTGTGGACATAAGTCCACAATCAGCAGGCAGCCGCCCGGCGCAAGTAATTTGCGTGCACTGGCAAACAGCGCGGCAGGCGATGCCATATGGTGTAGCACCATGTTCAGCACGATCAGCTCAAAGTGTTTGTCCTGTGTCTCGGCTTGGCTGATCTGATCGATGTCGGCGTGTAACAGCGTTACCTTGTCGCGTAGTGTCTTTTTGATCACGGCTTGGGCGCGGTCCAGCATGGCCGCAGAATTATCAATCGCCGTGATGTGCTCGAAACGGGCCGCGAGGGAGTTGATCAATTCGGAATCGCCAGGACCGACTTCAAGCACGCGGCTGGACTTGCGGATCTGCTCGTTGTCGAGCAGGTCATCGACGCTGCTGGCGTAGTGTTCAAATTCGGCAATTTGGTTTTGATGTTGGCGCAGTCCTTCGGCGTTGCGGCTGAAAAACTCACGAGATCGACCGGCGCGCTCAGTATGGATCTCTGTGGCTCGATCAAAGACCTCTGCGGACAGTGCGATTCGGTCGATGGTGGCATATAGCGTATTCGTCATATCGCTCAAAAGGTTGTCGCTGGCAATGATCGCGCGACGGTAAAAAATTGAGTTCCCCTCTCGTCGCGTAGCGACCAGGCCGGCATTGGCGAGCACCTTGAGGTGATGGCTCATGCCTGACTGCGGGGTCGCGAATATGTGGCAGAGTTCGAGCACGCCAAATGACTCGGCGCTCAATACCCTGAGAATGTCCAGGCGCAGACCTTCCGCCGTTGCTTTGCAAAAGCTCAGCAGCAAGTTGGTATTAACCTGGGAATGGGCTGGGGTCGGGGCGCTCAAGGGCTTATCTATATCAAATTAGATGGATATAGTAGCAAGGTTCGGCGCTCAATCAAACCTATATCTAAAAATATCAATATAGCTTTGAGTGTTGTCGCCCTCTCGAGAGTAAGTCGTGGGCTTGATCGGGCTTGTTGTTGAGGTGAGCGCTGCTGACGTTAATGGTTCTCTGAGACGCCTGAGAATTGCTCCGGTCGGCGCCTATAGAGAAGCGTCAGCAGCGATTGCGCGCTTGTAAAGTGGCAGGTTAACCTGAATGGTGACGCCATCACCATTCAACAGATTGGCGGCGTTGACGGTGCCACCGTGGTGTTCAGCGATGATGCGTACCACATACAAACCGATCCCAAAGTGGAGTCGATTATCCGAGTTTGAGCCCCGTGCTGAGACCATGGAATCGAAGATATTATCGAGCATATTGGTCGGCACCAGCGGACCGTGGTTGGTGACAAATAGCGTCAGTGTGGTGGCGTCAGTGGTCATCCCGACGGTGATCGTGCTGTCGACTGCAGAGAAGTCGATGGCGTTATCAATCAGCTTGTCCAGAAGTTGCTCAATACGGTAATCAGATACCTCGCTCAACACTTCGCGCTGGGTGCCTCGATACTCGAAGATCCGGTTCTGATGAGAGGTCCGGCAATTACCCAGATAGCTCTCAACCAGTTGGTGAACGTCAATCACTTCAAACTCCTCTGTGGCCAAGGCATCCTCAAGGCTTGCAGCGTCCGCCAAGTTCTGGACGATCATTCCGATGCGATGGACTCCCCGTTTGGCGCTCTCCAAATACTTCTGCTTGCCCGACTCAGTTGTCTCTGACTCCAGATTTTGTAGTGATGTGCTCAGGGTATTTAGCGGGTTGTTGATTTCGTGGCGCAAGGTTCGTGGCATGTTCTCGAGAAATTGATTGTGTTGGTGTAAGCGGGCCAACATGCTGGAAATGCCGCGTGCCAGATCGCCTATCTCGTCGCCGGCGCTGGTTTCACTGCGCAATTGATTGGTTTTTAAACGCCCGTATTTATCGATGGTGCCGGTCGCCTCGGCGCCGAGTTTGCGAATCCTTCGAGTCAAGCGTACGGAGAAAGCGAGAATCAAGGCGGCGAAGATAAAGAGTGAGATGACAGAAAAGTTAACGATGCGACCCAGACCGTCGCGGCGTAATTCGAGAATGCGGTCTGTGTTTTGTTTTAACACCACCGTGCCGATGGTTTTGTCCTGGGCGATGATCGGATATGCGGCAATGATCGTTTCACCCTCGGCCTGAGTGTAATGACGTTGGAAGCTGGGCCTGCCTGCCAGCGATTCACGAATTACGCTGTCTTCGGCAGTGTCAGATTCATCCCTCAGGCCAACGTCGATCAATCGATAGAGAGCATCTGGTATTCGGCGCATCGCAGCAGATATCTTCAAGTACCAGGTGCTGGATGTGGGTTTCGACTCTTGCGTGGGTTGGGCGCCATAAGAGCCTACCTCTGCTCTGACTCGACGTTGGGCGTCAATCACCTGAATGTTGGCGCCGGAATAGCCGAGGCCTTCGATAATGCGCAAGACTTCCGGTGACTTTAGCAATACCAGGCCAAACGCCTCGCGGCCCGCCGATGGCAGCGTGCCCGTGATTGACTGGATAGCCCGTGTTTCGGTGCTGTCAACATCAACCACAGCGAGGCCAAAGTGTTTGGTTGAGCCGAGCAGAGCAAGCGGGATTCTGAATTCTACAGCGTAGCCATCGACCGTTTCGGTCATGAAACCCTGAACTCGATTTTCGGCGATACCCTGAATGGCATAGCGCCAGTCGTTATCCACATTATAAGCCGTCGTCACCCCGGGTTCTGTCATGGTAATGACGAGATTTCTAATTTCTCCATTTTGGCCAGTAAAGGTAATGCGTATATGATCTGAGAGATCGAGGCGGAGGATATTACGGTCGCGAAATACCAGCTTGTCGTCTTTCACCTGTATCAAGGCGTATACCTGGTCGTTGTGTTCGCCAAGGACGAGATAAAATTGATTGGGGCCTGTAGTGCTAGTTTCGTCCGGTTCCTGAGAGCCAAAGCTCACGTTATAGTCGAGCACTTCTTCCCAATCGTTGTTCTTGCCGTCGATACGGATGGGTGTCGTGAGGGGGTGGGCATAAAGTTGCTCATAGCCTTCGGGCGACAGCGGTAATTCATAGAAGAGATCGGGCCGACCGTTGAGTAGGGTTGAAATGCCCTCGGCAGTCAGGAGTTGAGCATTAGCCTGACCATCGACCAAAAAGCCTTCCATTTCTTTCAGGTATAAATAGCTGAACCAGGGAATGACCACCAGCGCCAGGCTCATCAGGAAAAATAGTTTTGTCGCTAGCCGTGGCCCGCGAAATACGGTCATTGTCATCTCTGGCTACTCGCGAGGTCACACAACGGCGTGACTATTTTGCAGACCAGCGATAGCCAAAGCCATACTCGCTTTTAATGCAGTTGAATTGCGGGTCAATGTTTTCAAACTTTTTTCGAATATTGCGCATATGGGTATTAATCGTGTTGTTAGTGACTAAACTCTGCATCGTTGCATTCATCAATGTGTCGTAAGACACGGCATGCCCGGGTACTCGAACCAGTTTGGCGAGCATTCGAAATTCAGTACCTGATAAGTTGATGGGTTGATTCTTCCAGGACACGAGCAGCGCTTCTTGGTCAATGGACATGTCGCCCACCATCTTTGCCGTGGAAGAGCCCTGATGGGATTGGCCTCTGGCTTCGTGGATTCGAAGTAGAGAGCTAATGCGCTCTGCCAGATAGTCTAACGAAATGGGTTTTGGCAGATAGTCCCACGCGCCAAGACGCAGGCCGCTGATTTTATCGATTTCATCGATTCTTTCAGTGAGGAAAATCACGGGTAGTGATGCTGACCGCGAGAGCAGATCTCTGCATATTTCGAAGCCTGCATCGACTTCATCGCCAAGTATAATGTCCAGTATGGCAAGATCCGGTAATTCTCGCTCAAAGCCGCTTAAGGCTTCTTGCCGGTTGCTGTAGGCCGTGACTTCATAGCCTTTTTTGGTAATGGCATCGACATAATTACTGCGTTGGTCAGGATCATCCTCGACTATGACGATGCGCTTGGCCATGAGTGTTCCTTAAAGTAGATGTTCGCCGCATTGTATGACATCAAAATCAGGAAGTATTTCCCTGATTCTCTCTCTAGCGTTGAAGTTTGTGTAAAATTGGGTTCAATCTCGTGGTTGGGCATCAATTGCGAAGGTTCATGAGATAGTGGCGTTCACTGCTTCTCCATGATGTTCGTCCGGTCTTTCATTTTGTCTTCCGCGTTACTAGGGGCCTTTTGTGTTTCAATAGTGGCCAAGAGATCGAAGCGGTTATCGATTAATCATTACAACGCGTAAAGACGAGATATTCTATGAAGATATTTGTCCCCATGTCAGATCGAATCGTCGACGAAAAAGGTGAGTTGTCTGCTGAGTTGGTGCCGTTTAATCCGGATTTTCTGTCTCGTGATGGCGTCTTAACCGACAGTCGGCCCAATAATTGGATCAATGAGTCCGACTATGCGTCTGCCTGTCGTCGATTGTTCGGCCGGCAGGTCCGCGAAATGTCTCTTGCCTGAGCGCTTTAATTTGTCAAAGCAAGGCTCGGGCGTGCAATTAACGGCGCAAAATTAAATACAGCTACGGCCAATCTTGATCAGTGCCAAAGCAATGTCGAAAAAAAGGCCCTCTTTGAGGGCCTTTTTTGTTAGTGCCGTCACCAAGGACGCTCTGGTAAAATTTCGGTTGACATAATATGTCGAGGAGGGTCCAATCGACCGATGAATATACTGATCGATCCGATCTATTGGGCCGTCGCCGGTGGTGTCCTGATGCTGGCAGAATTGATTGTTCCAGGTGGCATCGTGTTTTTCTTGGGTGCCAGCTGCCAGATTGTAGCGGCTGCATTATGGTTGGGTTTTATCTCGACCTGGGTTGCCAGTCTCACCTTGTTTTTCATCGCCTCTTTGGCCTTAATCTTTTTGCTTCGCAGTCTGTTTGCTCGCTTCGTTGAAGGTGACTTCACGGTTGCCAACACCGAAGAAATACTCGATGTCATTAACCAGGTTGTGAGTGTTGTCGAGCCGATCGGCCCAGGGCCGCAAGCGGGCGTCGTCGACTTTCGTGGCACCCGATGGCGAGCGCTCAGTGATGGCGTGAGGATACCTGCTGGTGAGCAGGTCAAGATTGTAGCGCGTGAAAATACGACCATCATCGTGATCCCCCTGATAACGTAAGAACTCCTATAACCATTTTTCTATAAAAGGACTTAGCTACGATGCTCGCCATACTGACATTTTTGTTGCTGGGTGTTGGCTTTATTACTTACAAGCTGATTTTGATCGTTCCCATGCGAGAGGCCTGTGTCATCGAGCGACTCGGCAAGTTCAAGCGGGTCATGAACCCCGGCTTACATTTTCTGATTCCCTTTGTTGATCGTGTCGCCTATCGGCATGAAACCCGTGAACAATGTTTGGAAATTCCACATCAAAGTTGTATTTCCCGCGACAACACCCAGATCGATGTTGACGGACTGCTGTATATCAAAATGATGGATGCCTACAAGGCCAGCTACGGTATCGAAAACTTCTTGTTCGCGGCGCAAAACCTGGCGCAAACAACGGTCCGGTCAGAGGTCGGAAAGCTGTCTCTAACCGAAACGTTTTCGGAGCGAGAACGTCTCAATGAGACTGTTGTGAAAGAAATTGATCGAGCATCTGAACCTTGGGGCATTAAGGTGATGCGTTACGAAGTGATGAATATCACGCCCTCAAGCAATGTGATTGATGTGCTGGAGAAGCAAATGGAAGCCGAGCGGCAGAAGCGTGCTGAGATTACCTTAGCTAATGCCGAGCGGGACTCGACCATCAACCTGTCGGAGGGTGAGCGCCAGGAGGCAATTAATATTTCGGAGGGGCGGCGCCAGAAACGCATCAATGAAGCAGATGGGCGCGCGCAGGAAATATCGATTCTGGCAACGGCGACGGCAGAAGGCATGCAAGCGATTGCTGATGCGATTGAAAAGCCAGGCGGCGAGCAGGCGATGAACGTGCGACTGGTGCAAAGTTATATCGATCGAGTTGCAGACTTGTTCAAACAAGCTGACGTTTCCATCGTACCGTCAGAGTTGGCAAAAATGCAGGGATTTTTTGAAGGCATAGAAACCGTGTCGAAAACCGTTAATGCCTCGACGGACAGGAGCTAAGTCATGGACCTATTTATCTTGGGGATTTGGGCGGCAATATTCCTGATTCTGATCGTCAAACTATTTCAGTCGATACGCCTAGTGTCCACCCAGACAGCGCATATTGTCGAGCGCCTCGGTCAATATCATAAAACCCTGGATGCGGGCTTTCATGCCTTGATCCCATTTATTGACAAGGTGACCTTTGTGCAGGATCTGCGCGAAGAGGCGATTGATGTGCCGCCTCAGGATTGCTTTACCGGCGATGAGGTTAAGGTGATTGTTGATGGTGTGATCTATATGTCGATCTGGGATCCGGTGAAGGCCAGCTACGGAATTGTAGATTATCGCAATGCGGCCGTGCAACTGGCGAAAACCACTACACGCTCGGTGATTGGCACTCTGGATCTTGATCGTACCTTCGAAGAACGGGACGTCATCAGTGCCAAGGTTGTCGACGTGCTGGATCAGGCTGGTCAGGCTTGGGGGATTAGGGTGCACCGATATGAAATTAAAAATATCACACCGCCCAGTACGGTGCGCAATGCGATGGAAAAGCAGGTTAGTGCCGAGCGTGAGCGCCGCGCCATTATGGCAACCAGTGAGGGTGACAAACAGAGTCGAATTAATCGTTCCGAGGGCGTCAAGGCTGAGCTAATTAACGTCTCGGAGGGCGAAAAGCAGCGACGAATCAATGAGGCGCAAGGCTACGGGCAGGAAATATTGTCGATTGCAGCGGCAACGGCAGAGTCCATAGAAAAGGTGGCAGAGGTCGTCAACCGCCCAGGCGGCAGTGCCGCGCTGAAGTTGCAATTGAGTGAGCGTTATATCGAAGCAATTAAAGGCCTGGAAACTGCTCGAATTATTTTACCGGCAAATATCCTGGAGTATCGAGCCTGGCTTGGAAATCTGGAGCTCGATAGCCTGGTGGATAAGCCCGTCAAGGACAAGGACTAGTTGGTCGCGGTAAGCGAGACGAAAAAAACGCGTGCGCCTTTTTTACTTGCTGCGAGTCTGACGTAAAACAACTTGCCGATGATGCTGGCGATAGACTGGCCTGAAGGAGGTCAGTCATTGTTGGTGCCTAACTGATCAGACAGTGCCTTAGCGGTGAGTATGCCGGCTATGCCCACGCTAACAAAAATAACCGAAAGCAGTTTCGATGCGGTAACAGCCATAGACTTTAACCTCTAGACCGGCGTCAACATCAGCTGTCCAAAGTCCGCCGCAGAGGCAGTCTGCCGTGACGTCAACGCCGGTGCGCCAGGCTATACAGCCGATAGGGCCCTTAGGTGACAAAGCATCAATAAGACTCGAAGCGTTTCGAGGTAAGTCTCGTTGGCTCAGCTGTGTATACTCAGCGACGGATATTTCTGTCGCGACTGGGAGTTTTTGATAATGGTTAATTCTAGGATTCTATCGATGCTTACGGGCCTATCGCTGGCTTTAGCGCTGGCGAATACGTCGGCGGCGCAGATTGACACCGAGCGTCTGGTCGAGACGGTTAAGGTGCTTGCGTCCGATGCGTTTGAGGGGCGCGCACCAGGTGGTCCCGGTGAGGCAAAAACGATCGATTATCTCACTTCACGGTTTGTGGCGCTGGGTTTGGAGCCGGGTGGTAAAGACGGTCGCTGGACTCAAGCGGTGCCTCTGAATCACACGCAAATTCAAGGCTTGCCGAAGCTAGCTTTGCGCTATGGTGATCGCGAGCAATCATTGGTGCAGTCTATCGATATTGAGGTGAGTACTGTTCGGCCCGTCGAGCATCTCCAGATCAAGGCAGCGCCGGTCGTGTTTGTTGGCTTTGGCGTCAGTGCGCCAGAGAGAGATTGGGATGACTTTGGTGGTATGGATCTCACTGGTAAGGTTGCGGTGTTTCTCGTTAACGATCCAGATTTTGCTGCGGGTCAGGATGAGCCGGTTGCCGGTCGTTTCGGCGCTAAACGTATGACCTATTACGGCCGTTGGACTTACAAGTTCGAGGAGGCTGCTCGACGAGGGGCCATCGCCGCACTGGTCATTCATGAAGATCAAGCCGCGGGCTATGGTTGGAACGTGGCATCGTCCTCGCCGGGTGAAAATTATTCAATCGTGCCGAGTGAGGGTGCCTTAGCGCCGTTGGCATTGCAGGGTTGGCTGCAGGGTGAGGCTGCGACGCAATTGTTTGCCGGTGCCGGATTAGATCTGGCAGAGCAGCGCAAGATGGCGCGAAGCCCAAATTTTCAGGCATTTGAATTGCAACATGTCAGCTTTAGCGCAGAGCTAAAGGTGAATGTCGAGCGCATCGAAAGTCAGAATCTATTGGCTTTACTGCCAGGGACGACTCATCCGGAGGAGACCATTATGGTGTCTTCCCACTGGGATGCCTACGGTCAGGGTGAGCCTGATGCTATGGGTCGCACAATTCGGCCCGGCGCCAATGATGACGCGCTTGGGACCGCGGGGGTTGTTGAGTTGGCCCGTGTGCTCAAGTCGTCGGCACCCATGGCCCGCAGTGTCGTGTTCGCCGTGTGGACCGCGGAAGAGAGTGGGCTGCTGGGCTCTGCTGCCTATGCTGCAGACCCAATCTACCCAATGGCGACCACGGTCGCTAATTTCACTCTGGATATACTCCAAACCGCGGGCCTGGCGCGCGATGTAATTTTAATCGGCGAAGGCCAGAGTGACTTGGAAGATGACCTGCGGCGAGCCGCGGCAGCCCAAGGGCGAGTGCTGACGCCCGAGAGTTTGCCAGAGAATGGCTTGTTTTTTCGCGCTGACCACTTTTCCATGGCGCGCCAGGGTGTGCCGGTGCTGTTGTTGATGGGTATTGCCGGCGGTGCAGATCTGATTGATGGCGGACGTACCGCCGGTGATCAGTGGATCAAGGACTATATTGACCACTGTTACCATCAGACCTGTGATGCTTGGAGTCCCGCCTGGGATCTGCGCGGTGCTGCCCAGGATATCGCGCTATACCGCCTGATTATTGAAGACCTTGGCAGTTCGCGCCGTTGGCCGCAGTGGCGGCTGAGTTCTGAGTTTAAAGCCATTCGCTCGATCTCTGCCGACCAGCGACTGTAGCTGCTGCCGGCTCTGGCAGCCGCCCTAGGTTATGGTTAAGGTTGACCTGATGTGACGTTAAGATAAAAATCAAAAATAAGAGGTAGATGTGATGACTGTAGAATTGACGATGTTGGTTTTCAGCGCAGGCTTGCTGTTAGTGATCTTGTTGGTGCAGGGTACGTTCGGCGTACTTTCGAATGGGTTAGCCGCTCAGGCTGGGCCGCGAGATGGCTTGCCAGACCCCAGCGTTGTACATGCGCGAGTAACCCGCCTGCGGGCAAATATGATTGAAAATTTGTTGTTGTTTGCACCGATTGTGCTGGTTGCTCATGCCATAGGCGTGTCCAATGAAACCACCATTTTGGGCGCTCAACTGTTCTTCGGTGCGCGCCTTGCACATGCCGTTATATACATGGCGGGCTGGCCTTGGATTCGTCCTGCTGCGTTTGCTGTAGCGCTAGCGGGCACCCTGATGATCGCGAGTCAGTTGTTTGGTTAACGCTTAGCTTTACCTGGCTAGAGTGTTCTTCGTTAGCGCGAAAGGGATGATAAAATGTTGACGTCAGTTGATCCTCAGGCTGCCACGGCAGCCTATATCGATAGCCTTGGTGTTGATGCGCTGGCGCAGGCGACAGCCTACACGCAGGGTAATCACTGGTTGTTGGTGGTCAGTTTAGTGGTTGCTGGGCTCAATTGCTGGTTGTTTGTTCGCCTAGATATTTTGGGACGACTCAATCAACTACTCGCATCGAGACTGCGTGCGTTGAGAGTATTTCTCCTCTGTGGCACCTATTTTCTCGTGACGTCTATCGTGACCATGCCGCTGGCAATCTATGCGGGCTGGTGGCGAGAGGTGTATTACAATCGCACCAGTCAGTTGTTCGGTGACTTTCTCAATCAAACGCTGCTCGGCACGGCTATCTCCGCCGTACTGGGCGGACTGTTTTTTCTATTGCTCTATGAGCTGATACGCCGAGCGGGCCAACGCTGGTGGGTTTGGTCCGGGGTGATGACGGCGCTTGCGTTGTCGATCCTGTTGCTGATTTCGCCCATTCTGATTGAGCCATTATTTAACCAGTATCAGCCCGTGCCGGCGGGCCAGGTGCAAGACGAATTGCGCAAATTAGCAGCTCGTGCGCAAATTCCTGTCGATCGTATCTTTATTTATGATGGATCTCGCCAATCGAATAACTTCACCGCCAATGTTTCCGGCATCGGTTCATCAGCCAGAATCGCGATCTCCGATGTTGCCTTGAGCAGTGCCACGCTGGACGAGGTTAAAGCGGTCACGGCACATGAAGTGGGTCATTATGTTCTGGGGCATATCTGGTATATCGTGGGCTTATATGCGCTGTTGGCGATTATGTTTTTCTTTATCAGCGCGCGGTCATTTGGATTGTTCGCGCGCCTATTTGGGTTGCAAGCACCGCTTGAGAGCGCCGTCGGATTGCCGGTGCTGATGTTCATCATCTCGCTGCTCGGTTTTCTGGGAGAGCCAATTACCAACAGTCTGATTCGTACTAACGAGCTCGCAGCAGATCGCTACTCTCTGAAAGCGGTGAGGCTGCCTGATGCCATGGCCGGGGCGCTGGTGAAGACAGCGGAGTATCGTGATCCAAGGCCTCATCCCCTGCAGGAGTTTTTGTTCTATACCCACCCATCTGTCGAGCGGCGAGTGTTAATGGCAATGCAGTGGAAGGCAGAGCATGGTGGCTGAGAGCATGATCCGTGATTAGGATAATGATCCTAGGCCGCGCGGTACCAGGCTATTGTACTGGTCGGGATGGGGGGATTTGAACCTACGACCCCTGCCGCCCGAAGGCTGAGTAGACGTCATAACCCCCAACAGAAGCTGGCCATGATGGTCTGACCTAGCAAAAAAGACTGAAATATAGACCAGTAGTCATAACGCCCGGCAGAGCAAGCGGGTGTAGCGGGCCCTTTTAGGGGCCAGCAAACCATAATACTGTTTATCACAACGCAGTCCTTGCAAGTCTTTTCTGAAACTAAGCGGCCGCATTTATCCCAAATGCGACCGCCAGATCTTATCTCACCGGAAATTTATCTAGGCGCAGATTCTGGCTGATACTGGTAGTGACCAGCGACAGGAATCATTACATGCGCGTAAGGTGTATTCGCAAACATGACGTATGGCGCGCTCGTTGTGAAATCAGTTGGATAATTGACAAGAGTCGATGGGTCTTTGGGCATCAGCATCAAGTGAGGGCCTGACTCAATCCATTGTCCGGGAGTCGCGTCTGCTTTATTGAACACCCCAGCTTTAGTGTTGTCCTCACCCATGTCTCCGTGAAGCATCCACATAAAAGCGTCGCGTTCCATCACTGGTGTTTTGCCTGCCATATAGCCCATCATCCATTTCATACCCTCGCCGTCGTGGCAAGCAGCCATGGCTTCATGCGCAGACCCCCATCCTGTTTTTGGTACGGGACGCGGGTTTGCTGACTGACACATTCAGCCGTTGCTGCCTTCTCGAAGCACCGAGCCGTCACTTCCAATAATGGATGCAAAGTTACCGATAAAATCAGGCGCTGCAGTGCTGTAGGCTTTAATTTGCCACGCCGCTGAGGTGTGGTCTTCTTTTTCGCCGGCTTCATGGTGCCCAGCCAATGTCACAGATGCATAGAATCCCAGAAGCACGATGGTAAGTTGTCGTAAAGTCATAATTCAAGCGCCAATAGATAATTGATGGAATCGAAACTTCAATCTAGCTCAAGTTAAACTTAACGTGTAATGAGAATTAATCAGATTTGGCAATCCCCTTTTTTCAACTTGCCGCAAAAGTAGACTTCAGGCCAGCTTCTGTTTCGGAGTTGTATCAGCCAATGCTCTCAACGCCCTTATCTGACGCCCCTAAAGGGACACATTCTACATTTGATGGTTGGCGTGTCAGATAGAGTGATCCGGCCGGTAGGTGTGTGGGACAGGCTTAGGCTGATGGGCTTACTTGTCGATATATTCAAAAATAGTGTCACCTAAAAAATTAACAAAAAATTAACATTGTATTGATCATAAAGTCCATAAACCGCTTTATGATCCGCGACACTGACAGGGATAGCTTGATTTTTAAGGGGTAAGCATTTGGAGCAGTAATAACATAGAGGGGATAAGTATGAGTATAGCGATAGAAAGAGTGGTGTGTTTTCTGGTGATCAGCTTATTCGCCGCGGCGAGTTACGGTAAGACCATCGCCGGTGATCCGCCAGTTGCGCCTTCCCGCGACGCCGTCGCGCCAGCGACAGCTCATGAAGCCGCGCCAGAGAACGCCAGAGAGCTCGGAATAACGAAAAGCCAAGACAGGCGGCGATTACTCAAATCGTATCACTACACAAATCAAATAAAGTTAATCCCATTGCCGACGCTTGGTTGGCCAAAGAACACGACGCTAGTGAATCCGTGTGGTGGGTAGGCAAGGCGGAAGAGGCGACAAAGCCCCGGCCACCTGATGCGATACTTTAAGTCGCTGCGTTAGGGGCGGGACCGTACTTAATGCGCCGAACGATGGCCCGGGATGAAGGCAGGAATTCCGTTTACGCCTCCAATCGCGCCTGCTTAAGGGTTTCTAGACTAACCAGCTGATGAGTCTTAGGATAAGGACAGCAATAATTCAGGATATAAAGCAGGCGGATAGTTCTACTGATTTTAATAGGGTCACTCGGCGTTGGTGCTAATGAGGTTAATGATGTGAAGGCGTTGGCTCAGTCAAACAAGATTTAGTCACGGTTTTAATAACAAACCTGCTAAGGTGCGTAGGGTTTGGTGTCTATGATATTGATTCGATGTCGCAATAGTTCTATGTGGTGGTAGGTGGATGTAGGTGGAGGTCGATTAAAAGATGTTAATAGCGCGGAAGTTTAGGAATTTAACTGTCGAGTTCGAAAGAGCTGTGGACCTTTACGTCGAGGGTTATCATGGCCAGCGCATCACTAAAACCAGTCAGGGCAACGTGTTGGTCCAGTGTTGCTTGTTAGAAAGCTGGTTTGGCTACAATCGACCGATAACCCTAGAGGCGCTGTCTTTAAGGGCTAATTTTCCGGAGGCTAAGGCTTTGCGTCTATTGCGCAAAGGCGTAGCTAAAGGTCGATATATTGCTAGCCCACGCGGCTATCTACCTTCATTTGGCTTGGCGCAGGCTATGGCCCAATATCTACAGGCTGCCCGCGTACCCTTTGGCCTAACCGCTGGAAACTTCCACTTACGAGCTGATTTGGCTTACTTTAAATTCTTAGTGAGCTATCTATTAGCGCAGCAGGAGCATGCCTCCAATCTGGGCGCAACTGCGAATTTGATCTTTCTGTACTTAATGAGACGCGAGCTGGTGCGTAATCTTGAATCGACGGCGACAGACTTGTCCGCGGCCTTAAGTTTGAGTAAGAGCACCGTGAGCGATACCCTGCACCTATTGATGGAGAGGGAACTTGTCGTCACCGCAAAAGACAAAGCTGACGACCGACGAAACTTGCTTTGGGTGCAGATTGGCGATGCGCATTTTAAAGCGTTAAATGAAAGTTTTGGCAGTGTCTTCTCGGAGGCTACGGCTAGCGTCGAGGCCGGCTGACGCGAGGGCTAATAGAGACATCGTAGCTGAAATGAAGGCAGAGAGAGACGGCCCGCGATATGGTAAGACCCGCATAGAACTCGTACAAAACAGGTGATGGCAGAGAACAAAGCTGGTAACGCTCAACCAAAGCCGAACTATCATAGACAAAAATTCCCCACTGTCTTAGCTTGAAACATCGAACCTCATCTGGATGTTGTTATGAAAAGAATCCTTTCATCTTTGCTATTAATCGTCGGTTTACAGGCTACGTCTGCTTATAGTCAAGAGAGTACAGTCCCTGCTTTTGCTACGATATTTCAATTCTCAACAGCAGAGCAGGCTAGTGTCGTTGCTGCGATGTCTACTTTTGCACAATCTGAATGTCGAAAATCGATGCCTACCGCTATTCGTGTAATGTCGGAAAATTGGAATGGCAATGAAGCACCCACTCATTCCGTTATTTTCAACTTCATCGACGCGAAATCGATAACCGAGACTTTCGGCAAGATGCAGCAGTGCAGAGCCGCTGGTAATCTGATGGCCGTATTGAAGGAGCACACTCAATCAGTATCGCAGCAACTACTGCGCACGCTGCATACCGGAGGTGATTATACGAAAGATACCTCTTACGTTGTTTGGCAAACCAGCGTCACCGATGAGGCGACTTACGTTGCAGCGTATAAAAAATTAATGGACGCTCAGGAAAAAGCCGGCTCGGTTAACGGGGCTTATGGCCTATGGCGAGTTCAAGGTGGTGCCGATAGCAATGTTACACACATAGCGTTTGCGGGCGCCAAAGATCTAGAAACACTTCTGGCAAACGGAACTCCATCCAAAGCGTTTGCTGAATTCCAAAAGACAGTTGCGGGAATTAGAACTGTGTACCGCACTAACATTAATTCTGTGGTCGCTGACTTATAGGAACCGGCTCAATAATTTACCCAGATATGCACTTGTTAGCATGAAGATTCTATTTTTGGGCTCGTCTCTGATGATGATATGGATCCCCCATTCTGATTAGGCCCGCTCAAAAATAGTTTTTATTTTGTGCCTACGCAAGATATCCCGCCTGAGGACGCCACGATTTGCGGGCAGACAGATGCTGAGCATTTCGCGACATGATGAGTGTGACGAAACTGAACCAACAGTTAATGACTAACGTGTTAGGCAAAGTGATCAGACGGGTAGGTGTCTGTGGGACAGGCTTAAGCTAGCCGACTCTTTTTTAAAATCGGCTTTTAAAGTATCTGAGAGGGTGCTGATAGTACTAGCGAAGACGAACCCCTGCCCCCGTCCCCTTAATCACCCCCGCATGTTCTTGTTTCTGAGGTAGCTCGGATTTAGACACGGTATTCGAGTAAGAGGGTATCGCTGGCAAGTTTGATGGTGACAGAGAGGCGATTAGAGGCTGCTACTATTGACGGTATTTGCAGTGCATATGTAGTGCATGCTCTGATTGTAGATTCGTAGGCGACCATAAGCTATTGATTATGCTGGTTGGGATGGGGGGGTAATCCCCCCGAAAAGTAATCTTGCTCAAAAGTAGAATTTTCTCGTAGTATTTGCACAGGAGATTCTGCATGAAGACATCAAGATTTACCGATAGCCAGACACTGG
>Ga0208544_10001023_pt1 | contig 20021 bp, 18 predicted proteins | sample DEB08_DNA_9_FD_184526 | JGI IMG/M metagenome (GOLD analysis project Ga0208544, IMG submission 184526) | Aqueous microbial communities from the Delaware River and Bay under freshwater to marine salinity gradient to study organic matter... | ecosystem: Environmental > Aquatic > Marine > Coastal ... | reverse complement strand
CGCATCGTCCGCCAAAGCCTTCGCCACCATCCGCCATCACACCCTCCAATCAAAACTCCGGAGGATCATCCCAAACCAAGCACTGGCCCGAAACCTGTCAAATCAATGGGGCCGAAACGGCGCATACAAACTATGGGCGGCGAGACACGGTTGATCTGGAATCCTGACATGGAACGGATGAGCCGGGTGATCGTCCAAGAAGGCGTCTACCGCTATTCGGTCGTGGATGACGGCGGCATCCAAGTGAGAACGGTTCTGTTCGAATATCTCGCAACCGAGGTCCGGTGGGACTTCTGATGGAGTGACGTCAAACTCGTGACGCGACCCGCTGCACTACCGATCGAAAGTTGGCAATCGCTCATTGCGAGGTGGCGAGCATGAGCCTGGCTAAGGCCTGCACGAATGTTTGGTGTACCAAATTGCTGCGGTTGCCAACCCGCATTGTCGTCAGACAGCGTTCCCGCTGTTGCTATGAATGTTGCACAGCGCGCACCGGCTGTGAACGGGCACAAGCTGGACATTAAACCTCGCCAATTTTCCTGCCAAATACTGACCTTTCGCCTGGAAGCAGAGGCTCACCAACACGAAATGCGGACACTCCAGATGAATAGCCGACGGTGAGATATCTCACCGTCGATGTCCTGTAAGTCGTAATAGCCCCGCCATCTGGCTGGGGCCGCTTTTTCGTGGCGACCAATCCCAAGACCCACTCTGGCCCGGATACCCCCGAACGGGTGCTTCCATTCTGCGGGAAATGTCGCCATTGTTTCAGTCACGCAGAATGAACGGCTGTCACCACAATTCACGCGTTCCCGATACGTCGCCACAGCCTGCTTAATCACACGGAGGCGCGAACCATGTCCGACCGGATCACAGCCCTTATTGACCGCATTCAAGCGCTGGAAGACGAACTCGAAACCGAGTTCGAGCAAAAGCACGCCGCGCTCAACCTGCGTATAGAACACGGGCGCGCCGTCTTTGACAAAGAAGTTGAACGCCAGCAGGCCGCGCTGCGCACCGGGCTTTTGAAATATGTCACCGGCTCCCGGCCACTGATCGTGCTGACGTCCCCCGTCATCTACGGCGTCGTGATCCCCTTTGTGCTGCTTGATTTGTGCGTGACGCTGTATCAGTTGATCTGCTTTCCGGTCTACGGCATCGCCAAGGTCCGCCGCAAAGACCACATCGTTTTTGACCGCCACCACCTGCACTATCTCAACTGGCTTGAAAAGCTGAACTGTGCGTATTGTTCCTATGGCAACGGCCTGCTGTCCTATGCGTGCGAAATCGCGTCGCGGACCGAACAGTACTGGTGCCCGATCAAACACGCCCGGCGCATCGCCAACACGCATCGGCATTACCGCCAGTTTGCCGAATACGGCGATGCCGAAGGCTACCGGAATCTGGTGGACGCATTGGATAAACGCCTCAAGAACCTGCGCTGATCACACAGCCTCGCCTGCATCCAAACGGTCAAGCCATTGCCCGGCGTCGTGCAACACCGTCTGACGTTTGCCTGCATCCATCTTGTCCCAGACCCGGTACATATTCCCCATCCGTGGATTGCCTGCAAACCGTGCCCGGTGCCGATCCAGAAAATGCCAGTACAGCAGATTGAACGGGCAGGCATCCGGCCCGGTCTTATCCTGCACCCGATACGCACAAGTCCCGCAATGGTCCGACATCTTGTGAATATAATTCCCCGATGAAATATAGGGCTTTGACGCGATGATCCCGTCATCGGCAAACTGGCTCATGCCGATCACATTGGGTGCCTCGACCCATTCATACGCATCCGCGTAAACCGCCAGATACCATTCATGCAGCGGCCCCGGATCAATCCCCGCCAACAGCGCAAAGTTGCCCGTCACCATCAGCCGCTGAATATGATGCGCATAGGCCTCGTCCCGGGTCTGCGCGACCGCCTTTGCGACGCAGTTCATTCTGGTCGCCCCACCCCAATACATCGCGGGCAGCGCGCGATCATGCCCCAGCGCGTTGCGGCTGACATAATCCGGCCCCTCGCGAAAATAGATCCCGCGCACGTATTCGCGCCAGCCGATAATCTGGCGAATAAACCCCTCGACCGCATTCAACGGGGCGTCCCCATCGCGGTAGGCTTGCGCAGCGGCCCGGCACACGTCCAACGGGTCCAGCAGGCCCGCGTTGATATAAAGCCCCACAACCGCATGATATAGAAACCGATTGTCATTCAGCATCGCATCCTGAAAATCACCAAAGCCGGGCAGACCGCCTTTGATCCAATGGGCCAGATGCTGCCGCGCCTGCGCGGTATCCGTCGCAAACCAGAACGGGCGGAGCGTGCCGAAATTATCGCCAAACCGTGCCGCGACCAGCGCCAGAACCTGTTCAACCACCGCATCGGGGGTGAATTGCAGCGGGCCGGCGTAGTCCACGCCAACAGGCGCGGGTTTGCGATTGTCGTGGTCGTAGTTCCACTTGCCACCCTCAGGCTTGTCGCCATTCATCAACAACCCGGTTTTCCGGCGCATATCGCGATAGAAATACTCCATCCGCAACTGCTTGCGGCCAGCGGCCCAATCGTCGAATTCCGCGTGCGACGCGATAAACCGATCATCGGCCAGCCGATGCGATTTTACCGGCAGATCACCCAGCGCGTTGATCAACCGCCATTCACCCGGTTCGGTATAAACCACACCTGCCGCACCAAAGGCCGATGCGCGGCGGATCAGCTCGCCGGTAATCGACCCGGTGTTGTCAGGATCATCCAGCGTGGTATAGGCTACCTGCCACCCGTCGTCACGCAACGCAGCTGCAAACTTGCGCATCGCGGCAAAGATAAACGCGATTTTCTTGGGATGGTGGGGCACATATGCCGCCTCGCCCATCACCTCGGCCATCACAACGATGTCGCTGTCCTTGTCGGCCTTGCGCAGCGCCGACAAGGACAGCGAAAGCTGATCACCCAAAACCAGAACCAACCTCACCAAGGCACCTCTTGCCCGGCATAGTCGTAAAATCCACCCGATTGCGCCGGCGTCAGATCCTCAATCACCGCCAGCAAATGCGCCGCGGCCTCTGGCGCCGGCACCGTCTTGTGACGACCTGCATAATCGGCCGTAAACGGCGTGGCGACGGTGCCGGGGTGCAGGGCCACACAGACCGACTGCTTGTGCGACCGGCCCAGTTCGATGGCGGCACCATGGATAATCTGGTTCAGCGCGGCCTTGGATGCGCGATACGAATGCCAGCCCCCGATCTTATTGTCGCCAATCGACCCCACCCGCGCCGACAGCGTCGCGACAACGCCGCGCGCATCATTGGGCAACAGCCGCGCGGCATGGCGCAGGATCAACGCGGGACCAATCGCATTCACCGCAAAAACATGGGCCATGTCATCTGCCTTGATCGCCGACAGCGCCTTTTCCGGTGCGCCCCATAACGGCGCCAGAATACCCACCGCCACAAAGATCAGATCAAACGGCCCTGCCAGCCGCTCCAGATGCGTATCGACAGACGCGGGATTGCCCACGTCAAACCCATCCGCGGCGCGCGACAAAGTGGTGACATCCACCCCCTGCCCGCGCAAATGCTGCGTGACAGCATCGCCGATCCCGCCCGAGGCGCCAATGATAAGTGCGTTTTTCATGCTTTCCAATCTAGGCCCCGACACCCACGCGACCAGTGCGCACGCAAAATACTCGGGCCGCAGGCGCATTTGACACTTTTCAACCGATCAAACGTCAGTATAGTCGCCCCTATGAATAGCCGCGCACATATCCTTAGCATTGCCCCCACAGGGCTGCGTCTGCGCGACCTGCTGCTCCTTAGCTGCCTCTGAGCGTGCCTTTCGGCGCGACCGCTCAGAGGGGACAGCGCCAAATCACCAAAAGCTAAGGACTAAAGGAATACCAAAATGACCAAAGATAAAGTGTTGATTTTCGACACCACCTTGCGCGACGGCGAACAATCCCCCGGCGCCACAATGAGCCATGCAGAAAAGCTCGAGATCGCAGAACTGCTTGACGACATGGGCGTCGATATCATCGAGGCGGGCTTTCCCATCGCCTCCGAAGGTGACTTTCGTGCGGTCAGCGAAATTGCACAACGCGCCAGGACAGCCACGATCTGCGGGCTGGCGCGCGCCAATTACAAAGACATCGACCGCTGCTGGGAGGCCGTGAAACACGCTAAATCCCCGCGCATCCACACCTTTATCGGCACCTCGCCGCTGCACCGCGCCATTCCGAACCTGACCATGGATGAAATGGCCGAACGTATCCACGACACCGTGACCCATGCGCGCAACCTGTGCGACAACGTCCAATGGTCGCCCATGGATGCCACCCGCACCGAACAAGACTACCTGTGCCGCACCGTTGAAATCGCGATCAAGGCGGGTGCGACCACGATCAACGTGCCCGATACCGTCGGCTATACCGCCCCGCGTGAAAGCGCGGACCTTATCCGCATGCTGATCAACAAGGTCCCCGGCGCCGATAACGTCATCTTCGCGACCCACTGCCACAATGATCTGGGCATGGCGACCGCCAACAGCCTTGCCGCGGTCGAAGGTGGCGCGCGCCAGATCGAATGCACGATCAACGGTCTGGGCGAACGGGCGGGCAACACCGCATTGGAAGAGGTCGTGATGGCCCTCAAGGTGCGCGGCGACATCATGCCGTTCGAAACCCGGATCGACACCACCAAGATCATGAACATCTCGCGCCGGGTCGCCACGGTCTCGGGCTTTGCGGTGCAGTTCAACAAGGCCATCGTCGGCAAGAATGCCTTTGCCCACGAAAGCGGCATCCATCAGGACGGCATGCTGAAAAACGCCGAAACCTTCGAAATCATGCGCCCCGAAGATGTCGGCCTTGCTGGCACATCCCTGCCGCTTGGCAAACACTCTGGCCGGGCCGCGCTGCGCGCCAAATTGGCCGAGCTGGGTTTTGATTTGGCCGATAATCAGCTTTTGGATGTGTTCGTTCGGTTCAAAGATCTGGCTGACCGCAAAAAGGAAGTCTATGACGATGACCTGATCGCGCTTGTCCACCAAAACGATGCCGCCGAAGACCGGCTCAAGCTCAAAAGCCTGCGTGTGGTTTGCGGGACCGAAGGCCCCCAGACAGCAGACATGGTGATGGAAGTTGACGGGTCGGATGTCAAAACATCAGCCACGGGCGATGGTCCCGTCGACGCCGCATTCAACGCGGTCAAATCCATCTTTCCGCACGGCGCGCATTTGCAGCTTTATCAGGTCAGCGCCGTGACCGAAGGCACCGATGCGCAAGCCACCGTTTCGGTGCGCATGGAAGAAGAAGGGCGCATCGCAACCGGGCAATCTGCCGACACCGACACCGTCGTCGCCAGCACCAAGGCCTATATCAACGCGCTGAACCGCCTGCTTGTCCGGCGGGCACAATCGCAGCCCGGCTATGACACCAAGGGCGTCAGCTACAAAGACACCGAATAGCAAGACTCAGTGATTTTGCAGGCGGGCGATCCAGCGATATCGGGTCGCCCGTTTGCGTTTCCGCCAATCACCCACGACAGCGGCTTGCGCAGGGCCGTGCGCGTCTCTTATTACATAAGTGCAAACATGGCCCCAAAAATACGGCTCAAGCCGCTTATCATGTTGAAAAAGTGCAAGCGGCAGATTGCTGCCGGGCGTTGGAAAACTAGGGGTTCTATCCACAGGCCACCCGCCTTATAAGCGTTTGGAACCGCATCCACGGGGACGGGCGCGGCGCATCACACTTATGGCAGGGGAAGGTCGCATTATGGCGATTTGGGGCAGTTTGTTTTCGTCGGATATGGCGATTGACCTAGGGACCGCGAACACACTGATCTACGTCAAGGGGCGTGGCATCGTCTTGTCCGAACCCTCGGTCGTGGCCTATCACATCAAGGATGGCGTCAAAAAGGTGCTGGCAGTGGGCGAAGACGCCAAGCTGATGCTGGGCCGCACCCCCGGCAGCATCGAGGCGATCCGCCCGATGCGTGACGGTGTTATCGCCGATTTTGACGTCGCCGAAGAGATGATCAAACACTTCATCCGCAAGGTGCATCCGCGTAGCATATTTTCCAAACCCAAGATCATCGTCTGCGTCCCGCACGGCGCGACGCCGGTTGAAAAACGCGCGATCCGCCAGTCGGTTCTGTCTGCCGGTGCCCGTCGCGCGGGCCTGATCGCCGAACCTATCGCGGCGGCCATCGGCGCGGGCATGCCGATCACCGATCCCACCGGCAACATGGTCGTGGATATCGGCGGCGGCACGACCGAGGTCGCGGTTCTGTCGCTGGGTGATATCGTCTATGCGCGGTCCGTGCGCGTCGGCGGTGACCGCATGGACGAGGCGATCATCAACTACCTGCGCCGCCAGCATAACCTTCTGATCGGGGAAAGCACTGCCGAACGGATCAAGACATCCATCGGCACGGCCCGCATGCCCGACGACGGGCGCGGCCAGTCGATGCACATCCGGGGCCGCGACCTGCTCAACGGCGTACCCAAGGAAACCGAAATCAGTCAGGCGCAGGTGGCCGAGGCGCTGGCCGAACCCGTCCAGCAAATCTGCGAGGCGGTGATGACCGCGCTCGAGGCGACGCCGCCGGACCTTGCGGCCGACATCGTTGACCGTGGCGTGATGCTGACCGGTGGCGGCGCGTTGCTGGGCCAGCTTGATCTGGCGCTGCGCGAACAGACCGGCCTTGCGATTTCGGTCGCGGACGAGTCACTCAACTGTGTGGCGTTGGGGACTGGCCGGGCCCTGGAATATGAAAAACAGCTGCGACATGTGATAGACTACGACAGCTAACACCCAGACCTGGGACAAACCGCCTTGGCACGTGACAAGAACAGCGAAGACTACGTCGGCCCGATCCGCAGACTGCTGGTCGGGGTCTTGGTACTGGCGCTGCTTGGTCTGTTCCTGATCTGGCGGATCGACAGCCCGCGTGTCGAACGGTTCCGCGCCGCCGCGATCGACAAGGTCGTCCCGTCCTTTGACTGGGCCATGGCGCCAGTCAGCGGCATCGCCAACCTGATCGGCAATTTCCAAAGTTACCAACAGCTAAGCGCGCAAAATCAGGACCTGCGCCGCGAATTGCAGCAAATGAAAGCATGGAAAGAAGCCGCCCTGCAACTGGAACAGGAAAACGCCAAGCTGCTTGGCCTCAACAACGTGCGCCTTGACCCCCAACTGACCTATGTCACCGGCGTCGTCATCACCGACAGCGGCTCACCGTTTCGGCAATCGGTGCTGGTCAATGTCGGCGCGCGCGATGGTATCATTGATGGCTGGCCCACGATGGACGGCATCGGGCTGGTCGGGCGGATCGCTGGCGTCGGTCAGGGCACCAGCCGCGTTATGCTGCTGTCCGACACCTCCAGCCGCATTCCCGTGACGATCCAGCCATCGGGGCAAAAGGCCATTCTGGCTGGCGACAATACCCTGAACCCGCCGCTTGAATTTCTTGAAAATGCCGACCTGATCCGCCCCGGCGACCGGGTGGTTTCATCCGGGGACGGCGGCGTCTTTCCCGCCGATCTGTTGGTCGGGCAGGTCGCGCTGGGGACCGATCAACGCCTGCGGGTGCGCTTGGCGGCGGATTATCAGCGGCTGGAATTCCTGCGTGTCCTGCGCGCCCCCCCGCACGAGGAAATCAACGATCCCGGCGGTCTGCTGACGCCCGAAACAGAATTCATCGGGCCGGCCCCGATCAATGCGCTGGAGATGGCAGATGGCTAAAGCACCCGCCACCCGGATCTGGATAAACCGTGGCGTGTTCATCGCCCTCGCCTTTGTGATCATCGTGCTGCAACTGGTGCCGCTGGACATGCGCCCGCCCCGCTGGCCGCCGCCCGATGTTCTGCTGGCGCTCACTCTGGCATGGGTGGCACGGCGGCCCGATTACCTGCCCGTCTACCTGATCGCTGCCGTTTTTCTGACGACAGATCTGCTGTTCCAGCGCCCGCCCGGCCTGTGGGCCGCGCTGGTGGTGATCCTGACGGAAACGGTGCGCACCCGCGCGCGCGGCATCCGCAATATGCCGCTGGCGTTGGAATGGGGCACAATCGCCTTTGGGATCGTCGCGATCACGCTGGCAAACCGCATCGTGCTGGCCATCCTGATGACACCTCAGGCGCCGCTGGGCCTGACCCTGATCCAGATGATCCTGACGATCCTGATTTACCCGCTCGTTGTTTTCGTCGCCCACTATATGTTTGGCGTCAGCCGCCCCGCCCTGGGCGAAATTGACGCCCGAGGACGCCGGATATGAAACGCCCGCCAAAGGATATCATCGAAAGCGCACGCCTCATTAACCGGCGCGCACTTGTCGTCGGTGCTGCACAGTTGGGCATCGTCGGCGCGCTTGGCTGGCGCTTGCAGTCCATGCAGATAGAACAGGCCGACCAGTTCCGCCTTCTGGCCGAGGAAAACCGGATCAACATTCGCCTGCTGCCCCCCGCACGCGGCCTGATCTTTGATCGCAACGGTATCCCGATCGCCGCCAATGAACAAAACTACCGCGTCGTCATGGTCCGCGAAGACGCAGGCGACGTCGGCGAAGTGCTGGCCCGGCTGACCGAACTGGTGGACATCGACCCCGAAAACCTGACCCGTGCAATGGAAGAAATGCAGCGCCGCTCGCCGTTTGTGCCGGTCACCATTGCCGACCGGCTTAGCTGGGATGACGTCGCACGGATCAACATCAACACCCCCGCCCTGCCCGGCATCCAGGCCGAGGTCGGCCTGAGCCGGGTTTACCCATGGGGCGCGGATGTGGCCCATGTGGTTGGCTACGTCGGCCCGGTCAGCGACTATGACCTTAGCCGGATCGACGATCAGGACCCGCTCCTGCAGATCCCGAAATTCCAGATCGGCAAGGCCGGCGCGGAAAACAAGCTGGAACATACCCTGCGCGGCAGCGCGGGCACCCGGCAGATCGAAGTGAACGCCGTGGGCCGCGTCATGCGCGAACTTGACCGCCAAGAGGGTATTCCGGGCAAAGACGTGCAACTGACCCTCGACAGCCGTTTGCAAAGCTATGTGCAGGCGCGGCTGGATGGGGAATCTGCCGGCGCTGTGGTCATTGATCTGGAAAACGGCGACCTGCGCGCCATCGCATCCGCACCCGCCTTTGACCCCAACCTGTTTGTGCGCGGCATTTCCGTCAAGGACTGGGTCGGCCTGAACGAAGACAAATACCGCCCATTGGCTGCCAAGGCCGTGCAGGGCACCTACCCGCCCGGCTCGACCTTCAAGATGGTCACCGCCCTCGCCGCCCTCGAAGATGGCGTGATCAGCGCCGACGAAACCGTCTATTGCCCCGGCTACACGGATGTCTTTGGTATCCGTTTCCACTGCTGGAAAAGCGGCGGCCACGGCAACATCAACCTGCACGAAAGCCTCAAGCAAAGCTGCGACTGCTACTATTACGAAGTCGCCCAGCGCGTCGGGATCGACAAGATGGCCATCATGGCCCGCAAGCTGGGACTGGGGATCAAACACGATCTGCCGCTGTCTGCCGTCGCGGCGGGCCTGACCCCGGACAAAGACTGGAAGGCCAAGGTGCGCGGCGAAGACTGGCGGATCGGCGATACCGTCAACGCCTCTATCGGGCAGGGTTACGTGCTTGCCTCGCCACTGCAACTGGCCGTGATGGCCGCCCGCATTGCCACGGGCCGCGAAGTGACCCCGCGCCTTGTGCGGCTGATCGACGGCGTCGAACAACCCAGCGGTCTGGGTGACAGCCTTGGCCTGAACGAAAACATCCTGCGGCGGGTGCGCGCGTCAATGAATGATGTCTGCAATCATCGGCGCGGCACGGCCTACAGCTCGCGAATCATGGTCGATGAATACCGTATGGCCGGCAAGACCGGCACCAGTCAGGTGCGCCGGATCACACCAGAGGAACGCGCGCGCGGCGTCATCAGCAACGAAGACCTGCCGTGGGAACGCCGCGACCACGCGCTGTTCGTCAGCTTCGCCCCCTACGACAAACCACGCTTTGCGCTGTCGGTGGTGGTCGAACACGGCGGCGGCGGTTCGGCGGCGGCGGCGCCCATCGCGCGCGATATCATGCTGCAGGCGCTTTATGGCGGCCCGCCCCCGCTTGATGCGTACCCCGTCGCCGTGCGCGACAAGATCGCCGCACAGCAAACCCGGATCGAGGCACGCATCCCCCCCGGCTCCAAGGCGCAGGGCCGCGCATGAGCTATCTTGAGTATAACACCAAATATGTCCCCACGGGCCTGCGCAAACTGCTCTATCTGAACTGGCCGGTGATCATGCTGCTCACGGCGGTGGCCTGCGCGGGGTTCTTGATGCTTTATTCCGTCGCTGGCGGATCGCCCACACCCTGGATGGAACCGCAGATGAAGCGTTTCGTCGCCGGTATGGTGCTGATGATCATCATCGCGATGGTGCCGATCTGGTTCTGGCGCAACATGGCCGGGCTTGCGTTTGGCATATCCATGCTGCTGCTGGTCGCCGTCGAACTCTTCGGCGAGGTCGGCATGGGCGCGCAGCGCTGGATCAACCTTGGGTTCATGCGCCTGCAACCCTCCGAGCTGACCAAGATCACGCTGGTGATGCTGCTGGCCGCTTATTACGACTGGCTGCCCAACACCAAGACCTCGCGGCCCCTTTGGGTGCTGCTGCCGGTGCTGTTCATTCTGGCGCCCACCGCGCTTGTCTTGCGGCAACCCGACCTTGGCACCGCGATCCTGCTGCTTGCCGGCGGCGGCACCGTCATGTTTCTCGCCGGGGTCCACTGGGCCTATTTTGCCACCGTGATCGGGGCGGGCGTCGGTGGCATCGTCGCCGTGTTCCAAAGCCGGGGCACCCCTTGGCAACTGCTCAAGGATTACCAATACCGGCGGATCGACACCTTTATTGATCCGTCCAACGATCCGCTTGGCGCGGGCTACCATATCACGCAGGCCAAGATCGCGCTTGGCTCTGGCGGCTGGACCGGGCGCGGCTTTATGCAGGGCACCCAATCGCGGCTGAACTTTCTGCCCGAAAAACACACCGACTTCATCTTCACCACCCTCGCCGAGGAATTCGGCTTTGTCGGTGCCTTCACCCTGCTGGCGCTTTACCTGCTGATCGTGCTGTTCTGCGTCATCTCTGCGGTCAATAACCGCGATCGGTTTGCAGCCCTGCTGACGCTTGGCATCGCCATGACGTTCTTTTTGTTCTTCGCCGTCAACATGGCCATGGTCACCGGACTGGCACCTGTCGTCGGCGTGCCGCTGCCGCTTGTCAGCTATGGCGGCTCTGCCATGCTTGTCCTTCTCGTCGCGTTCGGCCTTGTCCAAAGCGCCCATGTCCATAGGCCCCGCTAATGATCAACGTCCTTTTCTCTGCGCAACCCAAAAGCTGGGCGGCATACCAACAGCCCCTGAACGCGGCCTTCATCAACGCGGGGCTGGATGTGGACCTGCGCCGCGACCATGCGCCGGAGGCCACAGATTACATCGTCTTTGCGCCCAACGGTCCCGTCACCGACTTCACCCCCTACACCCACACCAAGGCCATCATGAGCCTGTGGGCCGGGGTCGAAACCGTCGTCGATAACACGACCCTGACCCAACCGCTGGCGCGCATGGTCGATCACAGCCTGACCAATGGGATGGTCGAATGGGTCACCGGGCACGCCCTGCGGCACCACCTTGGCATGGATACCCATATCCACGGCCAGGATGGCATCTGGCGCGATACCATCTATCCGCCTCTGGCCGCAGATCGCCCGGTAACGATCCTTGGGATCGGCGCGCTGGGTGCGGCATGCGGTCAGGCCCTGCATGGGTTGGGCTTTCCCGTCACAGGCTGGAGCCGCAACGCCAAGGACGTCCCCAACATCCGCTGCCTGCATGGCGATGCCGGGCTGACGGACGCGCTACGCGGCGCGCAGATCGTGATCTTGCTGTTGCCGCTGACACCGCAGACCGAAAATATCCTCGATACAGATCGGCTCGCGCTGCTGGCGCCCGGCGCGTTTGTCATCAACCCCGGTCGCGGGCCGCTGATCGACGATGATGCCCTGCTTGCCGCGCTTGATCGCGGTCAGGTCGCACATGCCACGCTGGATGTGTTCCGCATCGAACCCCTGCCGCGGGATCATCCCTATTGGGCGCATCCAGACGTCACCGTGACCCCCCATATCGCTGCGACAACCCGGCCCGAAACCGCATCCCAAGTCATCGCCGACAACATCGCGCGGGGTCAGGCGGGCAAACCGTTCCTGCATCTGGTTGACCGCACGACGGGGTACTGACCGCCGGGCGCACAGCCGCCGTTAACCAATTCCCGGCGACCGCCCGATTAATACCGCGATTGTCGTACATATGTACGTACGCGCTTTGTACGGGTTGTGGACGGGTTCTGTATCGCCAAATTCGCCGATTTTCAGCGGTATTAACGCCATATCACCGCCGCGCCGTCGCAGCACCCGAAAACCGCCGCCCGGCACGTTAACCGATCAGCGCAGTCTCGGCGGCTTGTCCGGGTCCATCCCCGGCGCACCGGGGGCTTGCGGTGCGGCGGCCAATTCCGGCAGATCAAACCGCAGCCCCACCCGCGCCAAACGCGCCGCCAATGGGTCCGCCGCGCGAACAAACAAGACATCCATCACCCCCGCCTCGATCCCCGAAAACGTCAGCGCCTCACCGGCAGCCGACGCCAGCGCCTTTTCTGCGCCCGGCGCGGCATCCACAAACGCCAGCACATGCCCCCGCACCCCATCCTCATAGGTGGCCGCCGCCAAATACGCGAACCGCGCCATACCCGCCGCAATCGCCAGCTTGCGGTCTAAACCGGTCACGACCGCCTCGGGCAAGCCGACAGGTGGCGACACTTCGGTCAAACGCGCTTCGGTTTCATCCGGTGCATTGGCAAGCGTCGCGACCAACCAATCGACCGCCTCGGCCGGGATCAGCATCGCCGATGGCGCCACATCAAGGTTCAGCGCCAGCCCAATGCCCTGCCCCGCCAGCATCTGCACCAACGTACGGCCCGGCAACCCCGCATAGGGTGCCGCGCGCCCTACGAATTGCGACAGCCGCTCCTCGCGGTCGAACACAAGGCTAAAGCTTTGATCTTCAATCTCAAATAGCTCTGGGGTGATCTGGTCATCGGCCGCTTCTTCGCCCAACAGCATGAACAATTCCGTATCCGCCAACCGCTCGTAGAACCGCAGCCGGACGGCATCGTCATCGGGGGCGGCTTCCATGGCGGCATGGGCGTTATCTAGATCGGTCATTGCAATACATCCTTCACGCGCGCCCGCAGACTGGGCAATACTTCATCGGCGAACCAACGGTTTTTCTTGAGCCATGCGGTATTGCGCCACGACGGATGAGGCAAGGGAAACACGCGCGGTGCATGGTCACGCCAGCCTGCAACGGTGTCCGTCACGGTGCCCTTGGCCCCCAGATGCCAACGCAGCGCAGGGCTGCCAATGACAATCGTCAGCGGCACATCGCCCAGCGCGGACATTACCTGAGCATGCCATGTCGCGGCACAAATACTGGGCGGTGGCAGGTCGGACCCGGCGGCGTTGTAGCCGGGAAAACAAAATGCCATCGGCACAATCGCCACGCGGGTCTGGTCATAGAACACAGCATGATCCAGCCCCAACCAGTCACGCAGGCGGTCGCCGGATCGGTCCCAGAACGGCTTGCCCACCGCATGCACCCGCATCCCCGGCGCCTGACCCGCGATCAAGATACGTGGCTTATCCCCGAACCAAACCACCGGGCGCGGCACATGCGCCGTCGCGGTTGCGGCGAAACGGTCCTTGCACAAACGACAGGCAGATATGCGATCCTGAAGGGTCATACCCCTCAGCTTATCCGCGTTTTGGCACAACAAAAAGACCACAGGCGCGACCCGGATATTGCCCCCGCTTGATGCACCCCGCGCTTTGGTTTAGGCCAATTCCAAAGGTCTTCGGGGGACACAAATGTATCGCGTCTGGAATTTCCTCACCAACTATTCGCTTTTGCTGATTGTCGGGGCGATCACCGCGCTGATCTGGGCCAATATGAACCCCGACGGCTATCGCCATTTTGTCGAATTCGAACTGATCCCTGAGTTCTTCATCGGTCACGCCAACTACGGCGCGGATGGTCAGGTGGCATATCGAACACTGACCATGCACTATCTGGTGAACGACGTGCTGATGGCGTTCTTTTTTGCCATCGCCGCCAAAGAAGTCTGGGAGGCAGTGATCCTCAAGAACGGCAGCCTGCGCGGCAAAAAGGCGGCGACGCCCTTGTTTGCAACGCTTGGCGGGATGCTGGGGCCGATCACGGTCTATCTGGGTCTGGCCCTGCTTCTGGGCTCGGACACCTACGACGCAGTCGCCAAAGGCTGGGCCATTCCCACAGCAACGGACATCGCGTTCAGTTATCTTGTGGGCCGTCTGGTGTTTGGGGCGGGCCACCCTGCGGTGCGTTTTCTGCTACTGTTGGCCATTGCCGACGACGCCGCGGGCCTGATCATTCTCGCGGTCTTCTACCCATCCGGTGACCTTGCGCCGGAATGGCTATTGCTGTCGTTATTCGCGGCAATCGCGGTCTTTTACCTGTTCAATCGCCTTCCCCGGCAGTTGGACCGTGGCGACGAGGCACGGCCAAAATCTACATGGGTGCGCAATAAGCTATCGTTCTGGCCATACCTCATCGCCGCCTGCCTAAGCTGGTACGGCTTCCAAGAGGCGGGCATCCACCCCGCGCTTGGCCTGCTGCCGATTGTGCCCACAATCCCACATGCCGACCGCGCATTCGGGATTTTCTCCGAGGCGGAACAGTATCTGACCGACCTGCTCAACCACATCGAACACCTGCTCAAACACCCTGTCGAAGTGGTCTTGTTCTTATTTGGTCTGCTGAATGCCGGTGTGGAATTTTCGTCGATCGGGTCGCCGACGTGGCTGGTACTGTTCAGCCTGTTGATCGGCAAGCCGGCGGGTGTGATGCTGTTTGGCTGGATCGCGGCCAAGCCGCTTGGACTTGGGCTACCCAAGGGGATGCGCACGGTTGACCTGTTTGTCGTCGGCTGTGTCGCGGCAATCGGCTTTACGGTGTCGCTGTTTATTGGCGCGGTCGCCTTTGATGGCTCAGCCATGCTGGGCGATGTCCGGGTGCAGGATGCAGCAAAAATGGGTGCGCTCTTCAGCTTCTCTGCGGCGATCATCGCGATCATTGCGGGCAGGCTGACGGGCGTGGTCAAACAAACAGGCTAGGTGATCGTCCCAAATCATGGGTTGATCACGCAGTTGTCGCTATATTCGCGCCGCATTCTTGGGATACCTATCGCAAATCGACCCATCGTGATGGGGTGTTAATCTATTGGCGTCATCAACAAGCAAACCCAAATGCGGGGCAAAAGCAGGAACAAGATGCTGGAATTCGCTCAGGTCAGTAAGTCATTTTGGACCGGCACACAGCGCAAGGTGATCCTTGACCGTGTGTCGTTTCGCGTGGAGTTGGGCCATTCGCTTGGCATCCTTGCGCCCAATGGCACCGGCAAAACCACGCTGATCAACATGATGGCCGGTCTGGAAAAACCGGACGAAGGCCGGATCACCCGTGGCTGCCGGATATCGTTTCCACTAGGGTTCATGGGCGGCGTCGTGAACAAGCATACAGCCATGGAAAACAGCCGCTATATCGCCCGGCTTTATGGCCTTGATCCCGACTACGTCGAGGCGTTCTGTCGTTGGCTGTGCGGGATCGAGGAATATTTTGACATGCCCGTCGGCACCTATTCCAGCGGGATGAAGCAGCGGTTCACCTTTGCCTTGATGCTGGCGCTCGATTTTGACATCTACCTGATCGACGAAGGCATGCCGCGTGCGACCGACGCTGAATTTAACCGCAAAGCCGGGGAAATCCTGCGCGAACGGCTTGAAACGACAACCGTGATCATCGTATCGCATCAACCAGCCACACTGGAACGGTTTGCCCGTTCGGCCGCAGTTCTCAAAGACGGCCAGTTGCATATGTTTGACACCTTGGAAGAAGCGAAGGCGCTGTATGACTACCAAACCGAGGGTTAAAAAATTCCGTATCCGGCGCGGTATCGCCCCCGAAGATGCAGCCGACCAAACGGTAGCAGCGCCTACAGACGACGACACAGACACCAGTGCAACGATGGATGCGATCGGCCACGAGGGGCTGACAGGCAGGCAATTGCGGATGGCACGCCGGGTGGCCCATAAACACGGGCTGACCGTGACCTCTGACTTTGACGCGGTGCATCAACTGCGCCTTGCGGGGATTAACCCGTTTCAGCGCAATTCGGTGCTTGAACTTGTCACACCTGACGGCAGCATCGCCAAAGGCAGCGGGATGCAGCTGCCCCAGCCGATGTTGAAACCCGGCACGAACCTGCCCTCGACCAACCGCAACAGCCCCGCCGATCGACGCAGCGCCGAAATCATACTGATCCAGCGCGATATCGCCAGCCGCCGCCGCCGCAAGCTGGCGCTGCTGTTCACCCGGCTGTCATTCTTTGTGTTTTTGCCGACATTTCTCGTGGGCTGGTATTTCGCCACCATGGCCACCCCGATGTTCGCCACCAAGTCCGAAATCGTCATCCAGCAAGCAGAAACCGCAGGCGCCGCTGGTTTGGGCGGCTTATTTCAGGGCACATCCATGGCAACCCAACAGGACAGCATTGCGGTGCAATCCTATCTTGCCTCCCGCGAGGCGATGCTGCGTCTTAATGACGATCACGGCTTCAAGGCGCATTTCAGCGACCCTGATATCGACGCAATCCAGCGCCTGCCGGAAAACGCCAGCAATGAAGCCGCGTTCAAACTTTATTCCAACCACGTCCGCATCAGCTATGACCCGTCAGAGGGAATTTTGCGGATGGAGGTCATCGCAGTCGATCCGGCCAAAAGCCAGGCGTTTTCCGAAGCACTGATCAGCTACGCCGAAGAACAGGTGGACCAGTTGACCAGCCGCTTGCGCGCCGATCAGATGCAGGGCGCGCGCGACAGCTACGAAGCCTCTGAAGCGCGACGTGCCACGGCGCTTGCGCAATGGCTGGCCATTCAGGAAGAAGTGCAACAGATCGACCCGGTTGGCGAAACCACGGCCCGCACACAGCAAATTTCCAAACTTGGCAGCGAACGCCAGCGGCTTGAGCTGATTTTGCAGTCCCGCCTGAATGTGCAGCGCCCCAGCGAAGTCCAGGTGCAGGCCCTGCGTGACCAAATGGCCAACATCGACGCGCTGATCGCAAGCATGCGGTCGGACATGACGTCAGGGACCGGAACCCGGACATCGCTGGCCGCGCGCAATACAGAACTGCGTGCCGCTGAGGAAAATTACACCTTCCAGACGGTTCTGGTCCAGCAGGCCCTGACCCAGATGGAGGCCGCACAGATTGAAGCCAACCGTCAAGTCCGCTATCTGTCACAAAGCGTGAAACCAATCGCCCCGGACGAGGCGACCTATCCACGCCCGTTTGAAAATACACTTTTGGCTTTTTTGATCTTTTCGGGAATTTATCTGATGATCTCACTTACCTCCTCCATCCTTCGCGAACAGGTCAGTTCGTGATGTATGATGTTCAAATTGGCGCCCTGACCGTCGGCAACGACCGCCCGCTTCTGGTCATCGCCGGCCCCTGCCAACTGGAAAGCATTGATCATGCGCAGATGATCGCCGGACACATGGCCGAAGCCTGTTCCGCCGCCGGTGCGCAGTTCATCTTCAAGGGCAGCTATGACAAGGCCAACCGCACATCACTGGGCGGCAAGCGGGGCCTTGGCATGGACGCCGGGCTGAAAGTCATGCAATCGGTCAAGGATAGCATCGGCTGTCCGGTCCTGACCGACATTCACGCCCCCGACCATTGCGCGACAGTGGCCGCCGTTTGCGATGTCATACAGATACCCGCGTTTTTATGCCGCCAGACCGACCTGTTGCTGGCCGCTGGTGAAACCGGTGCCGTCATCAACATCAAAAAAGGGCAGTTTCTGGCGCCCTGGGACATGCCCAACGTCATCGCCAAGATCGAAAGCACCGGGAACAAACGGATCATGCTGACCGAACGTGGCAGCTCTTTTGGCTATAACACGCTTGTCACCGATATGCGGTCGCTGCCGACCATGGCGCGCACCGGCTATCCCGTGGTGATGGATGCGACCCATTCGGTGCAACAACCCGGCGGTATGGGCGGATCATCCGGCGGCCAACGCGAATTTGCCCCGGTCATGGCGCGCGCCGCCGTTTCGCTGGGTATCGCTGCCGTATTCATTGAAACACACGAGGACCCGGACAACGCGCCCTCTGACGGACCCAACATGATCCCGCTTGATCAGATGGGCAAGCTGGTACGCAGCCTGATGGCGTTTGATGCCTTGGCCAAGGCAGACCCACTGCGCGTCTGAGACTTGCATCGCGCGCGCCTTGCGTCTCGCCCCGCAGCGTTGCGACCAATGACCCCGCTGTCTTTACCGGTTCGCGGGCCATGGTCCTGTCAGGCCTGCACGATAGCTGGCGCTGCTGCGAATCGCACCTAGCGGATAATCAGGTCCATCGGCATTTCCGTGTCGGATGTTGTCATCACGCAAAACCCACAGAATCAGACCGCACGACAAGAACGACCCGCCGCGCACTTAGCACATCCAACCCCAAGACACAGTTGACACAAGCACAGCAGCCGTCCTTGAACGGTTTTTGGACTCTGCGCGCAACATTTCCTCATCCGAAAATCTGCAGTAAAGTAACAACCCAAACGAATAGCGCGTTTTTTGTTGAAACGGGGCTTGAACCGCTGCCGCCTTCGCAGTATCCAACGCCTCGCTGGTGGGATGTAGCCAAGTGGTAAGGCAACGCTTTTTGGTAGCGTGTACCGTAGGTTCGAATCCTACCATCCCAGCCAGCTTTCACTCAAAGCCCTGATTTATATAGGCCCGTTTGTTGCGGCTGCGGTGGTTTCACCCCACTGCATCACATCCCTGCATCACAGCAGCAGATGTGAAGCTCCCGCCTCAGGGTCTGTCAGTGAAATCTTTCGCTCTCGCCTTACCGGGAGCCGTCACGTGCATCACTTGAACCATGTCCACCGAAGAGGGGCTGTTTACGTCTGGCGTCGCCGGTGTCCGCACGAGGCCTATGAAAGGCACACATTTATCCAAGTCAGCTTGAAAACCCGGGAGTTTTCCACAGCAAAGATAATCTCAGCTATTTTGAATTGCGCTTTCATGAACTTTATCATGAAGGTGAAGCAACAAAAGATCACCCGGGTTGAAGCACAGAGGTTTCTTACGGCTATCGTTTCCATCGAGTTGGAACGAATTGAAGCTGAAAGATACGCTGAGCCACATGCCAAGACGCCAGGCGACTGGCGGAACAGGTACCTCGATGAGAGGGCCCGGGCGATTGCGTTGCGGAAGGTCGCATCAATGGGACCAGCCGCCCAGCTTTTCGAAGAAGACCGGAGTGCACTGACACAAGAGTTCACCCACGACGATGCATTCGAAAGAGTGGAACGCCACATCCAGTTCCTGACGGGATCGTTTGACGCTGCATTCACCGATGAGACCCTCGATCTGGCAAAGGCTCACATCACGCGATCAGGTTTCTCTGATGATGATGTTCGTGTGCTCCTGCAAATCCGTTTGACGGGAACAGCCGATGCGATGACCCAAAGTGATCGCAAGAACCAAACGACGCCCTTCGTAGGTTTGATGCCCGATCTGCGCTCAACGGAAATGATCAACATCCCTCCCCTGACCTCGATCAAGCCTTCTCGAGAGGGGTATGACGACAGCCTCGATAGCCTTTGCCAGGCTTATTTTTCAGAAGGATTTAAAGACAGCCAAGATCCCGCCGAGCAAAAGAAAATCGCAAAAGACCGCAGACAGAACCATGCCGTGTTGGATGTCACTTAAAACTGACCCGGTATTGTCACCGAGATTTGACCCGCTCAGTCGTTATGCTTTCTTCGTCATGATGTGGTCAATGGTGGTGTTTCCTTTCGTTTCTGTTTCGCGGTCTCGGA
>Ga0208544_10001022_pt1 | contig 20022 bp, 32 predicted proteins | sample DEB08_DNA_9_FD_184526 | JGI IMG/M metagenome (GOLD analysis project Ga0208544, IMG submission 184526) | Aqueous microbial communities from the Delaware River and Bay under freshwater to marine salinity gradient to study organic matter... | ecosystem: Environmental > Aquatic > Marine > Coastal ... | reverse complement strand
CTTCTAATGGTTACAATCTTAAAGCGAGTGTTAATAATACTAGTGATTTTGGGTTTTTCATTGAAGACAAGGCAGGTAAAGACCTTCTTAAAGTAGCCTCCAGCGGAGATGTGTCATTTTACGAGGACACAGGCACGACTGCAAAGCTAACATGGTCAGCTTCTGGCGAAGACTTAAACTTTGCTGATAACGTCAAGGCTACGTTTGGTGCTGGTGGGGATTTACAACTTTATCATAATAGCAACAATAGCTTTATTGAAGACGTAGGAACTGGAAACCTTTATTTAAGAGCAGCCAATAACATCTTTATAGAAGGTGCTACTGCAAACGAATCCATGGCTACTTTCCAAGAAAACGGTTTTGTTAAGCTGTTTTTTAACAACTCAGAGAAACTAGCCACCACAGCCACAGGCATAGACGTTACTGGCACAGCCACGATGGATGGGCTTGTTGTTACGGGAACGCTTGGAAACTTTGCAGTAGATACTCAGGGTGCTATTGCTACTTTCTCGCGACCTTCTACAAGTTATATAAGAGCATCTGATGTTTCTGGCGCTTTACGTTTTGACACTGGCGGTAGCATTGCACGACTTAATATAGCCAACAACGGAGACATCAGCTTCTACGAGGACACAGGCACAACGGCTAAGTTCTTCTGGGATGCGTCTGCGGAGTCTTTGGGTATTGGCGACACAGCCCCACTTGCTCCGCTCTTTGTAAATGGCAACGAAACAAACACAACAGATTTAACCGCTGTCCTGTGGGCGCGTAGCAAAACTGGAGCATCAATTCCCCAACTTAATGTGCAAGGGGATCAATGGCAGTTTGGCGGTGGCGGGACGCTCGATACTTCTCCAACGATGACTGTTGATTATGGGTCAAACAGCGTAGGTATTGGTACTAGTTCGCCTAGTAGTTACTGGGCTAATGCTGACGATTTAGTTGTTGCTAATTCAGGGAACGCAGGCATATCTGTAGTTTCTGGAACAACAAATCTTGGGTACCTTATTTTTGCAGATAGTACTGCGGGCGGTGACAATACTCGTGGTGGTCTTGGGTATGACCATAGCACGAACAATATGTTTTTGCGTGTCAACAACGCAGAAGCCATGCGCATAGACGCCAGCGGTAATGTGGGTATTGGTGCTACAACAGTATCTAATCCTAACAGTTATGGTCGTGTACTCAATATCGCAGGATATGCACCTGCATTAGTTTTGTCTGAAGATACTGGTAAAGATTTCACAATAGGTGTCAACGGGAATAGCTTAATTATTCTGGATGAAACCTCAGAACGTATGCGCATAGACTCCAGCGGTCGTGTGGGTATTGGTAGGTCAAATAACTTACGAGACACTTTAACTGTTAGTAAAAGCGCCACGGAAACTACATTTGGTGCTACGACTGCTGCCATTGATATTACCAATCAATACGCAGCAGCTTTTGGGAGATACTCAGGAATAAATTTTAGAGTTGGCGGAGGTACTTACAATGAGTCGTTGGCAGCTATTCACGCGCAGTACACAGCGTATTCTGGCAATACAATGGGTGAGTTGGTTTTTGGTACAAGAGGAGCCTCTTCTGTAGATGTGACAGAACGTATGCGCATAGACTCCAGCGGTAACGTGGGGATTGGAACAACTTCTCCAGCTGCCAAACTTCATCTAACACATACTTCTGAAGAAGTTATAAGAGTGGCCTCTGGAAATACTGGAGCTATACATTTCTTTGAAGGGGCGACAAGAAGAGGTATTATAGGTTATTCGAATGGCACTAGTATTAGCCCCACTGCTTCAGCGGGCGATATGGTACTTAGGGCTGAATCTGGCAAGCAAATTCATTTAGCAATTTCTTCTACAGTTGCTGCAACCATAGACTCCAGCGGCAATGTGGGTATTGGTATTTCTTCTGGTCTTACATACCCCCTTACTGTTAAATCGGATGCAAACAATAGCTATATTCACTTTGTAAACAGTACAACAGGTAGTGCTTTTTCAGACGGAAGTCAAATTGGTGTTCCTTCAGGCTCAACTGACTTATTGATAAATAACAGAGAAAGTGGAAATGTAAGGGTTTTTACATCTAACTCAGAACGTATGCGCATAGACTCATCAGGCAACGTGTTTGTGGGTAAGTCTAACGTAACTGAATCAATTGAGGGTGTTGAGCTACGCGCTGACGGTTGGTTAAAGGCTATTCGTTCTGGTGACTACGCCGCCACACTCCGCAGAAATGACTCAGACGGTGGTATTTTAGAGTTTAACAAAGACGGCACAACCGTAGGTAGTATTGGTACTGTTGATGGCGATTTAAATGTATACCCAAGCGCAGCAGGACATAAAGGTTTAAGATTTGGCAATGGCTTTATAGCACCAACGGGAAATAGTACTACTGTAGAAAACGGAACAACAGATTTAGGATTAAGCACACAACGCTTTAAAGACCTCCATTTATCAGGCACTGTTAATGCAGGTTCAGGAAATATATCAGCAGGTCAAGCCATATTTACAGTAGCTTCCTCTACTACCGCCGCAGGAAATGCAGCGGAGTTACTGCTAGTTCACGCTGGAAACAACTCATTTGAACTAAAAGGTGGCTCCGACTTAATATTTTCTTCCGATGGTGGAGCAAATGAAAGGGTAAGGATAACAAACGCAGGCAACGTCGGTATCGGAACAACTTCTCCTAATAAAACACTTGAAGTGGCAAATGCTGCTGGCGGTGCTACAGTCAGTATCTCTACAGATCAAATCCCCGGCTCAGCTGCTGCTAAAAAGTATGTGACTTTAGATTTTACAGGGTATAACAATAACCAAATGGCTCAAATTCAGTCATGGGATGAATCAAGTTCAACCGGTTATGGATTTTTAACTTTTTCGACTAGACAGAACAACTCCTCTTTGGTTGAAGCAATGCGCATAAATCAATTAGGATATGTGGGTATTGGCACTAGTTCGCCTACCTTTGGTCTTTCCGTAGAAAAAGATAACGGGTCTGGTTACGTTGCATTATTTAGAAAGTCCAGCTCTGACCCTGCTTTAACAATACAGACCACTGGTGGAATTACTCAACTACAAGGTTTAAACGCGGGGTTGACCGCAGTAAACAGTATTGCCATGCAAATTTCTGGCGGCAACGTGGGTATTGGTACTAATTCGCCTAGTGAGAAACTTCATGTTAGCGGTAACATATTAGCCACAGGTAATATCACTGCTTACTCTGATAGAAACCTTAAAGAAAACATCGAGCCTATTCTGAATGCAGTAGAGAAGGTTCAGCAGTTAAATGGTGTTACCTACAATCGTAATGACCTAGAAGATACCACTAAACGATATGCTGGTATTATTGCGCAGGACTTACAAGCTGTACTTCCCGAAGCCGTAGAGGGTGACTCAATTCTACGGGTTGATTACAACGCAACAATTGGTCTGCTTATCGAAGCAATCAAAGAACAGCAAGTTCAAATAGATGAACTTAAAGCTAAACTTAAAGAGGAAACAAAATGAACTGGACAATCGCACAACTAGAAAGAAACTCAGCAGACGATGGCGTAACCGTAGCCCACTGGCGCGTAAGCAAGACCGAAGGAGAACACACTGCAAGCTCTTACGGCACTTGTGGGTTTACTCCTGACACAGAGAAGGAAGGCTTTGTTGCCTTTGATGAATTGACTGAAGCATCTGTTTTGGAATGGGTACAAGCTACTATGGATGTAGAGGCTCTTGAAGCTGGTCTTGATGCACAACTGGAAGCTCTTTCTAACCCGCCCACTGTAGCTGGTATGCCTTGGGCTGCTGAATAAGGAGAATACTCGTGGTCATCTATAGTTTTCACATTACAAAACTTCTGCGTGATGCAGATACCGGCGAAGTCAAGAGAGTCTATTCGAAGGCTTTTGCTAGTGAGGACGGGCTGACCACGAGTGTTGATATATCGAACCCATTGGAGCCGTCTAACCCTAACAGCTTTATTCCTTTTGACGAGCTTACTGAGGAGCAAGTGCTGTCGTGGATTACCGATAAGGACTCAGTGCAGATATACCTAAATGCTTTATTAGAGGAAGCCAAGTACCAAGAGGTAGACTACGACTCACTGCCTTGGGGTAGCTAATGGCTAATCATAATGTCAATATCTCGACTGCGGCTGAGATTCCATACATTACGGTAGTGCCTGCCAGTTTAACTGCGTCACCAAACGATACAGTGACCTTTATAAATTCGGCATCGTCATCCTATAGCTGTAACGTGCAGCTTTTTGATACTGGTGAATGGACAAATACTGCTACCGTTAACGTACCTATTGGCGGCTCCGTAGTTAAGACTGTTAGCGCGACAGCAACAGGCAGTGATGCTCTAAACCTTGTTCACTACCACGGTGGAACCGCAAGAAACAAAGCGTTCACAGTTACCTTTGCTGCTGCCGTTGACGACACTCTTAATTCAATTACTGGACAGCTAGGCTCTGACGTAACAGGTTATGCCACATCTACAGTATGGTACTCAGGCTCTAACGTAGCGACAGTCTCAGGCATTAGCGGAACAACTGCTTCAGCTACACTATCTGGCACGATGTCTAACAAGCAGCTTCGCGTAAATGGCGGCTCTTGGGTAACTTCCGCAACCGTATCTAATGGCAACACTATCGAGGTGCAGGGTACAACTGGAGCAAGTGAAGGCACTGGCTACACTGTTATTCTTACCCTGACGGCTGGCAACGCAGTAAGCGACACGGTCACGGTAACTACTGCTTCTGCGCCTGTTGGTGGCACTAGCTTAATACCTTTCGGACACGCCACTGGTTCTTTGCCATTCTCGGACATTATCTCGTTCTTTGCAGGAGCTACCATTTCAGGTGTTTATACGCCCCCAACTGATCTTGGCTCTTTCTACCGAGGTGGCACGACTGTTCCCAACATAACCGAAAATAATGCTATTCCTACAAGCGGAACTATAGCCTTTTCCAACTTCAGAAATGCATATACAAATATGTATTTTGTTGATACGCCAAACGCCAAAAGCGGGATACGAAATACAATACCAAGTGGCGGGCAGGTTGTGGTCGCGTGGTATGCCTTTGACACGCCTTGGGGTACGCCTGCTGATTGGCAGATGGGTTACTCGCCCTACATTAAGTGGGCTGCTGAGTATCAATATAGTTTAACCATTACTAGCTTCGTGGTGAATGCCGGAGGCTATACCGTATATCCAAGACTGACTACTGAAACCCCTACAACATGGACTGCTGCAAGTGGGTGGGGAACTGCTGGGCAGGTAGGCTTTGGTGTTGAGATGTACGTCAACCAGAACTCAGAAATATTCTGTCAAGGCTATGTCACCATGCAGGTTCGACATCCGCAAAATACAGGTTATACTTTGAGTGTCAACGTACCATTTGTATTGAATGCGTTTGGCCCATAACACTAACTAAGAGGAAATAAAAATGGCCGAGAAAAAAACACAGCCATCTGTAACAATCGACGATGTAGAGTATTTGGTAGATGACCTTACCGACAAGCAGAAGATGCTGGTCAATCATGTGGCTGACTTAGACCGCAAGATTGGCTCTACTCAATTCAACCTTGATCAACTTATGGGCGGCAAAGAGTTTTTCTTTTCCCTGCTGCGCGAAGAACTAAAGGTGGAGTAATGAAACTGGTCTTTGCGTTGATCGTCATGATTGACGGTACGGTTGACGCAGAGGCCACTAGTTACTGGCACGACTTAACAAGATGTCGATGGTTCGCTGAAGAACTGACGATTCAAGGGACGATAAGACGATACGAAACACCTGTACACGCTTATTGCAAGCCGGTATATGTAAACCCAGCGGAGGTAACTATTTATGATTGACCCGATTACCGCTGTTGCAATGGCTACAAGTGCTTTTAAGACTGTACAGAAAATGGTCTCGATGGGCAGAGAGATTGAAGATACTCTAGGCCAAGTTGGTAAGTGGTACGGCGCTGTCAGTGACTTCAACGAAGCTAAGAGACAAGCAGAGAATCCACCTATCTTTCGCAGGCTGGTAGCATCTAAGTCAGTCGAGCAAGAAGCGTTGGAGATGTACGCGCACGATAAGCGAATAAAGCAACAAGAGAAAGAGTTACGAGAATTACTAATGTACACCTACGGCCCTGACGCTTACAAAGAGTTATTAGGTATGCGTAGGAAAATACGAGATCAGCGGGAAAAGACTTTATACGCGCAAGAACGTAGGCGCAAAGCGTTTATTTGGAACGTGGCTGGCTTGGTGGCGGTAGTTATAATGTCTGCGGTTCTTTACAAATTAACTATTTTAATTGTTGGAGCATCAAATGTACCAGTATAACCACACGCGACCTACGCCGCATTTGCTTTTTGATATTGCTAAAGGCAACGCATATAACGCAAGCCCAGTGAACATCTTTGGCTTCAATCGAGAAGTAGCTACCAACTACGAAACTATCTGGAATGATGGCGGCAATTATGTGTACCCCACATCAGCGTTGACGATGAGCGTATCATCTGACTCTGCATCTGACACAATGCCCGTCTTAATCTCTGGACTAGACATAAACTATAATCCTATTACAGCAACCGTTACACTGAATGGGACGACTCCGGTAATAGCTGGCGTTAATTTCTTTCGGATTAACTCTGCGGTGATATTGGCTGGCAGTAATGTCGGAAACATAAGCATCAGTAATGGCGGCATTAAATATGGATTTATTGAAGCAGGACTAGGAATAACGCAGGCTTGTATTTACACCGTACCTGCGGGGCATTGCCTCTACCTTTTTAGAATTGACGTAAACTCAGCCACTACTAACGGGCAGAAGTACATTTTCATCAGGAACAAAGTCACTACCAACGGACGAACCTTGCGGGTGTCTGAGGCTACATTCTCAACTTCACAAGTTAGCTACGACCGCCAAGTGCCTTTCAAGATTGCCGAGAAAAGCGATTTTCAGTTTGAAGCAAAGAGCAGTTCAAGCGTAAACGAGATCGCAATTTTTATTGAGGCTGTGTTAGTAAAAGACGAATAAAATGTTATTATTCGTGCATATTGAAATAAGGAACTAACATGGCAACCGTAAATCAAGCAATGACCCGCATTGACTCACACGAGAAAGAGTGCGTTATTCGTTATACCAATATAGAAAAGCGGCTTGATGAAGGCAATAAGCGGTTCGATAAACTTGAAGGGTTAATCTGGGCCATCTATCCCTTTATCTTGATTACGTTAGTTATACCGAAGGTTTTACAATGAACCTATCAAGTCTTAAAAGCATAATCAGTGCCGTAGCCCCTACACTTGGCACTGCTCTTGGCGGCCCTCTCGGTGGTGCTGCTGCCCAAGCAATAGCTAGTGCGTTAGGCTGTGACCCAGATACTAGGTCACTCGAAAAAGCCATCGGTCAAGCTACCCCTGAACAACTTACAGAGATCAAGAAAGCAGAGCTATCCTTTCAGGCAAGAATGAAAGAGCTAGACGTAGACATATTTGCTCTTGAGACTGCTGACATACAAAACGCCAGAGCTTCACACGGCAGCGATTGGACACCTAGAATCATCGCTCTAGCTTGCATTATGTTCTTTGGTGGTTACATATTCATGGTGACTGTACAACCGCCAGAGCAGAACTCCGAAGCCGTGATTAACCTCGTCTTGGGTTACTTGGGCGGCATCGTATCTGCGATCACTTCATTTTACTTTGGCGCAAGTCACAAGCAGGATTGATAATGGCAAAGCTACCTGAAAAGAAAGTTATAGTGTCAGTCAAGAAGGCAACTTCACAAGGCTCTGGTCATGGCGTTGCAATGTCAACAATGAACAAAGATCAGAAGCGCAGCTTTAAGAAATACAGAGGGCAAGGCAAATGACTAAGAAGAAAAAAGAAGAAACATACTTCACAGACAAAGAACTAAGCTGCCAGCACTGCGGTGAGTTGGTTGTTGACCAAGATTTCTTGGAGGTTTTGAATGCTATCCGCAAGGAGTGTGACTTTGGCTTTCCTATTACCTCTGGCTACAGATGCCCAGCACACCCCTTAGAATCGCGTAAAACAGCCACAGGAGCGCATTCGACTGGTAAGGCGGTTGATATTGCCGTATCAGGAGAAAAGGCTTTAGAATTGATTAGAGTGGCTCAGGCGCATGGCATTAAGAGAATAGGCGTACAACAATCAGGCACAGGTCGATTCATTCACCTTGATGTCTGCACAGAAGAAGATGGATTCCCCACCCCCGCTATCTGGTCATACTAATTACCCGACAAGACTAAAGCCCCTTTCGAGGGGTTTTTTTTCGCCTATCGTAAAATAAATGTATTAAAAGGCTTTACATTGTAAAGAGAAACAGGCATAGTATTGCTTCATTCAATAAAACAAGGGCAACAAAATGATCAAGTCAATCGAATATAAATACGGAAGTGCTAACGTGCTGTATCGGGAAGGTAAGGCGCGCCCATACCAAATAACAGTTAAACCAGCGCATGATATGGATGCCCCTTCCAGAATGGTATCCCTCAAAACAGAAGAGGCAGTAATTCAAAGGCTAAACGCTGATCACGAAGCGGTAATGCAGGACGTGAAAGAAAAACGCAGTTTTGGCTTGGGCATTTAATTTAACCGCCCCTTCGGGGGCATTTGCTGTAGGAGGCAATATGGGAATCAACGAGTTAAACGATCTGGAGCGCGGTGAGTATGACTGCGTTGCAGGTTATCCAGCCTTAGAAGGGCAATCAGATGCTTACCAGATTGGTTATGGTGAGCAGTACGCAAAAGAGCAGACCGTAGGAGGTCAACAATGAAATCAAGTGAATCAATCAACGAGCTGGCAACAGCATTATGTGCTGCACAATCTCAGATGGGGGGTGCTGTTAAAGACAGTGCCAACCCTTTCTTCAAGTCAAGCTATGCCGATCTAACCTCGGTAATCAAGGCGATCAAGCAGCCCTTTGCTGATAACGGCCTGAGCTATACGCAGTTCCCTGTCAACGATGACAGTGGCGTTGGAGTATCTACCCGCCTGATGCACATCTCAGGTCAGTGGCTGGAGATGGAATACACTCTGCCAACAGTTAAGAAAGACCCACAAGCGGCAGGTTCTGCAATAACGTACGCAAGACGGTACGCTTTACAGTCAATCGCAGGTATTCCTACAGCAGATGACGATGCAGAATCTGCCATGCTTCGAGGAGATGACAAGAAACCTTTGAGTGATTATCAATCTTCACACATCAAAACCTTACTGGAGGAAACTGGCGCAGATGTTGCCAAGTTCTGCAAGTGGCTGAAGGTTGATTCGGTTGATCAAGTTCTGGCTGTGCATTACGACAAAGCAGTTGCCGCGCTTGAGGCTAAGAAGTGATTATCTTAGACCATGAGCAAGGGACTGAGGAATGGCTTGCCGCACGATTAGGTAAGCCTTCTGCAAGCTGCTTTTCTAGGCTTATAACGAACTCTGGGAAGCCTTCTAGCTCTGCTGATGGGTACATCAATGAGTTGATCGCAGAACGCCTTACAGGTCGCTCAAAGCCGTTTTTTACGACACCTTGGATGGAACGAGGAACGGAGCTTGAGCCAGATGCGCGAGAGGCTTACGAGTTTATATCTGGCAACGACACTCTGGAGGTTGGGTTTATTGTTGACCCTACCTTCAGTTATGGTTGTTCGCCTGATGCGCTTATAGGTTCTGAGGGCGGTTTGGAGATAAAGTGTCCGGCCCCTGATACGCACGTTGGTTATATGCGTGACAATCAGGCTGGAGTGAATAAGTATTGGCAGCAGATACAGGGCTGCATGTGGGTTACTGGGAGACAGTGGTGGGACTTCTTTGCCTACCACCCAGAAATGCCTCACGTTCTTGTGAGGGTTGAACGCGATGATGAATACATCGCAAAGCTGGCCGAGGAAGTAACCAAGGCCGTTAATGTAATAAAAACCGAAGTGGAGAAAGCCAAATGAAAGTAGGAATATCTGTAAGAATTGACGTGACCAAGATCGACAAGTCACGACTGTATAAGGGCGCAAAGGGAACTTACCTTGACCTGACTACGTTTGTGGACACCGAGCAGCAAGACCAGTACGAAAACAATGGCTTTATCAGCCAGAGCCTTACAAAAGAAGAACGCGAAGCGAAGTATCAAACGCCTATTCTTGGTAATGTGAAGGTCTTTTATACTGATGGCGCTGCTGCTGCACCGGCTGTAGCTGCTATGTCGATTGAGGAGTTGGATGACGACATCCCCTTCTGATGTAAAAACCCCCCTACGGCACAAGTGCTTTCGGGGGGAAACCATAGGAGAGCAAGGTAGGGGGAACCCTGCATAACTAAGATAACATAGGATTTGAAAATGACAAACGCAGGAAGATGCCTGAGAGTCGCTCAGGAGTTAAACAGCATTAACAGTAACCAACTATCGACCATGATGGGTGTTAGCCGCCAGAGAGTGTTCCAGTGGCGCAAGCAGGAGAACATGAAGCTGCACACCCTTGAGAAGCTATGCGAGATATTTGGAATGAGCTTAGATCAGTTCTGTAAGCTGGGAGACAGATAAAAGAAAACCCCCTTTTACGGGGGCTTTACATTGCTCACTGATGGAGCGTATACTTGTTGTGCGAAGAACAAGAAAGGCAAGTTTATCATACTGTACGTTACTGTACATCAGATCTCCCTTTCTTTTTTTGCAAACAATGTTTGGGCTTTAGGCTGTCGGTTCCTTAAATTAAACGACAGATTCAGGGTTGACCCTCCCTACAGAGCCTCACAGTTAAATCGGTTTTTGGCTGTGAATAGTTTGGATACACGATACATTCATTGTTTAACCGCTAAGTCGCTTTTGCCCTTAGTTCTTAAATTTTACTTTTCGAAGTAAAAGGGTTTATAGCACCTAAAGAAATGTATATTTAAATACATATTTACAATAATAACGGGCGAGGCTTGCCGAGCCATTAGGAGAAGAAGATGACTCATATACAGACAGCAAGTGAATTATTAGGAATGACTGTTTCTGATGTTATAGACTGGATTAGTTCCTTTCAGCCTGATTACAAGACTTACATATCAGATGGTGGCGTTGGTTGCTTTTATACTGATGGCGATGATGGCTTAATCTGGTTTGATCCTGATTGTGAATCATTTGATGACGAAGGTATTAGGGTTGAGATTATGGGTAAATATTGCGATATTGATTTTCAGTCAATGCTTGAAATCCATCAGAAGCTATCAGGCTGGAATTACGATTAAACTAGAACTGTAGGAGGTTCACATGAACGGTAAATGGACAACTGATAACTTTGAATTGCATCACGAAGCAAACCCAGCCATCTATGAATTGTTTTGTAGATTTGCGTTACAGGTTGCAGCAAAGAGAACGTATTATTCGGCGAAGAATATCTTTCATCGTATCCGCTGGGAGACAATGATTGAAGAGCAAGACGGTGTTTTCAAGATAGACGATGGCTGGATTAGCCACTACGCAAGAAAGTTTGCCAATGATTACCCAGACCACAAGAGCTTGTTCTGTTTTCGGGCAAGGAAAAACACATACCACAAGCGTGGTGATTTATGATTTTAAACACTGGGGACAACTGGGAGCCAGAAGAAGGCGACATCATACAATGGCAGCGAGCTTATCAGGCTGTCAATGTCCACAAGGAACTGTTAGCTATGGAATCGTGGCTGGACGCTAACCCTACCAGACGAAAGACTAAGACTGGCATTAAACGGTTTGTGAATAGCTGGCTTGCACGAGCGCAGAACCAAGGCGGTTCAAGCCCAATGGCAAAGTCGATCAAGACCAATAGCATAAGGGCAAGGACGATTGATGAGAGCCTGACCGACATCACATGGCTCGACCCAGAAGATCAGGTTGCGATGAAGGATTATTATCTAAAGACTAGAGGCTATTATTTTGACGGAGCGATGCAGAATGGATAGAAGGTTAAGTGGTAAGCAGCCAACAAAGTACGAGTTCAAAGGTGAACACGAAAACCTGATAACAGGAAGGTTTTATACGTTGCGCGAAGTGTCTGAGATCATCGGCGTAAACAACAAGACCATGCACAGCAGAATGCGTAACAAGCCGTTCTTAACCGACAGGGAAGTCAGTGGCACTAAGTCTCAGTATTACTACGTCAGAAATGGGGCAGTGGCTCAAGAGCATGTTCACCGTCTGGAAACTCACGAACAAAAGATGTCAGATGCTTGGCTAAGGAAGAAGCTCACATGAGCCAAGGCGATTTTGTTATTGTCAAAAATAAGATTGAGCTTGAGAAGCGGCTGCCGTTTATTCTTAAAAGAATGGAAGGCTGGGACTACACGCAGCCTCTTTGTGTAAAATTTGAGCAGTACGATAACCCAAGAACCCTAAGCCAGAACGCTTTGTTTCATATCTGGTGCAAGGAGATGTCGGACGTTTTCATCAAGAAAATTCATGACGCTACGCCAGAGGGCGTTAAGTGGATGATGAAAAGCAAGTTCTTAGGCACTCAAGATATTAAGGTAGGTCAAACGGAACTGTTAAACCAAGTCAGGAGTTCTTCAAAGCTGACTAAGGGGGAGATGGTTTATTTCATGGATCAGGTGTATGAGTGGGCTTCGGAAAGAGATGTCTTTTTATCCTTGCCCCAGTACAATGAGTACACCGAACTAAAGCGAAAGCAGGACAAATAGCATGGCTCATATTGACCATAGATTGTTGTACGATTTTGTAACAACTGACCGACAAAGGGAGATGCTTGACGCTATCATCACTCACGGCTCACACAGGAAAGCAGCAAAGGTGTTAAATATCAATTCAAGGACGATTGATAAAGCTATTAAAACATTGGAGATAAGGGCAGCATCTCAGGGTGTTGCCCCTCACAGAGATGTAAACCGTCAAACGATGGAAGGCTTCGAGGCTAAACGAATATCCACCGCCTACAAAGGTGATACTGGCGAAGTGGCCCTGCAATGGGTTATCCAAGAGAAGGAGAAAGGATACAAGCCACAACTTGTAATTGATGCTATCGAGGATTTTCAGTGGAAACCTGCCCCAGTAATACCTGCCGCGAAAGGGCATGATGCCGATCTGCTAACGCTCTATACACTAACGGACTTTCACTTGGGGATGTATTCTTGGAAGGCTGAGACCGGTGATGACTGGGACTTGAAGATAGCAGAGCATGAGGCTTTATCAGCTATAACTAGAATGGCAGATGGTTCGCCTAACAGTGAGATGGCTATTTTAAATCTACAGGGTGACTTCTTGCACTGGGATGGGTTGTTGGCAGTTACTCCCGCCTCCAAACATGTTTTAGATGTGGACACAAGATATTCAAAGCTAATTGAAATGGCATTGAGCGTTACTATGGCTTGCGTTGAAATACTGCTTAGAAAGCATAAGACAGTGAAACTATTGGTATGTGAGGGCAACCATGACGAGTCTGGTTCAGCGTGGCTTAGAAAGGCAGCAAAGGTTATTTACAGGGACAATAAGCGCCTAGTTGTAGATGACACTGACTTCCCTTATTACGCTCACCTTCATGGTGAAATTATGCTTGGTTTCCATCACGGGCATAAGAAAAAGAACACAGCACTCCCAACTTTGTTTTCCTCTGAGCCTCGTTACCGCCAGATGTGGGGTTCCGCTAAATACTGCTACATCCATACAGGGCATTACCATCACTCCGAGCAGGATATGTCTGAGGGCGGGGGTGCAATAGTCGAGCGTCACCCTACAATCGCAGGCAGCGATGCTTACGCTGCTAGAGGCGGTTACGTTTCATGGCGAGCTGCACACGCTATCACTTACCACATTAAATATGGAGAGCATTCACGGAAAACCGTAGTGCCAAGTCTGAGAGATGAGTAATGTTTATAAATTTCCTAGTAAGAACACTAACGTGCATCGAATGTTCTGTGATAACTGTCTTTGCATTCTTGAGTATTGGGTTGGTGATGATGATTCTGCTTACGGTATGTGTCCGCGATGCAATCTTAGCTCCCCTGACATGGTGCAAATTGAAATTGGGGAAGATGAATGAGCGCACTTGATGAGCAGGTCGGAGGCGACCACTACAAGAAGAAAGCCATACAGCCAATAGAATACATCATGGCGAATGACTTGGACTTCTGCGAGGGCAATGTTGTTAAGTACATTACCCGCTGGAAGGATAAGGGCGGCGTTGAGTCGCTTAGAAAGATCAAGCACTACGTTGACTTTCTTATAGAGCGAGAAATAAAAAATGGCGATTAAGCGAGATGCAGCAGACAGGTGGTTCAGCGATGTGATTCGTCAGAAGGCTGGCTACCAATGCGAACACTGCGGTAAGCAAGACGGGAGGATGGAGTGCTGCCATATCTTTGGTAGGGCTGCCAAGTCAGTAAGGTGGAGCATTGATAACGCTATCTGCATGTGCCATTACTGCCACCTAACCTTTACAGCCAACCCGCTAGACTTCACCATCTTCCTACAGAAGTACAAAGGGCAAGGCCATCTTGATATTCTTAGGGAGAAGTGGCAAGTGCTAATGCCTACGACCAAGAAGCTGAGGGCTGAGATAGCCAGTCACTACAGGGAAGAACACAAGAAAATGCTTGCCGATGATACCTATGAGCCAGTTTCTTATAATTAAATTCATTTATTTGTAATAAAATGCTTTACAACGTCAAGGGAAAGCCTCATAGTGACACTTCAATCAATCAAAAGGGGTTACATCATGAAATTAGGTACTCAAACAGGCTCACTCGTCAATCACCTTTATACCACTAACTATGGCCACACAGTAGAAACTATCGAAATCGGAATGCCAGCTACAATGACTGGTTGGACTGATCGTTACGCCGCTACTGTTACAGACATTTTTAAAATAGGCAAAAGCCACTATGTCACAATCCAGCAAGACACAGCTAAAGTAGTCGGTGGAACAGGTTACGGTAACGAAGTATACGAATACGAGCGCAACCCAAATGGTTGCACACGCACATTCAAAATAGACGGTACACTCAATCCCGTCTACCTGAACGAAAACAATCGCTGGGTTAAAGGTACAGGCGGAGCGATTATCGGAATAAGGGAAGAATACAGAGACCCATCATTCTAATCAAACAAAGCCCCCTACGGGGGGCAATCAAACCAAGGGGAATAACATGAACACATTTTTAAATTTAGTAAACGCAATACCAACGCCGGTCAAGGTTGCCATTCTGGTAGCTTTGTACTTAATCGCCAGCACTATGGAGTACAACGACTGCATCAACATGGGGGCTTGCTAATGAACTTAGATAAATTTGTAGACAAATGCTTTATTGAAAACCAGAATTGGGACGGCCATCTCATTAGCGTTTCTGATGACCTTAAAGAAGAAATCTGCCTAATGTGGCTGACAAAACACATGTCATGGTGCGAAGATTTATTTGCTGCCTATGAGCAGGACTCTTACGAGACGCTGCTGCTTGATCTGTATGATAAGAGGGACGGAACATTTGCCTCAAAGACGGTAATCAACGCTGCATTGCGATACGTTACAGGCGATCTGCCGATGCAGGATTACGAGGACGATTGCTTCTACAGCGTAGCACTCGACTACTTTAAGAAAGAACTCTACACAATGTCACCGCTAGACTTTGACGAATGGTACAGAGGCGGGATATACCTTTACCTTGAAATCAGACTAAGCGAGCTAGTGATGGACGCTTACATCAAAGCAGTCAACCCAGAGGAGTTATACTAATGTTTACCTATAGCATCGACACATCAAACACATGTGACGAAAAAACTGCAATTGATCGACATAACAACTAACAAACAGACGGGGTTAAATTATGATTAGTTTTATTTTGACTTTAGTAATTGGTGGCTTCTTACTGTATGGAGCTTACTTGATTGTGGAAGATAAGCAGGCAGAGTGGGAAATAAGGAAGAAGATACGGGAAGCCAATAAGATGGCAGATCGTTTCATTAAACAGACACAAGCCAACAATAAGAAACAAAAGTTTTAGATCGAGGTTCCCCCTGACCTTTTGAGCAGGACTAGCCCACCTGTGATCGCAACGGGCTACTATACCCAGACAGGCATAAACGATATGCAAAACAGTCATTATTCAGCCAAGGCAGTAATCACTATAATGCCGCTCCAACTTAGAGAGAGGTGTAAGGTGATACTGTACGGCATAGTAGTGACAATCGTTGGCCTTCTGGCAATAGCAAAGGACGACATTAAAGCAGCCCCTTAATTGGGGCTTTTTATTGGGTGCGAAAATACGGACTTTAAGTACGGTTTTACATGCAAAGTGCTGATTATGGTACATTGTCAAGATAAGTGATAAACTGTTGCGGCCATTAGCAGAGATGCGGGAGGCACCATGAAGCATTTACAGATCACGCAGCGTATTTTAGACTGCGAAGAAAACGGCTGGAATGACCTGCTTGTTAAGATTGATAACATCACGCAGAGTATAATAGACTCACCCTCAGCGGTGTTTCAGATCAAGACTGCCCTTATATACTGGTGCGATGCTGTCGATATTAGACTCAACGCATTACCGCCAGACGAGGAAGAAGTGATACTTTACAACCCCTCAATGAACCATGAACAAACCTTTGGAACGGAGGCTTAATGTCAGGCAGACCGCCTTGGATACCAGACGAGCATATTTGTGAGCAAGCAGAAGATATGGCTTCTCATGGATTAACCATCTCTCAAATAGCTGATTGCTTAGGAATCAGTGAACGGACTGTCTACGATAAGCAGAATGAATATCCACAGTTTTTGCAGGCTATAAAAAGAGGCCGCAGCTCTGGAATGGATAAGGTGACTAATAAGCTATTTGAAAAGGCAATGTCTGGAGACAATACCGCCATCATCTTTTATCTGAAGAATAGAGACAGAGAGAACTGGGGAGATCAGTACAGCGAGCCAGTCAAAGAAATCCCACAAATCAACATTATGATCGACCCTCGTGCAATTAACGCTACCGCAGAGTGAGATATTCATTTGCCCTAGTCGCTTTGTTGCTGTTGTAGCTGGCAGACGCTTTGGCAAGACCTTCCTGTCTACAGGTAAGATACTTGAGCAGGCAGTTAAGGGAAAGAATCGTAACGTGTGGTATGTAGCCCCAACTTACGGAGCTGCTAAAGAGATAGCGTGGGATATGCTGGTTGCGACAATCCCCCCCGAATACATTGCTAAGACAAACGAGACAAGCCTAACTATAAAGCTAATAAACGGTTCTGTAATCAGTCTCAAAGGAGCAGAGAAGCCAAACAACCTGAGAGGACGAGCATTAGACTTTGTTGTACTTGACGAGTTTGCAGACATGAGGCCAGAGGCATGGAGTGAGGTGCTTAGACCTTCGCTTTCTGACAGGCAGGGTGGGTGCTTATTCATTGGCACGCCGAAGGGACGTAACCACTTTTACGATATATGGGCTAAGGGTATTGACGGTGACAATGATTGGTCGAGCTTTCAGTACACAACCCTTCAGGGTGGGAACGTACCAGAGGAAGAAGTTGCTGCTGCCCGTAATGACCTAGATGAACGAACCTTTCAGCAAGAGTACGAGGCTGCGTTTGTCAACTACAGCGGTATCATTTATTATGCCTTTAATCGGGAGAAGTCTGTCAAGCGCATTGAGGATACTGGCGGCACTCTGCACATCGGGCTAGACTTTAACATCGACCCAATGAGTGCGGTTGTTTGCTTACGTCATGGCAATGATTTGTTGGCGATAGATGAGATCGTCATGTATGGCAGCAATACAGATGAGATGGTTGCAGAGATTAAGTCAAGATACAGCGACCGACCTGTTATAATTTACCCAGACCCCGCCTCAAGGCAGCGCAAAACTAGCGCAGGAGGCAGGACGGATTTGAGCATCTTGCAGAATGCAGGCTTTGCGGTGAAATCTAAAAACAGTCACGCACTGGTCAGGGATAGAATAAATGCGGTGAATAGTAGATTGCGCTCAAGTGGCGGCGATCGCTATTTGTTTATAGACCCCAAATGCAAGCACACGATTAAGAGCCTTGAGCGACAGACGTACAAAGAGGGAACGAGCCAGCCTAACAAGGACGGCTTTGACCACATGAACGATGCCCTTGGTTACTTAGTTGAATACCTGTTCCCATTGAGAACAGATTACAAGATTGAACAGCCGACAAGGTGGAGTTAATGAGAAGCACAGATATTGATTACACGCACCCAGAATACGATCGCAACAAATATCGCTGGGAGTTCTACCTTCGCTCTTACATGGGTGGAGAAGATTACAAGGACGGAGCGTACCTAACCCGCTACGTCAACGAAGATAAAGACGAATACAATCGCCGGTTAGACCTCACTCCAATGGACAACCACTGCAAGAACATCGTCCACATCTACAGTTCTTTCTTGTGGCGCGTTCCCCCAGTTCGACAGTTTAACTCTCTGGCAAACAACCCTGCCCTAGAGAACTTCCTTAAAGACGCTGACCTTGACGGCAAGAGCTTCAATACGTTCATGCGTGAATCTCAGGTCTGGGCTTCTGTATATGGCGGCGTATGGCTAATGATTGACAAGCCAAAGTCTAACGCTGGCACACGAGCCGAGGAACTTGCTCAGGACATCAGGCCGTATGTAAACCTGTTTACCCCTGAGAACGTGTTTGACTGGAAGTACGAGCGTACTGCGTCTGGCAGGTTTAAGCTGGTCTATCTGAAGGTGCGTGAGTCTATCGAAGAAGTCACCGACACAGAGAAAGAAACGTACTACCGCATCTGGACTGAAGAAACTATTGAAAGCTGGAAGTCTCTTAACGAGGTTGATGAGTTTATTGAGACTGTACCCAATCCACTAGGCCGTATACCCGCTGTATTCGTCCCTGCTCAACGATCTGTTGTAAGGGGTATCGGTATCAGTGACCTGTCAGATGTCGCTTACATGCAAAAAGCCATCTATCAGGAGCTGTCTGAGATTGAGCAACTGATTCGCATATCGAACCACCCTACTCTGGTTAAGACCTACAGCACTGACGCAAGTGCCGGAGCTGGTTCTGTTATCAATATGCCTGACGATCTTGATGGCAATATGAAGCCTTACCAGATGCAGCCAAGCGGTCAGAACTTGGACGCTGTACGGGCAGCTATTGATGATAAGGTTCAGTCTATTAACCGTATGTCTCACATGGGTGCTGTTCGCGGCACTACCGCTCTTACTCAATCAGGCGTAGCCATGCAGACAGAGTTTCAGATGCTGAACGCGAAGCTATCTGAGAAGGCTGACATCCTAGAGCTTGCTGAAGAACAGTTGTGGGAGTTGTTTTGCTTATGGCAGAACGTGAAGCCTGACGTTGAGGTATTCTACCCCGACTCGTTTGACCTTCGAGACTATGACAAGGAGCTTACCTTCTTGCAGTCTATGCGATCATCTGGGGTTAAGTCTGTCACCTTGATGAAAGAGATTGACAAGCAGATTGCTGACCTTGCGCTTGATGATGAGGCGCTGGCAAAAGCTCACGCTGAGATTGAGGCAAGCACTACAGTTCTTGGCGACTTTACAGATAATGAAACAGCACTTGGCACGTTTTAATGGCTGAAGATACCGATCAGCTTAGGGCTTTAATTGCTAAGGCTGAAAGCCATCAGGCAAGGCTGGCGGCTGCCCTTGTTAAGCTGGAAAACCGAATCATTGATCTGCTTGCCGAGGCTCCGTTGAAAGACGGGGCTTTGTTTGATTTAGAGTGGGCGATACAGGCAAGGGCGCAATTAAGGTCTGCCATTCAGGAAGAATACCTGACCGCTGTAGACGGTATGATTCGTGAATACAAAGGAGTTGCCAATGAGATCGCCAAGATGCTTTCCACCTATGGCGATTTTGCTAAGTTAGATCAGTCAGTGATTACCCAGTTGCAAAGCCTCACGTTTAAAGGCTTTGAGAACCTTGGGCAGGAATATCTTGATGTCATAGCTAAGGCTGTATACGACAACACCCTGACAGGCGTTTCATTCTCTGCTGGTGTTCAAAGCATTAGGAATGCCGTTAGCGGTGATCTGGGGCGTTACGCCAGCCAACAACTGC
>Ga0208544_10001021_pt1 | contig 20048 bp, 23 predicted proteins | sample DEB08_DNA_9_FD_184526 | JGI IMG/M metagenome (GOLD analysis project Ga0208544, IMG submission 184526) | Aqueous microbial communities from the Delaware River and Bay under freshwater to marine salinity gradient to study organic matter... | ecosystem: Environmental > Aquatic > Marine > Coastal ... | reverse complement strand
GCCTTCGGCATCAGCGATTAGCTGCAGGACGCTAATGCTGCGCGCAAAGCTTTGGGCTCCCTGAACTGAAGTCGACATTTACCAGACGTCCTTACGGTCTTGGCAATTGACAGTGCCGTTATCGCCATGCAAACATTTCACTAAATGGTCAATAGTCCATAATATGGACAAATTCAAGCAGAGAAAGTCACCGCATGGTCATGACGTTTTCTCCGACAGTTCTGGTGACAGGGGCGACAAGCGGTATCGGCCAGGCAATTGCCCGAGGCTTTGCAGACGCTGGCCATGTGGTTCTGGCCGTTGGCTTGGGTGCAATCCCAAAGGCTGAGGGAAACCTCATTTATTCCGCCCTGGACGTGCAAGATGGCCCTGCAGTAACCGCGCTAGTTGCGCCGCTCAAGGGGCTTTGCGTTGTCGTCAATGCAGCGGGCACAATTAGGCGTGAGGCCGAGCATGATCCTGATGTGTTCCAGCAGGTCATCGACATCAATCTAAACGGCACAATGCGGGTCTGTGCCGCTGCGCGGGACGCCTTGGCGGCGAACAAGGGGACGATTATCAACATCGCCTCGATGCTCAGCTACTTCGGCGGCGGTTTGGTTCCAGCATACTCAGCCTCGAAGGGCGGCATCTCTCAGCTGACAAAATCATTGGCCATCGCATATGCACCGGATGGAATTCGGGTCAACGCACTGGCGCCCGGATGGATCGCGACACCGCTAACTGATGCCCTGCGCAATGACCCTATGCGCTCAGACGTCATTCTCGGACGCACACCTATGGCCCGTTGGGGCACGCCCGAAGACCTGATCGGTCCGGCGTGTTTTCTTGCAAGTCCCGCCGCCGCATTCGTGACCGGAACCATACTCAACGTCGATGGCGGATACGCCGCAATGTGAATCAAAAGGATCTTCGAATGCCAGTAGCAGAAGTTGATGAAAACCCCCGCGTTCCTTATCAATTGCCAATGCCGCCTGATGCATTGCCCGAAATCGTGGTGGCCGACGCGCTCTCCGCCAACGATGACCGCATGTGGGTGCAACAGGCCGAGCATGTGTTCTTTCGCCCGTTGTGTCTGAATGTCTCGCAGGGCTATTGGATGAATTTGCTGAAGGTGACGAAGTCGGGCGTACTGTCACGCCACCGTCATCCCAACGCGGTGCACGGTTTCGTTCTGAAGGGCCACTGGCACTACCTTGAGCACGACTGGGTCGCCGAGGAAGGTAGCTATGTCTTCGAGCCTCCGGGCGAGACACACACGCTGGTCGTGCCCGACGATGTCGACGAAATGATAACCTACTTTCAGGTGAACGGGGTGATGTACTACGTTGATCCCTATGGCAAACATCTGGGTTACGAAGACGTCTTTACCAAGATCGATATGTGCCGTGCGCATTTCGAGAAGGTTGGTCTGGGAGCCGACTATGTGAAGAAATTCATTCGATAGGACAGAAACGTCAATCACAAGGTAATGACATCTAAAGGATTCAACGAGGCCTACAGAACGCAAGCCATCTGGATTCAAATCACGAAAGGAATTCCACATGAATATATCTGGCAAGAGAGCCGTCGTCTTTGGCGGTACATCGGGCATTGGCCTTGCTACCACACAGATGCTGGCCGCTGGCGGGGCAATGGTCACAGCAATTAGCCGCAATCCTTCCAAAGCCGGGCCATTGCCCGCAAATGTGATGACCCAATCCTGCGATGTACTTGACGGAGCAGCTGTCGAGGCTTTGCTGAACAATCTCGGTCCGATAGATATTCTTGTGAGTGCCGCAACGGGTGGCGGGCGTGCAATCGGTCCGTTTCTCGAAATGGACATGGACGGCTTCAAGAGTTCCTTCGACAAACTTTGGGGTTACGCCAACGTCGTCAGATATGGCGCCGGACATGTGACAGACGGCGGTTCCATCACGCTCGTTTCCGGTGCACCTGCGCGGAACTGTCGACCGGGGCAGATTGCTCTTTCCTCTGTCGGCAACGCGGTCGAAGCGATGGTGCGCGCGGTGGCTCGTGAGGTGGCGCCTCGCATCCGTATCAACGTGGTTTCTCCCGGCACGATTGATACGCCTATGGTGCCTGTGCAAGGTGCTGAACGTGAAGCGCTTTATGACAAGATGACCCAAGACAACCTGATCCCGCGCGCCGGCACTGCAAACGAAGTGGCAGAGGGAATTCTGTTTGTGATCAAGAACGGTTTTGTCACCGGAACGACGGTGGATGTGGATGGGGGATGGCTTCTCGGTTGAGTTCAGCGCTCCCTCCCAAGCATGGATTAGGTGGTGTCAGAGGAAACTGTTATGAGCCGGGCAGGGCGGCGACCCGAGCTTCTCGGGATGACAAAACGCAGCCCTTTTCGCAATTTCAAGACGAACCCCGAGATCGTACGACTGGCTGTGATGCTGCACGCACGCTTCCCACTTTCGCTTCGGAATGTCGAAGACCCGCTGCCTGAGCGCGGGATCGAGTATCAGCCACGAGACGGTTCGGTTTTGGTGGAACAGATTTGGGCCGATGTTCGTTTTAACGCGAGGGGCCGAAAGTATATATGCAACTATGCCCAACAGGCCGTTTGCGTTGAACGAAAGTGTGATTGGACCGCTCAGAGGATTTTGGTGCAACATGCCGGCGCATTGTGACGTATCGGCTGTTTTTGTCACCGCTGTTTTGGGAGATTCTTGCCATGCTAACCCGGCGCCATTTTGTTGCCACAACCGCTGCGCTCTTCTCGTCGCCAATTGCGGGTGCCGCGTTTGGTGAACCGACTGATTTGGGTTCCTATCAGGCGCCGATCGTGGCAGCCCCTGTGTCGCCGCCGTCAATGTGGGCCAAATGGGACGCCCAGGTGACGCCGGTGAACTATGATCCGGCCACGTCGAACCCTTGGGGCCTCGACAAGCGATTTCTACCAGCACGCGTTGACGCCAATGACGGACTGACCCCCGGTGACATTCACGTCGATGCCGTTGCACGCTATCTTTATCACATCCAGAATGATGGCACCGCGCTGAGGTTCGGCGTCGCCATCGCCCGGGGAAATTTATACGAACCGGGAACCTATACGATCAGGCGCAAAACAAAGTGGCCAACTTGGCGGCCAACCGAAGACATGATCCTCCGCGATCCCGGCGCTTACGCTCAATTCGAGAATGGTGTGGATGGCGGCCCTAATAATCCACTCGGTTCTCGGGCCTTTTATCTTTTCGTGGGAAACCGCGACACGTACCTTCGTATTCACGGTACCCCGCAACCTCGCTCGATCGGCGGGCGCGCGAGTTCCGGCTGTGTAAGGATGGTGATGGCGCATATCATAGGGCTTTACGGCCAGGTATCGCCCGGCGCGACGGCCTTTCTGTACCCACCTGAAGGCTCAGTCAGCGCGAAAAGCTGACTGGATTGCGCAGTTTTGGAAGCTTGCGCTCCGTGCGGCGAGGGCAAGTATGCGGGTGTTCGTGCGTGCCGGATATTGTTGCGACGACGTTCGATCACTGACTGAGGCCGCCAGATCGGGGCAGTACAATCGTTTAGATTAATGAAGTCTAGCTGGTTGCGATCGGCTCTGATCGCGGCCGGGTACAAATTTTGTTGCCGCGGACGGTTATGAGCGGAAGCATGGTTGTTTCAACCGGTCCGACATGCTGATACCAGTAACATCCATCCTCCGGCAGAAGACGGACAGCTTCAAGATCCTGATAGGGGGCAGCCATTGCGATAACGGCTTCGGGTAGGTCGTCAATGAAGCCTGTGTTCGCACCGCCAGTTCCGTTTATGCCCGAAGCATTGCACGCGCTGAGCACGAAAATTGACGAATTTGCTACAATGTTGCGGACCTTCATAATTGCCGTTCCTAACTATTTATCTAATTGGAGATGGTTCCGTCCAGCATTGGCACCACCTGCTTGCGTCCGCATTTGCATCTGGTACCAAAACTCTGGTTGTTAGACAAATGCCGTAATCGCGTGGTGCTGCGCGGGACTATTTTCAAGCGCATTTGAAGCAGCCCTATCTCAGGCCAGACTTAGGATCGCCCGCCTCAAGTGTTTTTGAGATTGTTGCTCGCGTCCACAAGACTGCGCGCAGAATCTTCTATATCGGTAAAGAAACTATCTGTTTCAGTGCTTTATAGGCTTGAAATACCGCGCTACGCTTAGGGGCCTTGACCTTCTGGTGACTGGAACCCCTATCTCGAAGTGAGCTATAGATAGGGGAGAATTCATGAGTGACCATTTGCCTGGCCGGCGCGCGCGCCGACGAACAGGCCGCCTATGTCGGCCCAATGCACCCTGAAGTGTGGCAAGAAGGCCGGGCGCCTCGTATTGATTTATGTCAGCGCGAGGAAAGCGGATGCGGGTATTGTGACCGAGTGGGGGTCCGATCTGAGCTTGGCGGCAATCTCAGTCCGGTTGTAACTCAGGAAGGTGGCCCTTTTTGACCAAGTCTGAACAATTAACTGCCCGGCAAAACCTGACCGTGGCACAGTCCACGGAACCCGCCCGCGCGTCGCGTGTCCCAGCCCTGCGCCCTGCAATGCAACCCTCTGTCCCCAAACTGCGTTTATGGCTCTGGGGCATCCTCGGAATCTCCGGTCTAGCGCTAGCCTTCGTCGCGTCTTCGCAACTTTGGATGGCGCGAGCCCCGGCAGTCTCAGTCGAGATTGCCGCATTCTCCCCCATCACGCGGGTTCTCGCTGTCAATGGCCGGATCGCAGCAGTTTCCTCGGTTGAACTTCGCGCAGCCGGGACCGGCAGGCTAATCGCGCTTCCCGTGGTTGAGGGTGATTTGGTCGAGGCGGATCAGATATTGGCCCAGGTCGATGCGAAGGCACAGAATGCCGCTGTTCGCCAGGCCATGGCTGGCCTTGATGCTGCCCTTGTTGCTCAGCAACAGGCGCTGGCAACCTATGAGCGCGATGCGGCTCTCGGTGCGAATGTCGCAAAGACCGTGCTGGAGAGCGATACTCGTGCTGTTCAATCGGCCGCACAGGACGTGGCTCGTATGAGCGCCGCCCTCGATCAGGCGCAGGCCTTGCTGGAGAGCTACACCATACGCGCCCCGATTCTCGGCAGCATCCTAGCGCTCGACGCCGAGGTCGGACAACTCGTCGGGCCCTCCACTCCGCTGCTGACGCTGGCTGATCTAAGCGAATTGGTGGTCGAAGCGGATGTGGACGAAGCCTATGCCACTCAAATCGTCCGCAACCAGCCCGCCGTCTTGCAACTGGCGGGCGATATCGGCACTCGTGAGGGGCATGTCACCTTCGTCTCGGCCCGCGTGGACGAAGCTACGGGCGGTCTCGCCATCAAGATAGCTTTTCACGCGCCCGTTACGGCCCCCATCGGCTTGACAGTTGCGACGAATATCATCGTCGATCAGCGCAGTGCGGCGCTGACCGTTCCACGCACCGCCATGCTGACGAACACGGGCGAGCTTGGGGTTCTTGTGGTCACAGATGGCTTGGCACAGTTCCAGCCTCTTACAGTCCTGGATTGGCCCGCCGCGCGCTTGATCGTGACCGCAGGTCTGACCGAGGGCGACGTGGTGATCGCGGATGCGACTGGGATCGCGGCCGGGCAAGCCGTCCTGGTGGACCAGCCCTGATGCTTTACGCGCTCAAGATAGCGGCCCGGTACCTGACGGCGAACAAGGCGCAGACAACGCTTCTGGTGGTGGGCGTCGCGGTGGGTGTTTTCATTTTCATCTTCATGTCCGCCCTGATCGGGGGACTTGCCGAATTCATTATGCTGCGCACCGTGGGCGACATCTCGCATATCACCATCGAGGCCGAGACCGAAGATCCCGCTCTGCTGATATCGCCTGAGGGTCATGTGCTCGTCGTGACCGAACGAGGCCGTACGCGAACAGCGACTTTGGCCGAGGCAGCCACGTGGCTGCCTCTGATCGAGGCCGTACCGGGGGTCCGCGCCGTCTCGCCGCAGATCAGCGGCGCGGGGTTCCTGACTCGTGGGGCCCAAGTCAGGCAGGTCAGCGTGACGGGGGTGGAGCCGGGGCGCGAGTCCATGATCCTGGATCTGAGTGGCTATATAGGCGAAGGCTCGGCGCGGCTGAGCTCGGGACTGATTGTGCTTGGCCGCGATCTAGCAGACGATCTGGCCTTGTCGCTCGGTCAGACACTGCGGGTACAAAGCTCGAATGGTGTCACGTCGGCCCTGACGCTGAGCGGAATCTTCGAGACGGGTAACGCTGTAATGGATAGCGCACGTGCCTTCGTCAGCCTCTCTACCGCACGCACGCTCTTTGCCATTCCTCAAGGCGTGACTCGGATCGAAATAAAGCTCAATGACCTGAACGCTGCCGACGCCACGGCCCTTCGGATCCGAGCGTTGACGGGACTTGATGCGGTCCCCTGGACGGATGGAGCCGAACAGCTGATGGAGGCCTTGGATGCGCAGGCGCAGACCGGGTATTTCCTGAAAACCTTCGCGCTCATTACCATAGTGATAGGCGTTGCCTCGGCGTTGTTGCTGTCCACCTATCGACGTCGCCCTGAGATCGGAATCATGCGAGCGATGGGGGCCCCGCGCAGCTTTGTCGTCTTCGTCTTCGTCACGCAAGGGGCTTTGATCGGACTGATGGGAGGGCTCATGGGGGCGGCACTGGGATACCTTGCGCTTCTACCCTTCCCCTCGCGGGATGCGTTCGAGCCGGGAATGTTGCCGATGGACATAACTCAGGGCTCCTATGGCCTCGCCATCACCCTGACTGTAGGTGGCGCCATCCTCGCCTCGATACTACCGGCACGCTCAGCTGCGCGGGTCGATCCGGTCACGGCGATTGGACAATGAGCAAGCTTCTGGAGGTGCGCGACCTGGTTCAGACATACGGTACGGGCGAGGTGGCAACACGCGTGCTGCGAGGTCTGTCCCTGAAGCTTGAGACCGGAGAGATGGCCGCTTTGCTGGGCCCATCGGGTTCGGGCAAGAGCACGCTTCTGACGATTCTCGGAACGCTGATGAAGCCAACATCGGGCAGTTACGAGATGCTCGGCCAGGACATGATCGCCGGCGATGACGCCACGCTGACGGATTTTCGCAATCTCCACATCGGCTTCGTGTTCCAGTTTCACAACTTGCTGCCCGACTTCACGGCCCTCGAAAACGTAGTCTTTCCCACCGCCATCCGAGCGGGACACGAGACGCCGGCTGCCCGTGCTCGTGCGCGCGCACTGCTGGTGCGCATGGGGCTGGCCGACCGGATCGACTTTCCCACGACCAATCTTTCGGGCGGGCAGAAACAACGCGTCGCTGTCGCGCGGTCTCTGATGAACTCCCCCGAACTCGTGCTCGCCGACGAGCCGACCGGTAACCTCGACCGCGCCTCTGCGATGCAGGTGATGGAACTGATCGCGGAGATCAATCACGAGGAAGGCACGACCTTCCTGATCTCGACGCATGACGAGAAGATCGCAACACTTTGCCGTCGCGAGATCGTGGTGGGGGACGGTGTTGTGACGGGATAGGACGAGCCAGGGTGAGAGCGTGTGCAGGTGCGATTTTGGGAGTGCCAACTCTTTGGACCCCCAGACAATATGAGGCAATTTGGGTGAGGATGATTTGTGTGATGACGTATCGGCTTGACTCAATGCCCACTTCGTCCGGCGGGATCAACCGGTCGACGCAACACCTGCATTAGAACGCCCTGCGGGGGTTTCGTATCCCAGCGTCTTTCGAGGTCGTTTGTTGAGCTGTCTTGCAACGGCACTCCGCTTAGCTTGACTATTTATCGACAAATTCGTGCCTGTTAGGAAGTACTGTCGCAGCAAGCGGTTGGTGTTTTTATTTGTCCCGCGTTGCCGCACACCGCCCGGTAGTCGCTGCTTGCAGCGATGAGAGCGGCTCTATGCAATTGCGTCGACCTTTTTTGAATGTGGATCGGAAGGCGTGTGCAGCCTGAGATGTCGGACAAATGCGCGTGCGACACGCGGGAGTGGCCGTTCATCTGACATCACGAAATAGCTACGGTATTCGATCGGGGAGACAAAGTGGCGAAAAGCAAGTTCACCTGAGCGATAGTGGAATACCGGAAACGGATTGACGACCGCTATTCCCAGCCCTTCTTTGGCCAGATCGACAGCCGCGAATGACGTTGAAACTTCTGCCATGATACGCGGTTTACTGCGTTCTTGATTGAGTATCCTATCAAGCTGACTGCGACGAGCATGGCGTTTTGAAATCGCGACAAAGGGTTGATTATGCAGGTCAATCGGATGCACTTCGTCTCGTTGCGCAAGCGGGTGGTCTGCGGTCATGACGCACACCGCCGATGACACGCGATAGGCTAGGGATTTGACGCCAGACCTTGCCAGTTCGATTCCCGTCAGGCCCAAATCGAAACGATCATCTAGTATGCCACGGGTAACCTCATCCGAGGTGCTCACTTCAAGGCTGACAAAGAAATGCGGGTTGATTGCTAGGAAACTGGCGATTTGGCTTACAAGGAAGCGATGAGCGTAAGTGGGTGGCGCAATCAGGCGAAGGGTCTCAGGCACCGGTTGGGCAGGGCCATCAATCCTGTCGAGCGCCTCGAACAGCGGGTCTAGACGGTGGTTCAGCCGAACGGCTTCTCTCGTTGGGCGCAATCGACCGGCTTCACGTTCGAACAAGTTGAGACCTGTGCGCGCTTCAAGGCTGCCGATCGAGCGGCTTATGGCGGATTGCGACAAACCCAGCCGTTCGGCTGCAGACGTTGTTGTTCCGCCCTGCATCAATGCACGAAGGGCCTGATATTCGGGCAAGCTGTGCCACGATTTGCGCGCCATTATAGCCCTCTTGCAGAAACCACATAGGAATATGCGTATAACTCATAGAGTTTCGACTCGTCCATGAAATAAAATTCGGTACTGTTGCGTTAACAAAAAATCCGGGGACTGTATTGAACGCTGCCACCACGCCTATAATATTTGATGGTCATAATGACGTGCTGCTGCAGCTCTATCGTGCAGGCGGTCTGTCAGCGTCGGAGAGCTTTGTCAGCGGGCGTGACGGTGCATTGGATGCGATCAAAGCGACGGCCGGCGGGTTTGGTGGCGGATTCTTCGCGGTTTATATCCCGTCGCCGTTGGACAATGCGTTCAAAATGGAAGAGATGGCAAAGCCAACCTACGACTTGCCATTGCCTGATGTCATCGATTGGGAAGACGCACTACCAACTGCCATGTCGATCGCGGCGATCCTTTTTGATCTGGAAAACAAGGGCGCATTGAAAGTCTGCCGCAGCGTTGCTGATATCCGCGCGGCACTGGCCGCTGGTCAGATTGCGGCAATCTTCCACATTGAAGGCGCCGAGGCTATTGACCCGGATCTGCACACGCTTGAAGTGCTGTATCAAGCGGGGCTGCGATCCATTGGCCCGGTCTGGAGCCGCCCGACCATCTTTGGCCATGGCGTGCCGTTCCGGTATCCCAGCGATCCCGATATCGGCCCCGGCCTGACGGATCATGGCCTACGACTGGTCAAGCGGTGCGATGAGCTTGGAGTGATGATCGACTTGTCACACCTGAATGCCGTCGGATTCTGGGACGTTGCTCGACATTCCACCAAGCCGCTGGTGGCCACGCACTCCAATGCCCACGGCATCTGCCCGCATTCGCGAAATCTGACGGATGACCAACTGGCGGCGATCAAAGATAGCGACGGCATGGTAGGCCTGAATTTTGCAGTGGCGTTCCTACGCGAAGATGGGCGGATGATCGCCGATGTGCCGCTGAACCAAATGTTGCGGCATTTGGATTATCTAATTGAGCATCTGGGCGAGGATCGTGTCGGTCTGGGCTCTGATTATGATGGGGCGATTGTACCGGAGGATGTGACGACCGTCGCTGATCTGCCTAATTTGAGACAGGCCATGGCAAAGCACGGGTACGACGATGCGTTGATGACCAAGCTGTGCCACGGAAACTGGTTGCGCGTGCTCGAAAAAACCTGGGGGTCCTAACCTAGCCAAGCACGCTCGACATTATGGAAAACCAAACAGGAGAGGTAAAGAATTATGAATGCTTTTAACCGCTTACTATCTACAGCGGCCATCAGCCTTGCGGTCGGATTAACCTCCGTTGCCGCCATCGCCGAAACGCCCGCAAACATGCTGGTGATCGCCAACCGGATTGACGACATCACCACAATTGATCCTGCACAAAGCTTTGAATTCGCAGGCTCTGATGTCAGCCGCAACATCTATAACAAACTGGTCAACTTTGACCCGTTGAACTTGGATGCGGGCTATCAACCCGATCTCGCCGAAAGCTGGACAGTAAGCGAGGATGGCCGCACCATCACTTTCACCATGCGTGAAGGCGTCAAATTCCATTCGGGCAACCCGGTGCGCGCTGAAGATGCCGAGTTTTCGCTGCGCCGCGTCGTCACGTTGAACAAAACTCCATCTTTCATTCTGACACAATTCGGCTTCACTGCCGAGAATGTTGGCGACACTATAGTGGCCGAGGGCAATACCCTGCGCATTACGACGGACAAGCGTTATGCCACGTCCTTTGTATTGAACTGCCTCACCGCCACGATCGGCGGTATCGTCGACAAGGAAGTGGCGATGGCCAATGAAGTCGACGGCGATCTGGGCAATGCATGGCTCGCGACAAACTCTGCCGGCTCCGGTCCTTACGTGCTGCAAGGCTGGAAACCGAACGAAAGCGTCACATTGGTCAGCAATCCTGACTATTATGGCGGTGCACCAGCAATGGAACGTGTGATTGTACGCCATGTGCAAGAAAGCGCGACCCAACGTCTGATGCTGGAACGCGGTGACATTGACGTCGCACGTAACCTGAACCCCGAAGATATCGCTGGTGCGCGCAGTGCAGACGGCGTGGCCATCGATGACGAATTACGTGGCCGATTGATGTATATTTCGGTCAACCAGAAGCACGAAATTCTGTCCAAACCCGAAGTGCGCCAAGCGATCAAATATCTGGTCGACTATGAAGGTATGCAGAACAGTTTTCTCAACGGTCAGTACACGATCCATCAGAACTTCTTGCCACGCACCTATCTGGGTGCTGTGGATGAGAATCCGTTCAGCCTGAATGTCGAAAAGGCCAAGGAATTGCTGGCATCTGCCGGCGTTGGCCCGTTCGAGATTGAAGTCGGCGTGCGTGAAGCACAAGAGCGAATTGAGATCGCTCAGTCGCTGCAAAACACGTTTGCGCAGGCAGGCATTACGCTGAACATCACAGTGGGGACCGCCAAGGCCATTCTGGGCCGTTACCGGGCACGGGAACTGGATATGTATATGGGTGCCTGGGGACCGGACTATCCGGATCCACACACTAATGCCGGCACATTTGCGTTTAACCCCGACAATACTGACGAAGCTGGAGCGACGGGCCTTCTGGCTTGGCGGAATGCTTGGGACACCGGTGGCCTGACGGCCAAAGTCGAAGCGGCTGTTGTCGAAGGCGACCGGGACACACGCGCACAGATGTATGCGGACATTCAAGCCGAATTTCGTGACATCGCGCCATTTGCAATCCTATTCCAAAAAATCGAGCAGACAGGCCGCAATGAAGCGGTCCAGAACCTCAATCTGGGCGGTGCGATTACAGCCGTATCTTACTGGCCCGTTACCAAGTAAATGGCATTGGCAGAAAACAATAGCGAGGGGCGCCGTAAGGCGCCTCTTGAGCTTTGGATCAGAACCACGTTTCTGACGCTTGGCTCGATCATAGTGACCATGCTTGGCCTGATGTTCGTGACATTTATCATCGGACGGGTAATGCCGATTGATCCGGTTTTGGCGATTGTCGGCGAGCAGGCCTCTAAATCAACCTATGACGCAGCCTATGAGCAACTCGGACTGGACCGGCCGATCATCGTTCAGTTTGCCTATTACGTCTGGGACGTCATCCATGGTGATTTTGGCAAGTCCTTGCTGACTGCCCGCCCTGTCTCTCAAGACATTGCGCGGGTGTTTCCTGCGACTTTGGAGCTTGCCTCAATAGGCGTTTTCGCCGGGATCGTGCTCGGTGTGCCATTAGGCGTTGTTGCCGCCGTCAAGCGCGGATCGTGGATCGATCAGGTCGCAAGGGTCATCGCTCTGGTCGGCTATTCGATGCCAATCTTTTGGTTAGGCCTGATGGGCCTTTTGATTTTCTATGGAATTTTGGGTTGGGTCGGTGGCCCGGGCCGCGTCGGAATTTTCTATGTCGATATCGTGCCCTCAGTGACGGGCATGATCCTTGTCGATAGTATCCTCGACCGAAACTGGCTGGTCTTCAAAGACGCGCTAAGTCACATAGTGCTGCCTGCATCCCTTCTGGGTTATTATAGTCTCGCATATATCAGCCGCATGACGCGGTCATTTATGCTGGAACAATTGAGCGCCGAGTACATCACAACTGCACGCGTCAAAGGCATGTCGGAAAGCGCCGTGATCTGGCGTCATGCGTTCAAGAACATTCGCGTTCAACTGATCACCGTGATCGCGCTCAGTTATGCGAACCTGCTTGAAGGGTCTGTGCTGACCGAGATTATATTCAGCTGGCCTGGCATCGGTAGCTATATCACTACAGCGCTACTGTCTGCCGATATGAACGCTGTGATGGGCGGAACTGTCGTGGTTGGTCTGATCTTCATCCTACTCAATATCTTCTCAGATCTGCTCTACAAATTCTTCGATCCAAGGGCGAAGTAGATGGTGGATATCCAAACATGGCGTGCTTGGTTACTAACCGACACACCGACCTCTCGGCGGCATGCAAAACTATCGACTCTTTATCAAGGCTGGCTTTCGTTTCGCGGAAATACGATGGCGATGGTCGGGTTGTGGATCTTGATCCTTCTGGTGCTGACCGCCTTTGCAGCACCGTTGCTTGCCCCACATGACCCCTTTGCCCAAGATCTTGCCAACCGCCTGCAACCTCTGTGGTCTGACGGGCATGCTTTTGGCACTGACAGCCTTGGTCGTGATATACTCAGCCGCCTGATCTATGGCTCTCGCATCACGCTTTATATCGTCGCTTTAGTCGCCCTGATCGCCCCCATATCGGGCCTTCTGGTAGGGACTGTCGCGGGCTATGTTGGTGGCTGGACCGATCAAGTGCTCATGCGGATCACGGATATATTTCTGGCCTTTCCGCGCCTTGTTTTGGCATTGGCTTTTGTAGCAGCCTTGGGCGCAGGAATCGAAAATGCTGTTCTCGCAATCTCTCTGACCGCATGGCCACCCTATGCCCGTATCGCACGAGCAGAGACCTTAACGATACGATCCTCGGACTATATCAGCGCTATTCAGTTACAAGGTGCCGGCGCGATGCGCATCATCACCAAACATATCTGGCCGCTGTGCATCTCGTCTTTGATCGTGCGTGTGACGCTTGATATGGCGGGTATAATTCTTGCAGCCGCAGGTCTGGGTTTTCTGGGCCTTGGCGCGCAACCGCCCAGCCCGGAATGGGGTGCGATGATTTCTGAGGGGCGCAGGTTCATTCTCGATCATTGGTGGGTTGCCACAATGCCCGGCATGGCAATCTTCACAGTTTCTTTGGCCTTCAACTTGCTCGGTGACGGGCTTCGTGACGTGCTTGACCCGAAGGATAGTGAGAAGTGACGTTGTTGGATGTCGAAAACCTTTGGGTGAAATTCCCATCACGCCAAGGCGTCTTTGACGCAGTGCGAGGCGTGTCATTTACTTTGGGGCGCGAACGGCTTGGTATTGTGGGCGAGAGTGGGTCCGGCAAGTCAATGACAGGCCGCGCCATCCTACGCCTGATCCGTCCTCCGGGGATCGTGACCGCCGACCAGATCTCGCTGGAAGGTGACGATCTGATGCTGAAGTCTGAGCGCCAAATGCGCGACGTACGCGGCCAACGGATCTCCATGGTCATGCAGGACCCTAAGTTCTCTCTAAACCCGGTAATGACTATCGGCCAGCAGATCATCGAGGCCTACCGTCTACACAACAAAGCGAGAAAATCAGAGGCCTACGCTAAGTCGCTGGAGATGCTTGAAGCGGTCTCAATCCGGGATCCGGAACGCGTCATGCGCGCTTATCCGCACGAAATGTCGGGTGGAATGGGTCAACGTATTATGATTGCAATGATGCTGATCCCAAACCCCGAAATCCTTATCGCAGATGAACCGACCTCTGCTTTGGACGTCTCAGTTCAGCGGCAAGTTCTATCAATCATTGACAAGCTGGTCACGGATCGAGGCATGGGGCTAATTTTCATCAGTCACGATCTGAATCTTGTTGCTGACTTTTGCGATCGTGTGCTGATCATGTACTCGGGTCGCATTGTTGAGGTTTGCGACGCTGACAAGCTGCACGATGCGCAGCATCCCTATACGCGCGGACTACTCAATTCTTTGCCCCGTCTGGATGCTCCATGTGACAAACTGCAAGTGCTGAGCCGCGATCCAGCATGGTCCGAAGCCCCAAGTGTGAGTGCGCGCCTGTGAGTATGTTAAACGTGGATAATTTGAGCGTTTGGTTCGGGAACGGACGTGACCGTGTTGACGCGGTGAGAAACGCCAGCTTCAATGTAAATCGCGGTGCCAGTTTTGGTCTAGTCGGCGAAAGCGGGTCCGGAAAGTCCACCATCCTGCGCGCGGTGATGGGGCTCACCCCGAACTGGTCTGGCGCGATTTCCGTCGACACGAAACCCGTCGACAAGACGCGCCAAAAGTCCTTCTACAAAGTCGTCCAGATGGTATTTCAGGACCCTTATGCGTCGCTGCACCCGCGCCATTCCGTGGATCAAGTATTGGGAGAGACACTCTATCTACACGGGTTTCGCGATATTGACGCCCGCGTTGTGAAGCTGCTGGATGATGTCGGTCTCGGCGGAAAATTTCGCTTTCGCTATCCACATCAACTGTCGGGCGGCCAAAGGCAACGCGTCGCTATCGCCCGCGCTTTGGCTCCGAAACCCAGCATCCTGCTGTTAGATGAGCCAACCTCAGCACTTGATGTATCGGTCCAAGCAGAGATCCTCAACCTGCTGACCGATTTGCGAACGGAACACGGATTGACCTATATAATGGTCTCTCATGACTTGTCCGTCGTGGGGCATATGTGTGAACAATTGGCCGTTATGAAAGATGGTGAGATTGTAGAGATCATGGAGGTTGAAACGCTGCGAAAGGCGCAAGCAAGCCACCCCTATTCGCAAGAATTGCTAGCGGCGTCGATCTGAGGGACTGATTTGCATTTCGGACGCCATTTTTTCTAAACTGGACTTTGGCCGCATTGCGGAAATTCGGAAATGGGAATCAAAGCTAACTTTCGCGGCAATAGACACCAATGGCTGCCCTTCCCAAATCTAATACGCTCTGCATACCCAGCTTGCGAAACGAGCTATGCCCGAAAGTTGGTGACGGCTTGATCAGGCGGCGTTTTGAAGTTGCTTGATCCCGTCCTTGAACTCAACCCCTTCAATGATCTCGGTCATTCGGTTTGCCCCGTCAAGTTTGCGCCATTTCGTCCGCGCTGACATCATCAGCTTGAACGCCATGGCGAGGCCGGTTTTGCGGCTGAGACCCCATTCATCCGCCCCGACTAGCACCAGAACACATTGTTTTTCCTCAGCCATTCGAGGTCGGAAGTAGACACCATCCATTGCCCGGCAGGCGCATCCACAGGATGCTGCCGAGAGGGGCGCCATGGAATGTGTTTGCTACTTGAGGGCATCACGCTCCAAGGCGCGCGCACAAACTGGCCTACTTTTACTCCGCCCTAGTGGCAGGATTTTACGCCTTCGTTGACTTGCCATCTGTCTTCTGATGGTCAAGATAGGTCCGGTGCATGTGCAGGTGGTATCGTGCTGCCGCTGCAAAAGATGGACCGGGACAGACCCATCAATACTCTCTAAAAAAGCCACACCCAGCGGCAACACATTCAATAAATGGTATCTGTTATCCGTTATTCAAGACGCGAGAACATATTGAAAAGTCGGCAGGACGATGCAGGCGTGGTTGTTGAGGGCTCAGGGGCAGTCAGGTCGACTGAACGAACAACATCATTTTCTGTCATGAAAACTGGACGCTATCGGATACCTGCAATTTGGGACATCGAGATGTTAAAGTGCGAACCAAGAGGAGATGTAGGTCCGCATGAAGATATTTGTCCTACTGTGTCTCGACATCGTTCAATTCAATACCCAAGTGAATGATCCTGCTTCAGGATGAGGATCCAATCATGCGCTTTGTCTTAAATCTATCTGCCTTTGCGTTCCTGATGCTCCTTGCACCCGTGGCCGCCTTAGCTGAGGATATTATGGTAGAGAATTTTGAGTTCCAACCGGAGGCCCGGTGGAGTTTTTTCACTGACCGAGTCATGGGCGGCGTGTCCACTGGGCAGGCTACCTTCGTAAGCGAAAACGGCGATCTCTATGCGCACATGACCGGGAAGGTGAGCACCGAAAACAACGGTGGATTCATCCAAATTCGAATGGAATTACCCAATGCTGCTCCTGAGGGTTCCTCGGGTGTGCGCCTATTGGTGCGTGGCAATGATCAAAGGTATTTCGTTCATCTTCGCACGCGTGGAACAATGCTTCCCTGGCAATATTACCAGGCCGGTTTCGAAGTGGCGCAAGATTGGACTGAGGTCCGATTGCCGTTCACAGCCTTTGAACCCTCCGGCAGGCTGCTTAGAAATGTACCGCGTGCAAGTAGCCTCAAATCCATTGGAATTGTTGCTTTTGGCCGCGAACATGACGCCCAAATCGACATCAAAGAGGTAGGTTTCTTCTGAGAGATTGTCCCCACTTCCGGTGTTGCCAAGCTCAGGTTTCACGCCAAGCTTTGTGCAACTGAGTTGAAGAGAACCGAATGCCCGAAAGGGCACTGGATTCATTTTGCCTTAATGCATCGAATCTCGTTCGCTTTACGGTCCTGAACCTCTATTCGCTCCACCCGTGCACATGTACGTCGCGTCCGGAGCGAACTTTCATAATCTTGACGGCGAGGTCGTCCCTCTCTTTGTCCCGTGTCCGGACTATTTCAGCCTTCAGAAATCTGGATATTGAGATGCATCAATCACACTGCCGCGATTGCAACTTGCTGTCTAATTCGGGGGTAGCGTGTCAGCCAATTTTGATGACGCGAGTAATTACATGCCGTTTGCTATTAGTGTGCCATGAGCACCTTCACGGCGGTCTGTTCCGTCATTGAACGCGTCGTGCCGCCAAAGACAAACTGTTGCAGCCGCGACCGACCGAAAGCTCCCATAACCACCAGATCGGCTCCAACCTCTGTGGCCCGGTGTCTTATACACGCGCCAATCTCCTCGCCGCCGCTAGGATATTGGTTAATAGTGACGGTGCAGCCCTGATGGCTCAGCCATTTTGCCAAATCGGCGCCGGGATCTTCACCATCTTGAAGTTCAGTGGCAATCGGATCGAAGCTACCGATTATGACTTCCTTTGCGGCTTTCAACATCGGCAAAGCGGCATGAGCTGCACGGGATGCCGGAAGCTCAGTGTTCCAAGCAAGAAAGACACACTCAGGTTGATCGAGCGGCAGGCCGTTCAGAACAAGTGGAATAGGGGATTCAAAAAGCACGCCATTTACGGCGGCGTGGAATGCATCCGGGTCGTCATTGCGAAGGCTCTGCGATACGGTTGCAGCATCGCAGACCAAAGCGCGTCTTGCTACGACGCCCCGGACATCTGAAGGCACGCAAGATACCGCGTGGACGTCGCCAGAAGTTCCCTCACTTTCCAGTATGGCCTGTATTGCTTCGGACCTCTTTCTCAGCATCTTCCGCTGCTGTGCTATCTCTTCAGCCCATCCTGGGGCCACGTCCACACCTCCATATGGCAATACGCCGAATGAGCTAAGTGGGTAGGTCGGCACCATCGACAGGATTAGGCAAATCAAGCGACTGTTTTGTCCTGCAGCATGGGCCGCTATTTGTCTTGCCTCGCCGTCCGTGGTCGCCTCGTTCATAACAAAAAGAACGGTCTGGTTTCTCATATCGTTTCCTTTCAAAGGACCCTGAAGGTCATTTAGCGCGGCGGTATTCTGCCCTCCTGCCTGATTTCTGGGTTGGTGCAGTACCGTCGGTCGTCTCAATTCGCTAGATTTTGACGCGCGGTGAGGCGACGAAATTATCTATACTCATCTCAAAACGTGCACACTGCAGGACGCGTGCCGTACAACACGTGCAGCTGTCGAACCGAGGAAATAGTCGCTTAGTCCAGGCTTGTGCGAGGCAATCACGATGCAGTCGATGCGCTTCTCTTTGGCGTATTTCAGTATCTCGGGACCAGCCGCCCCATGCAGGATTAAAGTTTTGATTTCTGAAAGCGGTCCGACAAACTTCCGCAATGCCGCCATCGCCGCTTCTCCGGCCCTAGTTTCATTCTTGCGATTGGTTTCGCTAGGGCCAAGATAATTCGGCAAAGGTTCAATCACCGTTAAAGCGGTGACTTCCGAATTGACGCCTTCCGCCAGATGCAACGCCAGTTTCAAAGCCTCTTCGTGCTTTTCGGCATGGGTCGGTTCAACCGCAACAAGAATGTTTCTGTACATAGTCTTCCCCTCCAACTCTCAAGATTGGAAGCAGATTATTGTGTCCTTCACATTGATCTGTGTCAGCTATTCTCGTCGACTTGAGCTGGTACCCAACCCGTTTTCTTTATGGACTTCGGTCAGAATGAAGGGCTTTCGCGCTCGCTTTTCAGCCAAATCACTTACCCAATTGATGATACCCGCAGCAGGCATCGCTCCGGCCTGCCGCTTGACTGGTCTTGTCCCGCTAACGTTCCGGTCTCTCAACTCATTTATGCGGCCTTTCGCTCGAATGCCAAGGGGCTTTTGCCGCCTAGCGATGAGTGGCGGCGGCGCGGATTGTAGAACCCATTGATATACTGGAAGATCGCGCCTTCTGCCTGACGGCGTGTGTCCCAACGGTTGCGCCAGATCAGCTCAGCCTTGATGGATTTGAAGAACGTCTCAACCATAGAATTGTCGTAACAATTACCTTTGCCGCTCATGGATACCTTGAACCCATGCTTTGACAGGCGTCGTTGATACTCGTTTGAACAATACTGCGACCCGCGATCCGTATGGTGAATGCAGCCTTCGGGCGGCTGTCGCAGCGCCACAGCCATGTCCAACGCCCGGATCGTCAGGTCCCGCTTCATGCGGTTGCTGACAGCCCAGCCGATGACCCGGCGAGAGTACAGATCAAGGATGACAGGCAGATACAGCCAGCCCTCACTGGTCCAGATGTAGGATATGTCGCCAGCCCATTTTTGGTTTGGGCCATCTGCAGAGAAGTCCTGATCCAGCAGGTTGGGCGCGATGTTGAACGCATGGTTGCTGTCTGTCGTGGCCTTGTATTTCTGGGTTCTGATGATCTTGATGGCGTTCTCACGCATTAACCGGCCCACGCGCCGATGCCCAACGCTCACACCCAGATCCTGCAATTGCTCAGTCATGCGGGGTCGGCCATAGCTTTGCAGGCTCAGGCGATGTTGTTCACGGATATGGGCTAGGATAACCATATCATCACGCTGACGCCGGCTCATCGGGCGCACCCTCCACGCACGAAAGCCGCGAGATGTGACCCGCATAACGCGGCACAGAAACTCAACCGGCCATTCTTCTTTCCAGGCATCGATAAAGGCGAACCTCATCGGCTTTGGCCTGCAAAGAAGATGGTGGCCTTTTTTAACACTTCCCTCTCCTCGCGAAGCAGACGGACTTCTTTGCGAAGGCGGGTGTTCTCTTTCTCGACGTCCTCGTGTGGACCAGACATTAGATCGTCATGCTGATGTTGCTGTACCCACTTGTTCAGCGTCGAAAGACCAACGCCCAAATCTGATGAAACCTGCGGCCGCGTTAAGCCGCTCGTAATCGCGATGCGCACCGCATCACGCCGAAACTCGTCTGTGTATCTCGTTGCCATTCCATATCTCCTTCATTGCAAACATTGCTCGAAAGAGACCGGAACTAAACCGCGACAAGACCATATCGCGACAAGACCACTCGCCGATCACCCCAAAGACGACGACAATGAACGCCCCGGTCGGCCCACCGACCTGCACCCGACTTCCGCCCAAAAGCGAT
>Ga0208544_10001013_pt1 | contig 20130 bp, 22 predicted proteins | sample DEB08_DNA_9_FD_184526 | JGI IMG/M metagenome (GOLD analysis project Ga0208544, IMG submission 184526) | Aqueous microbial communities from the Delaware River and Bay under freshwater to marine salinity gradient to study organic matter... | ecosystem: Environmental > Aquatic > Marine > Coastal ... | reverse complement strand
CAAAGGATAGGCGCGCACAATGAACGACCCAGCTCGTCCGCTGTTTGAAAGTCAAAAGGGTGGGCACTTCTCGGCCAACACAATGTGCCAGCTGTTTCTTGAGATATACAAAGCTTGTGGGTTCAAGGATGCGTCCAGTCACAGTGGGCGTAGGACCTACATCACGCGGCTGGCAAACAAGGGCGTAGGAGTTCGCTTGTTGGCTGAACTCGCTGGACACAGTCACATCTCAACAACGCAGCGCTATATCGACGTGAACGCTGAGCAGTTGGCTAATGCGGTCGAGTTGCTTTAACGAATGATGCAATGTGGCTTAGCCTCAGCCTTCACGTTCGGCCTTTTTACGTGCCAGTTTGCGCTGACGGCTAATAGCTTCTTTTTTCTCGCGCGCTTTACGCACGGACGGCTTTTCAAAATGCTCTTTGAGCCTCATTTCGCGGAACACACCTTCACGCTGTAGTTTTTTCTTGAGCGCACGAAGCGCCTGATCAACGTTGTTATCACGAACACTTACTTGCATTTGATTTCCGCTATTTTTCCAAAATGTGTTTCAGGCGACTTGCCAGCAATTATTGGCAAAATCAAACAAAATCGTTTCAGTGAGAATTAGTCTGTCGTATTCTGCTCTGCCTTCTTCGCCGCATACTCCTCAGCCGATAGCTCGTAACGCTTACCTGTGAACATGTCCTTCTTCATGCGCGGCGTTAGGTGACTGTAGTGCCGCTCGATCATGCCAATTGACGTGCCCATCTGCTTAGCTAAAGCATGAATTTCCATCCCGTCATTGACCAGCGCGAAAGTCGCATATGTGTGGCGCAAGCTGTACAGCGTGCGGTCTTGCCCGGTCTTTGGACACTTGAGCAATCCAGCTTCTGTAAGGAACGCTTTGAAAGTCTGACGCAGGTGCTCTGTGACCGATCCATCAGGCAAGCAAAATACAGGTAGGTCCATCTTCTTCTTAAGCATTACATCGAACGGCATGTTCTTGATTGCGTCTGTGCGTGAATGGATGCGTTTGAGGTAGTCGATGGTGCCAGATCGACCAATGGCTTCGTGCGGCGCGGTTTTGCCGTGCAAGTAGAACTCAACGTAGTCCAAGCTGTTCTCTGTAAATACGGTCACGTGTTTCCAGCGTAAGTTTTGCGCCTCAGTGCCGTGTCGCATGCCGGTGTTCGCCATAATCAGCACATAGTCGCGCAGCAAAGCCCGCATGTTCTGCGACTTGCCTTTCTTACCCTTGGTGATCCAGCTTGGCAGCTTACGAATCATCGTTCGGTAGTCTTCCAAGCTGAAGTCAGGACGCCGCTTTGCTCCTTCGCCTTTGTTGGCGAGAATGGGCACTTTGCCTTGTGAGATAAAGCCACGAGAAACTGCCTCTGCGTAGACCTTGTTCATGGCTGAGTTATGCGTGTTCAGCGTGGACGCTTTTGGCTCACGACCGATCTGTTCGACCCGCCATGCGTTAAAGGCCAAAATTTTGTCATGGTCGATGTTGGTGATGAAGGCCTTACCAAAGAAGGGGATGAAGTACTTGTCGATGGCCTTGATGTAGTCTTTGAAGACCTTGCGTCCGGCCCCTGCATCCAGCTGCCGCTGCATGTCCACAGTTGCCAACCTGGCTACGTCTTCAAACCTCTTGGTGACAACAGGCAGGTCGTGCTTGGAGCGGAATTTGTAGTCCAGGTACTGCTCACGCGCGACGGTCTTGGCTTCTTCCAGGTCACGCTTGCCCGTGCTGATACGCACCCAGTGCCCATCAATTTGGAACGTCGCCTGCCAACGCTTGCTGTTGCCGCGCAGGTACACTTTGGCAGCGCCATCCAGCAGCACATGCGTATCATCATTCAGCTTGGCCATCGGCACTCCACAACTGCGTTCATCACACACTAAGTTCCTGTGTTGGTGATGTCATTTGGAAAAGTGGGCGTAGGCCAGATTTTCATTGTGTGACAATGCTGACAAAGCTGAGTGATAGGCACGAAGGGCGGATTGCGGACTATCGCTGCTGTTGCGACAGGGTCGCTACGTCAACGTGAAACCGGACATTCACCCCAGCGTGAGCTAATGAGCAAGACCAATGGAAAACGGCACTTAGCTGCTGTCGCTGAATGGATCCATAGTGGCAAAACGCAGGGCGCTTTCTCTCAATAATCGTATGCTTCACTGAGATCCGCTCGCGACGCAGATCCGTGCCCATTGCCCACTTCATATGCACCCTGTAAGGCTATGCAATGGCGACATTTGGAACTATGAATATTGGGTTGATTAACCCCAACACAAACGCGGCAACGACGCGTGCGATGGTGTCGATTGCGCAGCGTGCTGTTCCTGCCTTCAATATTATGGGACTAACCGCCCAACATGGTCCGATGATGATCCAAAACCGTCTCGCGCTTGACGCCAGCGCGACGGAAGTCGTGCGACTGGGGCAATCAGTGCAGGCCCTACAAGGGCTGATCGTTAGTGCCTTTGGCGATCCCGGTGTTGCGCAGTTGAGCAAGGACAATCCAACGCCTGTTGTTGGCATTGGTGGTGCAGCCGCGCGTCTGGCAGCGCGGCGCGGCGGCGCGTTAGCGGTTGTGACCACGACGCCGAAACTGGCGGATCAGATTGACATGTTGATGCAAGACCAATGCGGCGTCGCGCGCTATCTCGGTTGCTTTTTAACAGTGGGAGATCCCGAAGCGTTGATGCAGGACCCAGAAGGTCTGGACGCTGCTATGCTGGCAGAGATTAAACGCGCTGCAGAAGCAGGTGCATCACAAGTCATCATTGGTGGCGGTCCGCTGGGGATGGCGGCCGAAAGGCTGGCGGATCGGTCACCAATTCCGTTGATCAACCCGATCAGAGCAGCAGCATATGAAATGGAACATCGCTTAAGTATCGTTGAAAAGGCATCAACATGACAAACGCAGTCGTAGATTATTGGGCGGACGGAATTGTCCATGCGCGTCAGAGGTCAGCATCTTTTGCACCAACGGGTCCCAAACCCACAGAATTGGCAGATGCATATTATATCCAGTCTGCAGTTGCTGCGCAGATGGGGGCCGTTGGCGGTTTTAAAACCGCGCGCAAGGGAGACGCACCCCCGATCATGGCGCCGATTTTTGCAGCCGACATCGTGCCCTCCGGTGCAGATGTGGCCGTGGTTGGACTGCTTGGCCTTGAGTTGGAGGTCGGATTTGAGATCATCGGCGATTGCCCTGCAAATATGGCGTCTTTGGGCGTGTTTGATCTTGCACAATTGTTGCGCCCCGTCGCTGTGATCGAGTTGGTCGATACGCGGGTCATAGGCCCGTCTGCGGATGATCAGATTGTCAAACTGGCGGACAATCAGATCAATGCTGGATTGGTTGTCGGTGCCTTTGCACCGGATTGGGATGGAAGCGATTTCGGGACTTTGCAGGCACGGATGCAGGCAGGTGATGACGTGATCCTTGATGGGCAAGCCACTGTGCCCGGCGGGTCCGCGCTTGAAACCTTTGCGGCTCTTAATCGCCAAATCGGAGATCATTGTGGCGGCTTTAAGCGCGGGCAGATTGTGATCACAGGATCGCTGCATCCACTGGTCTATTATCCGGCAGGAACAAAGGTCGCAGGCTGGATCGAAGGGATCGGGACTGTTTCAGTCAACCTGGTATAGTCGCCATCTTTGGCCATAGAAACGCGGGCATTACAGCGTCGATTCTCGCTATTAGCATATGCTCGCTTCCCATGGGTCCGATTAACTGCATCCCGATTGGCATATCGTCTGATGGTGCAGGAAAGGCTACTGCAGGCAAACCTGCGGCATTCACCCAGCCGGTATAGACAGCATGCCCTCTTGGACCGACATTTTGACCATCAATAGATGGTGGAAATGGCTCTGCTGCGGGCCACGGATTGGCCGCCGCGGTCGGCATCAGCAATGCGTCATAGGTCGTGAAAAGCTGTGCGCTTTCGTTGCGCAACTTGAAAACAAGATCAGCGATCCGGTAAAGATCTGTTGCTGTCTTGCCAGCGACCGCATTTGCGATGTCGCGGTATTTGGGGTTAGCGCTGTCGCGTACGTCGGGATGATCCGCAAGATATGCTGCCAGACCTATTGCGCCGATGTCGGTCCAAACGCTGTTCAAGGGCGCCAGATCCAGCGGCATTCCACCTTTCTTGACATGATGTCCATTCGCACTAAATGCCGAACATGTCGCGGCAAAGGCGTCACGTATCGTCGGATCACATGGCGCATCACCCAGCGTTTCAATGGCAAGGATATTCAGTTGCCGCTTTGGCACCTTCTTGGTGAAAGAACCTGCTAAAACCTGGTCCAACAGTGCAAGGTCACGCGCACTGCGCGTGATCGGGCCTACCACTTCAAAATCCAGCAACACCTGCGGCAGGCCGCCCGCGCGCGGGATATGCCCGATGCCGGGTTTCAAGCCATAAAGCCCAGTATATCCAGCAGGTCTTCGGATTGACCCGCCCCCGTCCGTACCGATACCGGCAAAGGCAAGCCCTGCGGCGACGGCGGCCACGACACCGCCCGATGATCCACCGGGTGTCAGGTCGGGATTATGCGGATTGCGCGTGACGCCAAATGTTAGATTGTCAGTGTATCCCTCGATGGCAAATTCGGGCGTGTTACCCTTCCCCAGAAAAATAGCGCCTGCCGCGCGCAGGCGCGCTATCGGTGCTTCGTCAAGGTCAGGGATTTGGCGGGCAAGATGCGCATTGCCCCATGCCGTCGGCATGCCCGCTGTCACAAGGTTGTCTTTGATAACGATTGGCACCCCGTCCAAGGGGCCAATCGGTGCTTTCGCTTGCCAGCGTGCTGTTGCCGCTGCTGCCTCTGACCGCGCATCTGTGTTCATCGCTGTATAAGCGTTGATAGCGGGGTTGATGGTTTCGATCCGCGCCAACATGCTGTCCACCGCCTGCATTGGCGTGACTTGGCCATCAGCGAATGCTGCAAGCAAAGCTGTAGTGTCATATTGCCAGATCGTCATCACATCAAATTATCCGGCAGCCACATCACGATCTGTGGCAAAAAGATAAGCAGCGTGGCGAATAACAGCATGATCGCAGCATAGGGCAGTGCCCCGATGATGACATCCATAAATGGCCCCTTGTCGCCCCGCACACCTTGGACAACATAGAGGTTCATGCCGACTGGTGGCGTGATCATGCCAAGTTCGCTCATCAATACGACAAAGATACCAAACCAGATTGGATCAATCCCTGCTGCAACGATGATCGGGACGGCAATCGGGATGGTCAGCACTTGCATCGACAAAACGTCCATGAACATGCCCAAGATCAAATAAAACAGCATGAGCGCAAACAAGAGCGCAGTCGCCGACAGGCCCAGACCATCGACCCACGCGCTCATCGCGTTAGTAATCCCGCCGAGTGCCAATGTGACGTTCAATGTAAACGCGGCGGCAATGATCAACAGGATCATGCCTGTTGTCTTGGCCGTTTGGCGAAAGCACACGTCGAGGAAGGCAAAGTTCAGCCGACCTTCCCGCCAGACAAGCCCAAGGGCGACGATCACCGCAAGTGCCGCACTTTCCGTTGGAGTGGCGATGCCCAGATAGATGGAACCCATGACAATCAAGAACACGACAGCAGGCGGTATCAGATGCTTGAGGGCGGCGATACGCTCGGCCCTGCTGGTGGCCGGGGGCATTGTAACATCATCGGGCTTCCAATAGTGCTGAAGTGCGATAAAGACCATAAAAGACAACGTCAGCATGATCCCTGGAACGATGCCGGCAATAAAGAGTTGACCCACCGACACATTCGCCAGCGACCCGTAAACCAACAGATTGACGGAGGGCGGGATCAAGATACCCAATGTACCACCCGCAGCCAGCGAACCCAATGCACGCGAGGATGTATAGTTTCGCTCTGTCAGTGAGGGTAATGCGACTGTCCCAACGGTTGCCGCAGTCGCGACCGACGATCCCGAGGTTGCGGCGAAAAGCGAACAGCATCCAATATTTGTATGCAGCAACCCACCCGGAAGCCGCCCCAGCCAAAGGGCCAGTGCACCATACATCCGGTCGGCAATACCGGAGCGCAGCAATAGCTCTCCTAGAAGGATAAACAGTGGAATTGCGGTGAGAACATTTTCGTTTTGCACCCCCCACAGCACAGGCCCCATGCTTTCCAGCAAGACGGGTCCATAAAGCAGCATGCCGCCGACGACCCCCATTGCGACCATCACGATCGCCACGGGAAATCCGACCAGCAACAGGCCCATCATCACAGAAAATCCCAAAGAAATATCGACAATGGTCATTGGATTTTACCTTTGCGTTTCTTGAGTTCCTGAAGTTCCTCGGCCAATTCGTCAGCCGCTCCCTTGGGGTTGAACTCTGCCGCGAGGGTGCTGTGCCTACCTTTGAAAAACAGCCATGTCGCCCGCGTTGACTGGACAATCGCGGCAATCGAAAACACGGCAAGGGCCGCATACCAAGCACCTTGGGGCCAGATCAGTGGCGTCGCCCAAGGCGTCGCCGCGGTTGACCCGTAGGCCAGCGTATCTTTAAGGACGAACCAGCCCACATAAAGCAGAAAACACCCTAGGATCGCCATCGATATGGCTGATAGCCAGTCAATAAGTGATTGTAGAAGAACGGGAAATTTTTGATGTAACACATCAATACGGATGTGCGCGCGTTCAGCCAATGTCACCACAAAGGCCAAGGACGACCCAAATGCAAGGACGTAACCGCCCAGTTCGTCGGCCCCCTGAAGCGAGGTGTTGAACACTTTACGCATGACGGTTTCAAGCGCCACAAACGCAGAGAGGAACAGCAAGGACCACCCGAAAATCCGGCTTATCCATCTGGCGATAAATTCCATTGTGCGTCCTCGTTATTTTGGATTGGGGACGACACATGCCGCCCCCAAAAGAGTTTTCGATCAGAAGTTTTTGCTAACACCAACAGTTTCCATCCAGTCGGAGGAACAGGCGGGGTTCGTGACATCGCAAATCTCTTTCCATGCAGGGAATGAGACATCGGTCACCGCTGTCCCGATCAAGGCAAGATCGGCTTCTGTCGCCTCGACCAAGGTCAGGTTATATGGGGTGCCGGTTTCGCATGGCTCTTGGCCGACGTTGCATTTGACGGCATCCACAAACAGTTCTTCTGAATAGGCCCAGATGTCGTCTGTCAGCGTGTTAAATGCGGCTTGCATTTTTTCCTGCTCTTCGGCTGACAATGCGTTCCATGTGTCCAAGTTCATGCCATAGCCGTTCATGGCAAGCTGGAACGCGATGGGCATCATATACGATGTCACTTCGGGCCAACCAGCCGAGTTGGCCGATGATGGACCTGTGATTGCGCAATCGACAACGCCGCGCGCCAGTGATTGCTGCACGTCGCCAAAGGACAGCGGAACAGGCGTGCCACCCACAAGCGAGATGAAGTTGGCAAGGTTCTGGTCATAGACCCGCACCTTTAGACCTTTGAGATCGGCAAGCGATGAAATCTCGGGCTCGCAAAACAGAACTTGCGGGCCAAATGGCCAGACACCCAGAAGTTTGGTGTTGAACTGCTCTTGCAGACGTTCATCCACGACGGAAGCGAAAGCGGCGACCGTTTCCTTTCCTGTGTCATAGTCGGGGTTCAAACCAACCAGATCGAGACCCAGAATAGTTGGTTCATCTCGTGAGACCTGGCTAAGGCGCAACGAGATGATATCAAAAAGACCACTCTTCAGAACGCGCAGCTGTTCGGTATCTTTGATGCCAGTCACATCGGCAGGCTGGAATTCAGCCGTAATATCAAGGCCGGTGCTGGCTGCGAAATCAGCAAAGAATGGTCCCTCGACGTTTTTTTGGATCAATCCGGTTGCCGCCGGTTGGCCCATGACGCGCATCGTAGTCTCGGCGGCGGCAGGAAGCGCGAGACTGCAAACAGCAATTGCGCCTAGTAATCTTGAAATATTCATTTTGTCTCTTTCTCTCTGTTGGAAGCGTTAAGGGAGGTCCGAAAATATTTGAAATACGGACCCCCAATCGGTGACGCGGGAAGGGTCAAGCCCGACCTCACGCATGCAATGCGCCGCCGTCACAGAAACAGAATCGAGGATGGGTATCCCCAATTCTGCTTCAAGTACTTGGGAGGGTGGCGCGCCTCTGAAATTGGTGCAGAGGATGGATATGGCATCAGGTGCGGCGTTTGCGACGTCGCGGATCATACCGGTAATTTGCGTGGTCGAATATGTTGCGAAGGCATGATTGACCTTCTCTTCCAGACGCGCATCTGACGTCACGGTAATGCCCTGCGCCGCGTATTGCGCGACGATCAGCTCCTGAACTTCGGTCAAGTAAGGTGTCACCAGCCCAAGCGTCTTAAGCCCCATGCCAGAAAACAAACGGTCATAGGCCAAACTTGTCGAGGTTGCGGGAATGCCAGTTTCGGCGGCGATCATCGCACAAAGCGCGCGGTCTTTTTCAAGGCCCAGCCAACTGGCCGACGTGCCGTTCCATGCGATCAGGTCGACCTGAGCATCAGCAAGCAATAACGCGGCCTCTAGTACGGGCGCGTGTGTAAACTGCCCCTGGCTCGTGTCCGACATGGATATTTCGAGAACGCGAAAACGCCCGAAATGCGCTGATGCTTCGTCCCCGAAGGGCGCAAACATCGCTGAGGTGTAGGGTTCAAGCACAGTGTTGGACGAGGGCGTCAGCATGCCGACACGCTTGCCGCTTTGGCGGTGATACTGGGTCATTGTGTAAATTCCGGTGCGTGGCGATGCAGGTAATCGCCTGTGGGTTTGCCGACGATCTCGCCGTCTTTGGCAATGGTTTTGCCGCGAAGGATTGTGCGCACGGGCCAGCCTGTGACCGAAAACCCCTCCCACGGCGTGTAGTCTGATCCGTGATGAAGCTCTGTCTGACGAATTCGTTTCGTCAACGTCGGATCCCAAAGTGTGATGTCGGCGTCAGCACCAATCGTGATCGTGCCCTTGCGCGGTGCCATCCCGTAAAGCCGGGCATGGTTGGTCGCGGTTATCGCCGCAAAACGCGCCAGTGAGATACGCCCTTTCATCACGCCTTCCGAAAAAAGGATGGGCAAGCGGGTTTCCACACCGGGAATTCCATTAGGAATATTGCGGAAGGATTCCCGCGCACCCGGCGCGTCTTTGCCTGCGTTGTCGGCGAAACGAAACGGGCAGTGATCAGATGAAAAAAGCTCGAAATCGCCCTGTTCCAGACCTGCCCAGATGGCGGCTTGTTCGCCCCTGTCGCGTGGTGGTGGTGAGCAAACGTATTTTGCCCCCTCAAACCCGGACCGATCCAGATCGTCCGCAGTTAACGTGATATATTGTGGGCAGGTTTCCGCGAAAACCTTGGCGCCACGGCGGCGCGCGCGGGTAATTTCATCAAGCGTCGCACCGTTTGAGACATGTACGATGGTCAAAGGCACGTCAGCAATCTCGGCCAGTGAAATCGCGCGATGTGTCGCCTCGCGCTCGACCTGCACGGGGCGGGTGCGGGCGTGATGCAGCGGTCCGGTGTTGCCTGCGGCTTCGGCTTTGTCGCGCAGAAATTCAATCGCGTCTTCGTTTTCGGCATGGACCATAACCATGGCGTTATGCGCTTTTGCCACATCCATCACATCAAGGATTTCGCGGTCAGACAAGGCCAGCCCGGCATAGGTCATGAATACCTTAAAGCTGGTGTAGCCCGCAGCAAAAAGGGCGGGCAGATCTTGGCCCAACGTCTGCGCATCGGTATCTTTGATGATGAGGTGAAATGATACGTCCACATGGCAGTTGCCGTCGGCTTTCGCGTGATAGTCATTGACCGCTTGGCGCAGGGTCGCGCCCTCTTGTGGTAAGCAAAAGGGCAATACAGTGGTGTTGCCACCACAGGCCGCCGCGCATGTTGCACTTTCAAAATCATCGGCCATTTCAATGCCGGGCCCAGAGGGCTGCGCGATATGGACATGGCTGTCGATCCCGCCGGGCATCGCGATTAAACCGTCTGCGTCAATTACGCTGTCCGCCGCCCCAAGATCATGGCCAAGTGTCGCGATGCGCCCTGCACGAATACCAATGTCACATGCGACGACTTCGGCACCAGTGACAACACGCGCACCACGTATAATGAGATCATAGGTCAATTGGATTCTCTCTCGTAATTAATTACGGATGCAAGCGGCGCTGCGATCCCGACAGATGGCTTTGATGCCGGTTTGTTCGCCCGAGTGCGGGTGCGGCCGTGACGCACCAAGTGTGCCAATGTGATCGCCTGCAGCACCGCAGCAGAGATTGGGTCGACCAAGATTGCCGGCACTTCCGCTGCGACCTTTGGCGCAAGGCCCGCCAAAGGAGCCCCGCCTAGAATGATCACATCCGCATGATCGCGCGTGGCTGCATGCGTCGCCAGCGCGACAAGATCCGCCCTGAGATCGGTCTGGACATCAGCAAGCTGTGTTGGCGTGTGGTCAGGTGTGATCACCCCGCAGCAACGATCCCCCATGCCTGTGGCACGCACGCATTCAGTGTACCATTTTGTCATCAGCGGCGAGAAGGTCACGACCGCAAAGTTTTCACCCAACATGGCAGCGGTCATCATTGACGCCTCGGCCATGCCGACGACGGGAACATCAAATAGCTCGCGCGCGCCGGACAAACCCGGGTCACCAAAAGCTGCGATCACGACAGCATCGACGTCGTGTACATGTTCAGCGATCATTTCAAGAACGATGCCGCCTGCAATCTGTGCCTCGGCACGGCTGGCGATATAGGGGAAGCCGCGCGTCGCGGTGACTGGTACGATTTCAGCGCTGTCATCTGCGGCCAAGCGGGCGAGGGATGCCATATTGTCGGTCATGGCTTGTGTCATATTTGGGTTCACAAGAAGAATTTTCACGACGTCGCCTTTGTATGTATTTTTGTCAGACCGGCCTTTTGGAGCGCTGCTTCAAATTTTTGAGCAACCGCGAGCAAAGCCATATCGGCCCCCGCATGTCCGATAATTTGCAGCCCGACGGGAAGGTTGTGTTGCGTAAAACCGCAGGGGATCGAAATGGCAGGCAGGCCGGCATGGTTGGCTTGCGGCGTAAAGGCTGCATGGTCGCGTGGACTGGCAGGTTCACCCCCAATTTCGCGGGGGCCCAGTTGGGATGACGGCCACGCAGCACAGGGTGTGGTTGGAGTGATCAGGAAATCGTAACGGCCAAGAAATATGCGCATGGTCGTGCGGATGCTCTGAGATGCTTGTAAAGCATGCGCAACATCGGTGCCTTTCAACTCAAGACCCGTTTTGATTTGCGCACCAATATCTGGATCGAAAGTGAGAGGCGCAGCCTGCCAGGCCGCACCGTAAAGTGCTGCCAAGCCTGCAAATTGCAGGGGCATGGTGGCTGAAGGGTGATTTTTTGCATCCCAGACCGGCGCGTCATGTGTGATCTGCGCATCTTGCGAAAGAACTTTGACGGCCGCGTTGCAAGCCTGCGCGACATCGTGATCAATTGCAGCACCCAATCCCATATCAGGCGCGTAAGCAAAGCGTGCGTTCGCAGGCGCAGGCACAGGTTGCAGTCCGCTAAGTACAGAAAAAACCAAAGCCACGTCGTTTATGTTGGCCGCGATGGGACAAAGCGCTGATATGCCCCAAACCGGCTCGGAAAATCCGGGCCCGTAAGCTATGACATCCTGACCTGGCTTAAATCCGACAATTCCAACATGAGCAGGCGGTCTACGTGATGACCCACCTGCGTCAGTTCCGATCGCAATTGGCACGATATCTGCGGCCACTGCCACTGCTGGTCCACCTGATGACCCGCCGGGTGTCAAATCCGGATCGTCAGGGTGGCGGGTGATCCCGTGCAGCGGCGTATTGGTGACACCTTTGCACGCAAACTCTGAGCAAGCCCCGATCCCGAGGATAACTGCGCCCGCGTCACGTAGCTGTGTCACGGCGGTTGCATCTTCAGGCGCTATAAAATCGGCAAAAAGACGTGATCCATTCGTGATCTTCATGCCCCGCACCCAAATGTTGTCTTTGATCACCACAGGCACACCGGCAAGTGGCAGTAATTCTCTAGCTGCGATTCTGGCATCGACCGCCGCCGCGTCGGCGAGCAGGTCAGGGTTGAGGCAGGTCAAGGCGTTCAGGCTCGGATTGCGGGCTTCTGCCCGATCAAGGGCGTCCTGTGCGATGCACGTGGCTGATATGGTTTGTGATTGCACATCAACTGCTATGGCGCGGGCGGTCATGGTGCGGTCGCCTTCCAATGGGCGGCGATCTGACGCCTTGGCGCTATCCAAACATCAGCATGTTGTGTGATATGGGCCAGTACATCCTCAAGCCCTGAAATGCGGCCGGACCGCCCGATTAATCGCAGATGCAGGCCGATCGACATCATCCGGGCGGCCATTGCGCCTTCGGCATAAAGCCGGTCAAACGCCCCATTCACATAGTTCGAAAAATCACGGTGCTGCACGAAGCCGCCACCGGGCGAAAACCGCATGTCGTTTGTATCAAAGGCATAAGGCAGGATCACATGGCTGTCGTCATGCATCCGTGGGATATCGTCGTCATAGGCGTCACTGTCATAGGCAAAGCCGCCGTGTTCCATCAGCAGATTTCGGGTATTGACCGACGGGGCAGAGCGGGTGTGCCATCCGACCGGCGCAACACCGCATGCATCCGCAATCGCGCGGTGGGTTCGTGCGATCATGCCGGCTTCATCAGGAAGAGACATTTCCGCCTGACGTTCCCAGCGCCATCCATGGCACGATATTTCGTGCCCGCGCGTTACAGCATCCTGCAACAGCCAAGGTGACCGCTGAGCGGCCCGACCGCAGGTGGAAAACGTGGCCGAGACGCCGAATTTGTCAAAGGCTTGTGCTATCCGGCCATAGCCTTGGCGGGTGCCATAATTGAAATGGGTTTCCATGCAGGGATCAGGGTGGCCGATCACTTCTTCGCGGATTTCGTATGTGTTCTCGTTCCGCTCATCACCGTCTGCAATTGATAATTCGGCGCCTTCTTCCACATTGACGACAAAAGATACCGCCAACCGTGCCACGTTTGGCCAGTTTGGTGCGGGCTCTGCGCCAAAATACCCTTTGAAATCGCGCCGATCCGTCATGTGTCAATCATCCTATTCAGACCGACTGTCCGTGACGCCACTAAAAGAACGATAATTGCCAACATAATCAGCCCCGATGAAATCGCAGCCAAAGATGGGTCGGGTTGTTCTTCGAGATATTGCAGCATCTTGATTGGCAGCGTCTTGTTGCGTGCATCGGTCAAGAATATCGAAATCGGATAGTTATCCATCGACGCCAGAAAGGCGAACAAACCACCCGTCAAATAGGCGGGTGCCAGATTTGGAATGAGTACCTTTATAATTGCACGTGGATAGCTAAGCCCCAATGTGCGCGCGGCATCGATCAAGGAAAAATCAAAAGCGCTCATTGATGCCAGCAATGTACGCATCACAAACGGCAATGTAATGACGACATGGGCCAGCAGCAGCGACCAGTAGGCGTCGCGCAGGCCGATTTCACGAAAGAACTGCAAAAGGGCTACGCCAACAACAAGCCCCGGCATCATCAACGGAGAAACGGTAAAAGTTGCAATCGCCTCTTTCCCGCGAAAATCGCCGCGCGTCACAGCAATGGCCGCCATCGTGCCCAACACCATCGACAAAGCGGTCGAGATCAGCGCGAGGTTCAGCGATAATTTCACGGCATCCCACAGCCCGCTGCGCGTCTCCAGTGATCGATACCAGCGTAGTGACCATTCTGGTGGCGGTAGCGTATAAACGGCCGAGGACGTGAACGATGTAATGACGGTAATGACGATGGGCAGCATCAAAAAAATGATGCAGACAATTCCGATTACCCAAGCGCAGAAAATCGTGATGCGGTCGGTCTGGGTCATTGCCGCGCCCCCAGACGACCCGCAAGCCAGCTCGAGAACAGCACGACGAAGATAGCGATCACCAGCAACACTGCGGAGATGGTGGAACCCAAGGATTCATTTCTGAGATAAAGGAACGAGCGCGCGATCAACATAGACAGGGTCTGCTGGCGTTCGCCAACGATCAGCGAAGGAATGACATACATTGAAATCGCAAGCGAAAACGTAAACGCCGATCCAGCCACAACCCCCGGCAAGGTCAGCGGCAAGGTCACGCGTGTAAACCGGAACCACGGCGTTGCACCCAGCGACGATGCGGCCTCGGGGAGGCTGCTGTGCAACTGGCGGATGACCGCATAGATCGGCAGCACCATAAAGGGCAAGAACACATTGGCAGCGCCAATAATCAGTGCGGTTTCGGTGAACAGCATCCGCACTGGTTCGTCCGTGATGCCAAGGGACTGCAATGTTGTGTTCAGAAATCCATTTGACCGGAACAGGATTGACCAAGCGAAGGCTTTGACGATCACACCCAGCGACATCGGCAACACAAGCGCAATGAGAAAGATCGTCAGCCAGATGCCCTTGGCACGGGCCATGGCAAAGGCAGTGGGGTAAGCGATGACAAGCGCCAGTAACGTGGTCAGCAACGCCACCCGCAGTGTCCGCCACAAGACCACGCGGTTAAATTCATCCGCGAAAAAATCAACATAGCTCGCCAGCGTCAGCCCGTTCGCGCTTTGGATGCTTTTGAACAGCAGCAAAGCGAGCGGCAACGCATAGATCACGGCCAAAAAGACCAGCCCCGGAACCGCCAAAAGTGCGATGCGGTTTGTGCGGGCGATCATGATGGCACCGCATGGATGAGCGTGTCTTCAACGTTCCAGCCCCAAGTGACAGTCTGACCGCGCGCAAAATCATTGCGGATGCCAGACAACTCACAAAGAAACTGCGTGTCGCTTGTGGCCGCTGCATGCAAAACGGTCTTTGACCCAAGCGTCATGACGTCGTCCAACTGCACAGTGATCTGGTTCATTTCGGGGCTTGGGGTCGGGGTGATTAACTCTGGACGCACACCGATCTGCACCGCCGTACCTGCGGCGAAATCGCATTGCGCCAGCAGCGGGCCTGACGTTGTCTCGACCGTTGCTATGCCATCTTTTTGTGCGGTTACGCGTCCGGCAAGGCGGGTCGAAAGCCCAACAAAATCCATCACGAATGGTGATGCTGGGCGCGCATAAAGCGTCGAGGGATCAGCGAATTGTTCGATTTTTCCCGCATTCATCACGGCAATGCGGTCCGAAACGCCCATGGCCTCGTCTTGATCGTGGGTCACGAAAATAGCGGTGATGTTCCGGCTGCGCAAAAGCGATTTTAGCTCGATCTGCATGGTTTCGCGCAGCTTGCGATCCAGCGCTGAAAACGGTTCGTCCAGCAACAAAAGATCGGGTGATACGGCCAATGCGCGTGCGACGGCGACGCGCTGTTGCTGCCCGCCAGAAAGCGCCGAGACAGGACGGTCCGCAAAGTTGTCCATGCGCACAAGCGCCAAGGCCTCTTGTACGGGTTCAATGACATTGGCCGTGCTCATGCCGCGCGCGCGCAGACCAAAACCGACGTTTTCAGCGACGGTCAGATGCGGAAAAAGCGCGTAGTTTTGAAATACCACAGAAATATTCCGTTTATGGGCGGGCAGGGACGACACGTCACGCCCGTCCAGAACGATGTTGCCTGTATCCGCATCCAGCAGTCCTGCGATGATGCGCAGTAAAGTTGTTTTGCCGCACCCCGAGGGACCAAGGAGAGAAACAAGCTCTCCCTTGGCCACCCGAAAGTGCATTTGGTCCATGACCGCGGTGCCCTTAAACGATTTGGCGACGCCTGCGACATCAAGATAATGACGCTCTCGGGGCGTGCTGTCAGTGGACTTGTCAAACATTGGATCAGAGCGCCATCAGCTTATCAAAACGGTCGATCCATGCCCTGCGATTGGCCGCGACAAAGCTCCAGTCGGGGGCATAAATCGGCACGCCTTCTGGAACGATGGCACCCGCTGTTACAGTGGTGTTGGCGGGGACGGCTGATGCGAAATCAGCGATTGCCGCTTGCATCACCGAGCCGAGCATTTCGTTTACATAGGCCTGTGCCAGCTCTGGGTTCGGTCCGCCTTTGACCAAACAAATACCCGATGGCATAGCAAAAATACCCTCGGAAGGGGCAGCCAGATCAACGGGCACGCCTTGGGCTTTGCGCGGCAGCGTATAGGACGAGAAATTGCCGGAAAGCATCGACACTTCACCTTGCTCCAGCAGGTTGAACGCTTGGCTCATCGTCGAGTAAACCGTCAGTAGGTTCGGTTTCAGTTCTTCGAGCTTGGCAAATGCCGCGTCGATTTCATACTGCGCCTCGGAGAAAGGCAGCCCCGATCCCAGCATCGCAGCCGACAACAGCGTCCACATGCCTTCGGTATTCTGCAGGGACGGGATGATAACCTGACCTGCGTTCGCCGGATCCCACAGCGCCGTCCAAGACGGGACGCCGTCGACCTTGTCGGTGTTGTAGGCGATACCTGCCCATGGCTGCACATAGTTGCACCACATGCCGTCCATGTGTGTGGCGTCCGGGCGCAGATCGGACATGTTCGGCACCGCATCGGGTGTGATTGGCGTCAACAGATCAGCCTCGACCGCTTGGATCATCACAGGGTCATCCATCTGAACAACCGACAAGTAAGGTGCGTCTTTGTTCGACGACATCTTTTCAAGGTTCACCGACGATTTAGTGCCTTCAAAAATGATCTCGGCCCCGATCGCGTCTTTCATATATGGCGTGACAATCTGTTCCATCCACGCGGTGTGCGATCCCGCACAGCCAATCACCAATTCGCTTGATTGCGCGCGCAAAATCGACGGAGCCGCAAGCGTGCCCAGTGATGCAATGGCGGATGATTTCAAAAGAGTTCGGCGGGATATTCCGCCCCGTAAGTTGTAAGTCATTTATGTTTCCTCTGTCAGGGTGAGTCCACTCTTGCGGCGGATTAGAATGGCATTCCATTTGACAGACTGATGTCATCCGGTGATTGATTGCCATGAAGACAGCTAGCTTTTGCGGGTTGCTGGAATGGAATTCCGCTTAAGCCGAAGTTTTTTGCGTCAACGCTGAAGGAGTAGGCACAATGATAACCAAAATGGCATGCCATTTTCAGAACGTTGCGTTGCTATGCCCGATTACGGGTGCCATTTCGCACGAATCGTTAACTGTGGTGGATGGAAAAATTGCAGCGCGTGGTGCCATACCCGAAAGGGGGGCGACTATCATCGATGGCAAAGGGGCACTTTGTTTGCCCGGATTAATCAATACGCACAATCATTCACCCTTGATGAGCGTGCGGGGCATGGTCGAGGATCTTGGATTTGCACCGGCCTATACCCCGGGCGTGCCACAAGGACATTGGTTATCAGACGAAGAAACCCAAATACTGGCAAGGCTAGGCGTAATGGAGATGCTCTGTGCGGGTGCGACGACGATTGTCGATTATTACCGCACACCTGATGCTTTGGCGCGAGCAGCAAACGCGTTTGGTCTGCGCGCCATGGTTGGTGGGCGCGTAATGGATGCGGACACACAGGCGCTCGCGAACGGCCAGTTCGTCCACGACCCGAAGCTGGGCGAAGCGACACTGCAAGCAGCCCTTGATCTGATTGACACTTGGGATGCAAAGCCCAACAGCCGGATCAGCACCATCCTTGCGCCCCATGCACCTGATACCTGTTCTCGCCAAATGTTGGAAACCTTTGCGGAATTGTCGTCCAAGACGGGCAAGCAGGTGCATACCCATCTTGCACAATCGCAGATGGAGGTTGCGCAAGTGCGGTCCCGCGAGGGATTGTCACCAGTGGAATTGCTTGAAGATGTTGGCCTGCTGTCCCGCGATCTTGTTGCGGCGCATTGTATCTTTTTGGATGATGAAGATATCCGCAGGGCTGGCCGGGCAGGGATCGTGGTCAATCATGCTCCGATTGGCAATGCGTCTTTCGGGGCGGCCGCACCTATTCTTTCGCTACAAGAGGCTGGCGCGCAGATTACTTTGTGCACCGACACTAAATCCGCCGACATGTTTGAAGCGATGCGCATGGCGATCGCTTCTGCAAGGTGGCGGGCAGACATGGCATTCGTGCTAGACGCAAAAACAGTTTTCGGCTGGGGCACTGTGGACGCCGCGCGCGCGCTCAAGGGGCACAAGGGCACAGGGACACTTGCGGTTGGATCGGCGGCTGACCTGATTTTGCTTGATCCTGCGGCCCCTAATTTGCGGCCTGTGATTGATGGTTACGGTATTGTTGTGCACTCAGGATCGGCGTCGAATGTTACCGATGTTATGGTTGGTGGCGAATGGTTGGTCAAAGATCGCAAACCGACACGCGTTGACATAGAAGAGGTCATTCAAAGCGCCCAGACCGTGGCAGAAAATCTATGGCGGCGAGCGTCAGCTTAGGCTTTGGTGGCGCAAAACTTCGGTTACGCTTTTGCCTGTATTCTGCAAGTGTGCCCGCCAAACTTGCCGCGCCATTTCCGTATCGCGGCTGCGAAAAGCAGCCATTAGTTGATCATGTTCTACCACTGCTTGTTTTAGTCTGTCCGGATCCATAATCGCCATAAAGCGCCCGCGGTGGGCCCGTGCCATCAATTTCTTATGAAATTCCTGCAAGATTTCATTGCCAGAATAGGTGATGATATAGCTATGAATTTTGGAATTGATGTCGAAGTATTCGTCCAATTGCCCCATTTCATAGTGCACCAGCATTTGGGCGTGCAATGCCTCTAGATGCTCAAGTTGCGCAGGAGTAAGGATGGCGGCAAGATGTTCAGCAGCAAGACTTTCCAGTGAAGCAATGACATCAAACAATTCCAATACTTGCTCTGCCGAATAAACTTTAACCTGTGCCCCTTTATGACGGGAGATATCAATGAGTTTGTCCGCCTGCAGCAGCTTTAGCGCTTCGCGAATGGGCGTTCGTGAAACATCAAGTTCTGCGGAAAGTTTGCGTTCGACAATCCGAGAACCGGCCGGCAACACCCCTTTGATGATCCGGTCGCGCACAATGTCTGCAACCCACTCGGCGACTGCAGTGACATCTTGGTTTGGTGCCGTGGGACACGACGCAGGTTTCATAGAGTGTTCCATTTTCTACCAACGCGTATTTTGCACTTCCCGTGCGGGACTATCAATAAGATAGTTATTCGGAGCGATTGACCAAGCAATTTTAATATGAAGTCACAGTATCCCGTTGCTATGGGTGTGTGGTCGGAGACTGTGTCGCGTTAGTGTGTTTGCAGACTGTGTTGAGTTAGTGTGTTCCAAGAGTAAGTTCATTTACTGTGCTGAAGTTACTGTGGGGCAAACACTCTGTTGCGATTGCAGTATTAACTTAGTGCTGAGGCTTTCTATTTGTATCTACCGGCGCGCTGCAATATCTCGATTTTGTATCCGTCTGGGTCTTCTAGAAAGAAAAATGTCGCTAGCTTCTGGCCTTGGTAATCCAGTGATTTTATGTCACTTGGCGAGAAACCAAGGGAAGCTAGCCGTCGATACTCTGCCTCGATGTCAGCGACAGTGAATGCGATGTGTCCATAACCATTTCCAAGATCGTATGGTTCCTTTTGACCCTTGTTTACAGTCAGTTCGAGTTCAAATTCCGACTCGTCGTTGGACATATAGATCAAAGTAAAGTTCTCGAAATCGTAGATGTTGGCAACTCTAAGTTCAAATGCGGTCTCGTAGAATTCGAGCGAACGCTCTTTGTCTGCCACTCGCACCATACTGTGGATCGCTTTTGCCATTGGCAGCCCTCTTCAAAATGGTTGCGTTCCGAACGCACAAGCAATCCGGAACGCTTTAGTCTCTAAACCACGTCTTGTTCTGGCGCTACCCAGCTGCAGGAAGATAGGGGATGGCTCCGGCGAGATCAGTGTCATCAATTACATGAAAGCGGCTCACGCTTCCTGCTTGCCGCGCTTTTCCGAACGGCGCGTACTCTGGATCACTGGCGAATGCGTCTAGATCCGCCCGGGATGGGAACTGAATCAGCGCTATCAGTGTCGTGTCCAGTCCTTCACCCTCGATGGTTTCTATATTGCCGCTGCGTGACAGGTACTTGCCACCGTGCTTTGCTACTATGTCATGAACTTTTGAAGCGTATTCAGGTATCCACGCGTCGTCGGTGACCTTTACGTCTGCAATCAAAAAAACAGGCATC
>Ga0208544_10001012_pt1 | contig 20143 bp, 14 predicted proteins | sample DEB08_DNA_9_FD_184526 | JGI IMG/M metagenome (GOLD analysis project Ga0208544, IMG submission 184526) | Aqueous microbial communities from the Delaware River and Bay under freshwater to marine salinity gradient to study organic matter... | ecosystem: Environmental > Aquatic > Marine > Coastal ... | reverse complement strand
ATTATCAGTGGGGCACCAGGTATGGGCGAGCGCGAAAATGACCCTTTACTTCACCACAAAGTTAAGTCTTTTGACTCACAACTTAATGTGTTCGCGGAACTCACCTGCGCTCAAGCAGTACTGCGCTCTGCTCACAATGCAGCAGAGGAAATTGATCGCGTTATTCGCACCATGCTTTCTGAGCAGCGCCCCGGTTACATCGAGGTCCCCCGGGACATGGTGAGTGTCGCGATTGATTCAACTACTTCAACGATTAAGCCCCAACTGCCGCGTCTTGATCCTGTGGCACTGGAAGAGGCTGTGCGTGATGTGATGGCTGAATTACACAAAGCGTCAACCGTAGTAATTCACGCCGGCGCCATGATTGAACGGCGTCACCTCGAATCCGATCTCATTAAATTTGCAACAACTGCAGGGATTCCTGTTGCGACAAGTTCACTGGCTCGGGGAGTTTTCCCCGAACGCGAACCCTTGGGGCTAGGCGTTTATCTCGGTGCATTGAGCCCCGAACATGTTGTTCGTCGAGTAGAGGATGCCGACATAGTTCTCAGCATGGGCGTAATGCAAACGGACCTGACATTGGGCGCGTTTACCGCCAACCTTGATCATAAGAAAGAAATCTTGTGTTCAGACACGGAAGTTACGGTGGGTTACCGCACGTATAAAGACGTCCCGCTCTGGGCGTTCCTTCCAGCGCTTAACTCCGCACTCAATGGGAACCAGCTCGAAATCTCACACGAACCCATTCCCGACCACGAACCCTTTCACGCAACAGATGACTCCCTCTCTGTTGAAAGAACCATTGACGCAATCTCCTCCCACATTGATGAACGTCACGGCCTGTTGCTCGATCCAGGTGAGGCACTATTTGCATCAGTTGACATGCGGGTACCCGCTTGGTGTCACGGCAGCGCTTATTACGCAACCATGGGATACGCGGTCCCCGGTGCCCTCGGAGCAGGGCTGGCTGACCCAAGCCACCGGCCCGTTGTCCTAGTAGGTGACGGAGCCTTCTCCATGACCGGTCTTGAAGTCGCCAGCTGCACATTCCACGGAGTGCCAGCGGTCTTCATTATTTTGGACAACCAAGGATTCGGAACCCAAAGGCCAATCCTTGAAGGCCCCTTCAACGAAATTCCCGCACTAGCTGCGGAGAAACTTGTTGCGGTCATCGGTTCAGGGAAAGGCTGGCTGGTGGAAACCGAACGTGAACTTGATTCAGCCTTAACCGAGGCATTCACATCGGATGAAATTGGCATTATTCGCGTTCGGCTTCCCAAGACAGCACGCAGCGCAGCCTTATCGCGCCTTGGAGCTGCCTTGTCCGCAAGAGCGTAATTACCGAGCTGGGGGTAATCGGGCTAGTTAAACAGGCTAGTTCAGGGTGTAGGTAGCTGTCGATTTATATGTCACTCCGTCAGCTAGGAGTTCCAACTTCAACGTTCCCCGAGCTCCCGCATAACTTCCGGTGCCACCAACAATTGCATAAATATCCGTCCAGCCGGGGGCAGGAACGCTCCCAAGGTCAATCTCGGTTACTCCCAGAATGAACATTTTTCCCTTAGGAAGAACGTTCTGAATGAGGACTCGTCGAACATCAATATTTGTCGGAGCGTGGTGGGAAATCACTTCAGCCTGTGAGTATGAAACACCAATCACCGGGCCATTGATCCTTTTTGCGATAGCGAGCTCACGATGGAATAAATCTCCATGATCAATTCCCTGCTCGTTCGAATCCACCTTCGCCAAACCCTTGTTCTCCACAAACAGCACCAATACATTGGGCTTGTTTTTCGGCGCCGCGTTTGCAGTTGACATCCCGGTAGCCATGGTGAGAGTGGCCACTACCACTATAAAAATCGATCGTAGTGAATGCGCGCGTGTATTCATTGTTCTCCTAGTGTTTGTCATGAATGTGAAGGTGCCTGCCGAACTCAACCTCGCTGAGGGTAGTTACCGGTTACCGCTATGACCGCTCCCGCAATGGTGGGAAGGGCGAAGTTTTTAGTGCCGTTGCCCCCGAATGAATTCGAAATGACTGAGAAAAGGGCAGTGCTCTGACTCGTGTTGACAAGTGAACCGTCACAGAATGCCCAGCCAGAGTCCGGGTAGGTGGCCGTGGTGTAGTCAACTTCACCGATGTATGGGCTACTCACCACTCGGTAGTAAGGAAAGCTGTACGGGGATGGCGGGAATGTCCCAGTGGCGACGATGTAAGGAGTAAGCCCCTCTGGTGCCGAAGACATAAGTTCGGGTGTTGTGAAAGTGGTGCCCGTGGAGTCGGAGTTAACGACTCCCTGATAACCCAAAACGACGTACAACGCACTGAAATCATCGACACTGTATGTGGATCCATCACACTTCAGACAGCCTTGGATTCCAGAGCCATCCCAATTTTTCGTCCACAAGAACACGTCACCGATGTAATGAGTCATGACTTTCCTCCGGAGATCTGCTCGCGATTAATGATTGCGCTATAACGATTGGGGCCGATTTGTGTAAGGTGCATTGGCATTGAGGTGCCGTCGGGGCCAGTAATCGTGACGGTGCCATGGCCTGGGTGCTTGCCCGACTCTTTTGTGAAAAGGACTTCGAAGGAGTTCCGATCAAATCGTGTAGCACCCCCCAATGAGCGGATCCCTCGGCGACCTAGAACCTTCAAGGTTCCCCCCGGGATAGTCCACACCTGTCCGCGTCGAAATTTGCCACGACGAAAGCGCGGGTCATTTACTCCCCGCGCCTTTGTCTCAAACACACTTGCACCGGCACTTGGTGCTGAACGCAATGCCAGCGCACCGCCCACGGTGAGTCCCATGGCAGCGAGGAAGCCACGTCGATTGATCCGACCTTGAGTCCGCATCATTTGGTTACCGCCTTTCGATTATGAAAAGTAGGACTGGAACTCCGCGTAGGAGACCTGTCCTGTTGTCGAGGTTGATATAGCGTTGGCAACTTCACTGGGAATGGGTGCCCAGGCTGCCGGCATTTGGGCCGCAAGTTTCGGATTCAACGCATAGATCAACAAGAAATTGGCGATCCAGATTGATGGAACCATTGACATGCCCACGGTCGTGGATTCGCCATTGTTCTTCATGTTGGTGACCAACTGGGCGACCCCGGATAAGCCTTGGCTTTTGGCACCAAAAGCTGCCTCACCAACATAGGCTGACGAATACAACTCAGCAAGTGTGTCTTTCGCTCCGTTGGCCCGCATCCATGTACCCATGTAGCCGCAGGGAAGTCCCGTTGGATTGGGTGGCGGAGATGCCTTGCACAGCGCTACTGGCTCGAGGACCACATTGATCTGACGGCACGGGGAGGTCGTATTCGCAGGACTCTCTAGATTTCCATCATTATCAACGATCAGTCCATAACTGCCCAAAACAATCGGAGTTGCAACACCGTTGATGGTACGTGTCATGACATTTGCCTTCGAATTAGTGAGGTAGTCCACGCATGCAATCGTGACTTCAGAGGCCAAGGCCGCAGCTGGTGTGCCGCCACCGATTCCCTGACCAGCCATGTACAACTGATACTGGCGGGCCGAGAAAGCCTTGCTCTTTTTAAAACCAAGGCCCTTAGCAATTCGATCCGCACGTTTTTGGCCCAGAGGTGCGTTAATCGCCGCCGGTGCAACTACTTGGGTGGGTGCGTATTTCAAGAATTTTGCCGTTCCAGAATATGGCTTGATAAAACCCGTTTCATTGGTCGGGGCAGCGTGCGCGATCGATGCGAATGACATTGTTGCTACTACCGCAATCACGCCAAATGTTCGTACTAGTTTCATGTGATGCTTCTGACTTATGTCGATGCCAATGCTTGTGATCTTCACTGTGGGTAATGCTTTATGGGGCCAAACGAAATTCTCTTTTGTAGATTGCCTCTAATCCTTCACCAATTTTGGTGTGAATGACCGTTCCACGGGCTCCGAAGTATTCTCCGGTTCCACCGACAATCGTGAAAATGTGCTTACGCGCATCGGGTGAACTACCGGGGGTGTTTGGCATCTTGAAACTTCCCAAGTAATCGATGCGACCACCGGGCAAGAACGATGAATTTTCCATCCACCAGAAATTCTCACCGTCGATGATTGTTCCATTTGACACTCGAGTCATGACTTGCAGGAAGTGCTTCTTGGGACCTTTCATGGAACGTGCTTCGGCAAGTGTTGGAAAATATTGACCACTGAAATAAACGATGTCCCCTGCCGATGCACCTGCAGGGCCACCGTCAGTCTCCGTTCGATCCCATGTTTTCTGCGGGGATGTGTAAACGGTAATCGTCTTCCTTACTTTCTTTGTGGGCTCACTCGCTACTGCTTGTGCACCAAAACCGACCAATCCCACGCATAATGCGAGCACAAGAACTGCTGTTCTGGCAAGACGTGGGGTTGGCATGTGTTTATCCTCAGCCAATTTTTGAATACTTAACAGTCTACGCAGTGAGACCGCAGGCGGATTCGATCTCGAGATCAAGGGTTTCAGACAATTCGCCATTCATGATTGTTTCAAGGTCTTCAACGTGAGTTCCAAGATCGTCAGCATCCCCACTTTCCGCAGCGACATAAATATTTCCCAAGATTTCAGACTCCACGAGTTCGAGGACTTGGTAGCGAAGAAGTGCGTCCTTGCACGTGTCGTTGTTTGCCTCTCGAGCAGCATCTATGAGGTCAACAAGTGTCTGTTCATATACAGCGATGTCGGCTTTCAAAGTATCCCAATTATCAACAATTGCGGTGAAATCTGCGGGCTGGGCTTTAGCCGCTACCAACACTGCTTCCTCCACAGCGGTCACAATCAATTCACTCTGGGAATATTGGTCCTTCAGATCTTGGGAGAGGTCACCACTGGTGGCCGAGTCAGAACTGCAAGCACTCAGAACCAGTGCGCTAACAGCGATCGTTGAAATAAAGGTCACCTTTTTAGCTATCATGTCCGTGAGCCTATTCATTCATTCAAGCGAGCACCACCGTGTTTCCACGGTGGTGCCTATTCTCCAATGATCGCCGCAGAAACCTTGACGATGCCCGTTGAACAGGCTTTGATCTCTTTGGTCGTCATGGGCTTGTCCACGGTACCGCCAACGGGGAAACAGTTAACTTCAACTAATCGTTGTTCACCCACGAATTGACTGACTACCGAGGCAGTCTTCGTTGAATCGTTATCTTGGCTCCACACGCCCAGATATCCGTAGGCTGGGCCGGCCAAGCTTGTCCTTTTGCAGGTACTTTTTGGATCGGTGGTTGATTTACACACGTCCTTGACGAATTGACGGGCAGCACTTTCATTATTCAGTGCAGCGATATTCGCCGAAAAGCTAAGGGTAAGGTGGTTCTCGGCTATCACATCACTCCACCACGCCGCACGGTTGAAGGTGACTACCCGATCATCACCTTCGAATACTTGGCTGACGGCGGGGAAATAATCCATCAAACTCGAACCGGCATCCTGACCGAATCCGATCAACGCGTCCGTACCAAGTTCGAAGACGGTGTCTACACGGTTGAAGGAATCCGCATTGGGCCAACAGCGTGGTGCACGCAGGCTGGCTCGATCTTCTCTATCGATGAAGTGATCACTGAAGTAGCCACACCTACTTGGTTCGAACAGACTCTCGGTCAGGTTATCTACTTCACCTTCTTCCAAAACCCCTTACTGAGCGCGATCGTTGCGCTCGGCCTAGCGGGTCTCGTTGGATTTCTCATATTTCGAATTGTGCGAAGAGGAAGTAGTTCATAGGAACCTCATACTTCCGAGAAACCCCTTCTCCACAATTAAGCGAGAGCGAACTACTGGCCTTCAACAGCTGATTCGGCGTCCTGCGGGAGTTCATCGTTGGTAATTTCTTCGTCGACAATCGCTTCCTCGAGAGGCGCTTCATCCGGTATCCCCATGTCAACGTCCTCGGTATTGACCGTCACCCGAAGCGGGGTAAAAGTTTGCACCCGAATTGGCTCTGGCATAGGCGTTACTCCAAAGGATTCCAGGGATCCCTGGCCAGCCAAACGAGCGAGGTACTGGGAAAAGAGAAGGGGCAGAGCAGTATTCGTGCCATCGTCGCAAATGAGAAGATGCGCGTAACCTTCAACCGGCCATCCGACTAAACCTTGATCCTCACCCAACACAATCTTGGATGACGCAAGATCAAAGTTACCCTCGACCGGGAACCCGCCGACGGCAGGACTAGCAAAAATACTTCCGTCCTCGGCGACAGTGACATTCGTTGCACCGGAACCAACTTTGTATAACTGAACGTCATCACTTGTCACGACGGTGTCGATTTCCTCACCGTTTGCATCCGTGCCTTTAACCGGAAGGTTTGACGTGGCCAACATGTTTGTCAGTGCTGTGAAGATCGGAAGTACTGCAATGGAGCCTTCCACCGCGAACATTTCCGCCAACAGATCCTCTTGGGTTGCGAACTTTTGACCAGCTTCCAATGTCCCTGCCACACCCTGTGTCCACATCGAGGGGACCTGTTGCGTCAACCAAGTGGTCATCGCCTCAACAGATCCATCGGGTGTCTCAAGGGACATGAGGGCAATCTCGGGAAGAAGAGTGAGATCAAAGTCAGGGTTCTCATTGGCAATGAGTGGGTCTTCCCATGAAGTGACGGTTCCGTTGAGAATTCCGGCCACAGTTTCTGGGGTAAAAACGAGTCCCTCAAGTCCAATAACGTTGTAAGCGATGGTTACCGGATAAGCAAACGCTGGAATCACGATCACTTTGTCACTGGGACAGGATGCTGCTTGAAACTCTGAGATGACTTCGGCGGTGGGAGTCCGCTCGGTTAACTTCACTGGCGCAGGGGTGTCCACCGAGACCTCAGTGGTGGTTTGTTCTGGACAAACCGAGTTCAAAGCGAAGCCGACCGAATCCATGGCGCCAGCGAATTGACTTGGGGTCACTACGTCGAGGTTGCCCGCCCCACACTCAATTTGTGCTTCTGCCCGGGCCGCAAGTACATCTGGTGGCATGGGTGGTGTGCATGCGGCAACTAGCGCGGCAGACAGGCCAATAAATGAGACGAGGACGATGCCCCGGATCTTTACAGAGTTCCGAAACATCGTCCTCACCTTCGTGTTTAGTTACTTGCGATTATGCGTGGAGCGAGTACTACTTGATTTCTGAAACGAGTTGCTTGGCCTTGGCCAGAACCTTGCCACCCACGGGAACGTATCCCAGTGATGCGGCACGAGCTGGACCACACTTCTGGATTACGTAGTCCATGAACTGACGAACACCTAGGCCGTTCGGGCCGTTACCATCGGTGCGAGCCAAACCGTAGGTAAAGATCGCGATCGGGTAGGCACCCTTGGTCTTGACGTTGTAGTCCAACTGGATCAGACCCTGTGAGTTGAAGTTGGTCTGGTTAGCCAGCGACTTAGCTGCCGAGGCGGACGAAGGTGCAACGAACTCACCGAGTGCATTCTGCAGGCGAGCTGACGGGTAACCCTTAGCGTCACCGAGGTCAACGTATCCGATCGTGCCGTCTTTAGCGATTACGTTGGCCAGTACACCTTGGTTGCCCTTACCTGCGACCGAGTTTGCCGGTGGCTTGCCACCTGGGAATGCTGTGGACATGTCGTCCTGCACCTTGGCAAAAATGGTTGGCGTCCATGCGTTCAGGTACTGCAGGAAGTTGTTCGTGGTACCTGAGCTGTCGGAACGATAAGAGATGGTGATGTTGGTTGCAGGAATACCCTTAGCAATACGTCGATTGTCCTTCAGGATTTCGGGGTGATTCCATTTGGTGATTTGACCACCGAAGATCTTGGCAAGAGTCTTCTGCCTCAACTGGATGGATGAACCCAGGGTGCGACCGGTGACCTTGTTCTTCAAGTTGATGGGAACTGTGACCGCGCCACCCACGTTAGGAATGTATTCCCAACCGAACTTTGGCTCACCCGAGGAGTACTTCGAGTCAGTTTGGCCGAAAACGAACGTTTCCTTGGAGAAGTTACCTTTTCCGGTACCGGAACCTGTTGAGGTGTAGGTAATGGTGAAGTCCTTCTGAGAACCATTGAAGTCTGCAGCACATTGCTGCATGAAGACTGCGGGGAAGGAAGCCCCACCACCGGGAATTGTTTCTGCGGCTTGAGCAGGAACAGCAAGGGCTAGGCCAGATGCCACCACTGCACTTCCTGCGACTATCGAGATAATTCGACGCACGTTGTACTCCTTAGTTAGTTGACTACTTGTGTGAAAACTTAAGTGGCTTCGGTGACACTTTTGGGGCTTGTTGTTTACCTTTGAATGGCATCTAGGTGAACAATGCGTGTTTGCATGAACAAGTGGTTAACCGAACCGACCATTCACGTAATCCAAGGTCCGTTGATCTTGTGGGTTGCTGAAGATCTCGCTTGTGATTCCCTGTTCAACAACATGCCCTGGCTCATTTTCAGCAGCCAAGAAGAAGGCTGTGTAGTCCGAAACTCGAACAGCCTGCTGCATGTTGTGCGTGACGATAATGATTGTCACGGTGTGGGAAAGCTCACGAATTGTTTCTTCGATCTTTAACGTCGAAGCGGGGTCAAGTGCTGAACAAGGCTCGTCCATGAGTAGTACGTGAGGCTGAACGGCGAGTGAGCGGGCGATCACGAGTCGTTGCTGTTGTCCACCAGACAGTTCCCCTGCCGCATGATCGAGCCGATCTTTGACTTCATTCCACAGACCAGCAGATGTCAGTGTCTCCTCAACGATCTGGTCGTGGTCGTCACGCTTCATCCCTGAGAGTTTTAGTCCGGAAAGGACGTTGCCTCGAATTGTCATGCTGGGGAATGGATTCGGCTTCTGGAACACCATGCCGATTTTGAGGCGTATTTGTACCGGGTCAATTTCGGGGTCATAAATGTCGGAGCCCTCGTACAGAACTGAACCCGCAAGTGCTGCGCCAGGAAGCAGTTCATGAAGACGGTTCAGGGTACGAATGAAAGTTGACTTTCCACAACCGGAAGGACCAATGAGCGCAGTGCAACTGTTACGAGGGAAGTTCATGTTGACGCCCTCTAAGATTTTGCGCTTGCCAAACCAGACGCTGACGTCTTGAGCCTTCATGGCAAGACTTGCGTCGTCGCTGAGCAATGAGCCCCGGTTTTCTAGGGTCGCAATCTCTTCATAATTCGTTGTGGACACTGTTTCGCCTTCCTGTGGATTCATAATTAATACTTCCCAACTTTTCCGCGGCCAAGGTATCGAGCCAAGGTGAACAACACGGCCACAAAAATCATGAGTACCAGTGCCGACCCCCATGCGCGTGTGACTGCATCGGGGTAGGGCAGAGCTACGTTGTTAAAGATGTACACCGGAATGGATGACACGGCTTGGTCGAAAGGATTTGTGACCGTTCCGTCATTGTTGCCAGCGGCGAGCAGCAACGGCGCGGTTTCACCGATCACTCGCGCGATACCTAAAAGAATTGCCGTGATGATTCCAGTGCGAGCTGCTGGCAAAACAACCATGAGCACCGTGCGTGCCCTCGTCGAACCCAGCGCGAGCGCTCCAGTCCGCAGATCATCGGGAACAAGTTTCAAAACTTCTTCGGCAGTTCTCGCAACCGTCGGCAGCATCAGGATCGCATACGCCAAACCGCCCGCAAATGCACTCTGGTTAAAGGCGCCCGTCGAAACAGCGATCGTCAAAATGAACAGACCTGCCACAACCGATGGAACACCTGACATCGATTGGACGAAGAAGCGAACATAAACAACGGCCCGCCCACGAACCTCAGTGATGTACACCGCTGTTGCAATACCAATCGGAACAGCAATCAGGGATGAAATGGTCAGAATCAATAACGTTCCCACCATTGCGTGGCCAATACCACCGTACTCCAAAGGCGTACTTGGGTTGATATACACACTATTTTGGTAAAGGAAATGCGGACTTAGGGCCCTGAATCCTCGAATAATGAGGCTGCCAATAACCGAGATCAGAATGACCAAGGTAAAGATCGTCGCCCCGATAGAAAGCACGATAATGAACGAGTCGCCGATACTCTTTCGGCCGCGATTAAACAGCGCCGCAAGTCCAGCTGCAAACAACTGAAGTGGCAAATAAATAACCACCGCGATGATGGCTCCGGGCAACGCCGAAGAGAAAAACAGCCAAGCCACGATCACGCCCGGAATAACCACGGCCAAAAAAACACTTACTGTGAATTTCGTCGGCTTTTTGCGCCAAGGTCGCTGCGGTGATTCGTCTTTTAAGTGCTCAACAGAAGCACTTTCAAAAATCATGGTGCTCATTTCTGCAACCTTCCCGTGCGACTCACAATTAGATTGGCAATCACGTTGACGACGAGGGTCATCAGGAAAAGGAAGAACCCTGCCGCAAGAAGGAGTTGCAGCTCAAATGGTCCGGTCACTTCACCGAATCGCGAGACAATAAGTGTTGCAACTGAACCACCACCGGATTCAATAATGTTGTACCAGTTTGTATCGAACACAATCTTGAGGACGAAGAAGACGGCAATGGTTTCACCCAGTGCACGACCTAGACCCAACATGACACCGCCGACGATTCCACCGCGACCATAAGGAAGAGCCACATAACGCAACATGGTCCATAGTGAGCAACCGAGGGCTTCGGAGGCGTTGATCAGATCCGGTGGGGTTCGACCCAAAACCTCACGAGTGACCGAGGTAATAATCGGGATCATCATGATCGCTAAAACAAAACCAGCAACAAATGGTGTTCCGAGGAAGTTTCCTGACACGTTTTCAAAAAGTGGGAACCAGCCTAAATACTGGTTGAGCAGACTCTGCCACTCCTCCGCCGTGGGATTCAAAATATAAAAAGCCCACAAACCCAAAATAACCGATGGAATGGCAGCCATGAGGTCAATCAGGTTAGTCAGGCCGGTTGCCAACTTCTTCGGTGCGAGAAACACAATAAAAATCGATAAAAGAATGGATGCCGGAACCGCTATGACCAGACCGATGAGCGAAAGGAGAACCGATCCGTACAGCATTCCCCAAATACCCGCCGTAGGGGGATCGGTGTTGATATCCCAGTCCGTTGAAGTCAGAAAGGCCATTCCCTGGGTTTGAAACGCGGGCAATGCCTGGTAGCCGAGGAAGATCGCAATTCCAGCGAGTACTAAAAGTGACGTGAAGGCTGCGGCAGTAATAATGCGGTTGAAAATGCGGTCTCCACGGTGCGAGGTAGCAGCCGAATGAAGGTCACGCATGACTTCGGTCTGTGACATGAGGTGAACTTTGTCAGGCGATAGTTTCCCTTGAGCGCAAAAAACGTGGCTAGGTTGCCAATACTTGGTGAACGGCAGGTGAACTTCCTGTCAGGCCCATGCATCATTCACTTTTCGGCTGACTGAAGAGCGAGTCTGTCAAATCGAGTGGACCCCTTACCCATTTCTATCGCCGATTTCTCTTGCGACTCTCCCTGTAGTAAAGGTAATAAACTAAATTTCCAGGATTTTGGTCTAGAACCATTTAAAATTCAATTCGATGCACAGGAATGGACCAGAGATGGCGAGACAGCACTTTAAAATTTATGGCGGGCGTTTCCGCAGGTATTTTGACAGCTGCAGTGGGTCTAATTTCGGCCCCCACAGCATGGGCGGCGCCCGCACCTGCGTGCGCTCCCGCCACATATTCGGATCCGGGCAGCGTGAATTACTGCACCGTTGCACCGGGAGAGTCGATTACGCTCATTGTTAAGTCCGGCAATGGTGGAGCCGGCGGCGACGGAGGAGACAGTGGAGGTAACGGTCTCGGTGGGAGCGGTGGTATCGGTGGCGTTGGTGCCAAGTCCACGACCGTCTATACCAACTCGGGTGTCAATCCCGTAGTGCTCGAGTTGACCGTTGCCACCTCGAATGGCTCGGGTACTGCAGGTTTCGCGGGGGACGATGGTACGGACGGAGTTTCTATATCCGTAAATGGCGACCCAGGTCTCAACGGCGGTGACGGTGGCGCCGGTGGCTGTGATGGTGGTAACGGTGGTATCGGTGGCAGTGGCTTTGACGCCGGCGGTAGCGCCGGCGGTGACGGTGGAGCTGGTGGCGCCGGTGGCGACGGAACCACTTCATCCGTCGTAACCGATGATCCTGTCACGGTACTTGAACCAGCAGCAGGATCGGGAGGCCAGGGAGGCCAAGGAGGGCGTTCCAGTTCAAACGGCGCTTCCGGATCCCCCGGCAGCAATGGAGTACCCGGCAACATGTCGACCACATGGACCGAGGCCCCATTCATCCAGATCATTGGCGACACCGTGCCCGTCGAAGAAGAGGGCAGCGGCCCACCTGTCTGGTGGCAGTCAGTAGGACGCTCAGCTGGTGGCACCTGTGATTCCGGTTGGGGACCCTCATGGGCGCAATGGGCTGTGCCCGTTACCGGTGGCCCAGTGTGTAACCGCGTGGTGTTCTGGAATGGATCACGCTGGATGCAGTCATCTTCATTGGAAGACACGACCAACGCTGTGATGTGGGATGGCAAAAGGTAGTCAGATATTTGCCTAACTAAAGCCGGGTCGAGTTCGAAGACCCGGCTTTAGTTTTGCCTTGGGACACCATTCAGTCGGACAGCCCGCAACTACAACACAGTGTTAGAAAAAACATTCAATCGTTGGTGCGCTTAATTCAGGCGAGCCACAGCCAATTAAATGGGGGGCCAAATGGGGGGCATCGAAATAGGGGGTATCTGATCCATTAAAAGACTCGAATATTGAGGTAATAGCTGCGTTCACCTTGTGCACGCAACCTATAGGTGAACAGACCCTTCGTCACTGCCCGCACAGCTGGCAACACGGCCGTTCCTCTTTTCGAACTATAAATGGATCCCAAGAAAAGTCGTTGAGTTCCCTTATCTGCGCCCGGCACCAGCATTCGGACCGCCCAACGCTTGGACTTGGGAAGCCCTCTCACCTGTGGGGCCAACACAATGTCTACCCGTGTTCTCAGAGTGGGAGCCTTGGATTGTGATCGACTCTTTGCAGACTTCAATGACACTCTAGGGCTGCTTTGTGCTGTGCCCGAGGACACGAGGACCCTCTCCATTCCACCCTTCGTGGACACCACGGTAAATCGGACAGGTTCAGCATCCACCAAGTAGTAGAACCCGCCAACCGATGTCACACTTCCACGCGGCGTGCTCACCACGACATCACGGCGACCTTCAACCCCCGCAGGTGTAGTGACTTGAACGGTCAATGAATTCACCACAACAATGTTCGTTGCCGGAACACCTCCAAAGGTCACTCGAGAAGCGCCCGTGAGGTTTCCCCCAGAGATAGTGACTCGAGTGCCACCCACAACTGATCCCGATCCAGGTGAGATCCCACTGATCACCGGAGCCGTGGACTCTTCAGGGGCTGGTGACTCTTCACCGCCGCTATCAGGAACAGGACTTCCGCCACCGCCACCACCGCCACCGCCACCACCTGAGGCAGCACGAGTGACGACAACGGCATAGGACGAAGTCGTTGTCGAATCGGCAGACGTGACAACAACTGGTATCGAATTAACCCCCACCGACAAAGCAACAGGAGAAGAGGCGACGCCCAAAGTCGCCGAGACCCCATTCACGGTCAAAGTCGCACCCGACTGCCCCGTTGCCGTTACTTGAATAGAACTCACGGCATTATCAACTGAGGCTGCGTAACCATAAGTGGTGCGACCAAAACTTGGGTTTAACGAACCCGAAGAAATACTCATTGAATTCAATAGTGACACTGAGGGAACCAGCGCAGCTATTGCGGAGGACGCGCTAACAATTCCACTGCCACAGGAAATTCCAGAACCACAACTACCATCCGGGAAAGGTGTAGCTGATGTCGTCAACAAACTGGTGACGTCGCCCGTATCAAGCGTGGGATCCAAAGACAATAGGAGAGCTGCCACAGCAGCAACATGCGGGGCGGAATAACTCGTTCCTACTCCAAATTCTAAATCGGTATCCACAATGGTGGGGGTCGTTGTTCCGGGATTAGACAGAGACAAAATGCCTGAACCGCTGACTGCACTGGAACCACCCGGTGCCGCCAAGGCAACGGACCCATAACTCGAGTAAGAGGCTTTCTTTCCGTCAGGTCCAGTAGCTGCAACGGATACCACGCCTGGACAATTGGAAGGTGCCCGCAGGGACGCCTCCGCGTTGCTATTTCCTGCAGCAACCACAACGATCGATCCGCGACCAATCGCCCGAGTAATTGCATCGGACAAATAACTGGGGCAAACTCCAATCGCGGTGGCTTCCAAAGAAACGTTAATGACTTTCGCGGGGGTAGCGTTCGGAGGTGGAGCTGCTTCACCTAAGAATGTTGAACCTCCGGATGCCCACTCGATTCCATCGGCCAGATCAAAACTATCTGCCCCTTGCCAACTTGAAACTCGCACGGGCTGCACTCGGGCTGTGGGTGCGGCACCCGCAATTGATGCGCCATTGTTGGTCGCCGCAGCGATTAGGCCTGCAATGAATGTCCCATGCCAAACACTATCCCTGGAATTCCAGTCACCTGGATCTAATGGGGTCGAATCCGGACCCACAGGTCCATAGGTGGACGTGTCAATATAATCGCCATCCATGTTCACCGATGCAGCCGAGGTTCCATCACCATATGCTCTGCTCCGTGACCCACCAGGAAGGTTTGACACAAAGTCGTAACCGGCAACCATCTGTGAGGCTGGAAGATCTACGTGTTCAACATAACCTGTATCCAAAACTGCCACCACGACTGGTTCACCAGTGGCAATACTCCACGAATTCGCCATCACGGAAGAACTTGAACCAATTCCAATTCCAAAAGGTCCCCACAGTGGCCACTGCTCAGTTCCGTATTCAGGGTCATTTGGCGGTGTAGCCGGATAGTCGGTGGGCTGAAATCTAGAGGGAAGTGAAGCCCACAATACATCGGGCCGCGACTCGAAGGCCGCGACCAGAGCAGCACCGTCTGACTCACTTACCGGCGTTGGGAACTCAAGAACCTGAACACTTCCAGCGTTTGGAGTCTCACCAGTCAGGGATACACCTAATTCAGACTCAACCGCACTCACCACAAACGATGATCGGGATGGAGTTCTGTATTTCACAGCTATCCGGGACAGTCCCCCTTCAATCACAGAGTCAGATTGAATCGGGGTGGATGTTGCCGGGGTGGATGTTGCCGGGGTGGATGTTGCCGGGGTGGATGTTGCCGGGGTGGATGTCAGGGGACCGCCTGCAGGATCCTCTGCACCCTCTTGCCCTAGGACTACATCTGTCGGCGTTGCACCTGTCGTAGGGGCCACCAGCATCTGGCCCCCGAAAACCAAACTCAGGGTACTCAGTACTGCAATCAACTTTGAGTGCTTGCGAACGGGTCGGGAATCAAGGTAGTCGGAAATCACATGTGACAAAGGCCTATCTGTCCAAGCCCATGATCTATCCACCAATTACCTCCCAACACCATGTACCAATATGCCGAACCATTTGGTTCCGACAACAATAAAACCTGTCTTCCATGAAAACACGCCGCCCGCCCGCACTCTTCACCGACCCCAAAAGGAAATGAGGGACAGGTTTTAGCCCATCCCTCATCCTCGCAATTTAGCGTGAATTCACCCAAGCATCATTTTCTTGAGTTCATCCACACCGAAATCGGTTGATCTCAATGCCTTGTAGGTGAGTGTGACAACAACCTTGCGGCCATTATCTCCGCTTACCTTGGACCGTCCTTGACCACTGGTGTAAACGTCACCCCTGAGACCTATGGACCTCATGTAATCGGCCGTCTTAGTTGCACGATCACGCGAAATGCGTGTTGCCTTGACGTCGTCCTTTGCATTTGGACCGGCAAATCCTGCGAACAGCGTGCTGACTACAGCTCGACTGGGAACCTCAGCCAAGAATGCGGTCAAGCGTCGCTGGTCCCTAGCGGTCAATTCAGATGACTTGCTCGCGAAGAACACCTTGGTGACCAATCGCGTTCCGTCCTGCATTGCCGCTTTACGAACCTCTAGTCCAATCGAAGTTGAACGCACTGCGCCATTGGGTGCATACCCGTTGACCTGCAGAGCGCCTTCACCCGTCTGCATGGAAAGTGGAACCAGCAGTGATGCCTCAAATGCACCTTGAGCATTGACAGTAATCTCACCGAGCAGGATGACCGGGCTGTACCCAAACACCTTGACTACTGAGTTTGGTTGGTATCCGAACCCACTGACCAGTACCTGCTGACCAGCCTGAACAACCAGGATGGTTCCGCCAAGCAACGGTGCAGTACCGCCACCGAACTCAACGCCTTGGACATTAACTCCCCATTGGGTGCCACGAACGATTAGTCCGTCCTTGGCTGAATTCGGTGCCACTGAGACTTGTTCGGTTACTCCACCAATTTGAACATTAGATCCGGCAGGGCTCACTGTTGCTCCAACAGGATTCCAGTCCAAAGTTGGTATTGGTGCTGGAGCAGGTGCTGGTGCTGGAGCTGGTGCTGGAGCAGGTGCCGGTGCTGGAGCAGGTGCCGGCGCCGGTGGAGTTGGAGGTGTCGGCACGGCATTACCTGTTGCCAGGAATGTCACGCCCGTCGCTGTATCTGAGATGAACGCCTGAACTCTCTGAGTGCCCACCACGGATCCCAACAACCAAGAGTTAACACTCGCAACTCCATCAGATGTTGTCACCAAAGTTGAACTCAAGGAACCGCCACCAAGGGTCACTGCAAACGTGACCGTGACGTTGCTCAGTAGGTTTCCGTACACATCCGAGACCGTCACCGTAAGTGGGAGTGACAGGTTAGTGGAAACTTGAGCGTTCTGATTGTTTCCACCGGTGATCGCCAAGTTAACAGGCGAACCAACTTCAGCATTAGCTGTGAAAATGACTCCTGTTGAAGTACCAGCAATCACCACCCCGAGGCCATACGTGCCTGGCACGGTTCCTAGGGTCCACGATCCGAGTGTCGCGGTCCCGTTAACGGTCAACGCAGAGGTGAAGGTTGTTTCTCCACCGCTGATCACTGCAAAAGTGACTGTTGTTCCGTCGAGCAGATGCCCGTAGGAGTCAGAGACCGTCACGGTCAAAGGCCCAGAAACAGCCGTTCCAACTGTTGCAGACTGCCCGTTGCCATCAATGATCGAGATTATGGTGGCTGGTCCCGGTGCAAAGTAGACCTGCGCAGTCGACCCGAACAACGTCCCATTGACATAAGCAGAGATAACAGATGTCACTGTCAGCAAGGAAGCTTCCAAAACCTGCTGGTACAGGCCGTTACCCATGTTTTGCATGCTGTCGAGGAAACTGCCCTCGTCAGCCGCCAACGTCACCGACGCGGCTGGCATCAGCGAGTTCATATTGTTACCAAATTGATCGCGCAGCTGCACCGAGATAACTGATGTACTCGTGCCATCCGCCGTGATGACGGTTGGGTTAGCACTTAGGCTCGAATTTGCAACCGTGAGAATCGGGGTGACAAAGTTGACCGTCGCCGTGCTTGTCACCAGAATCGTGTTCACGAGACCCGTAAGAACCGCCGTCACGGACTCAGTCGAACCTGGAGGTGCTTGAAGCACGCGCTGGTACAAGCCGTCTCCAACGTAGTACTCGTCGTCAGGCCAAATACCCTTAGATGAGTTTATCTGCACGTCACTGATCGATGCACTGGTACTAACGTTGTTGCCGAAAGTGTCACGCAATTGCAGCGACACAACCGAGGTTGCGCTGCCATTGGCCGAGTTTGCGGTTGGTGTCGCCGTGATGAGGCTGTTAGCCGGCACGGCAACTCCTGCAACACCAGATGCTGTGAACGTCACCAGCGTCGAAGTGCCATCAAGGTAGGCAACCACAGTGTTAGTACCCGCCGTGGTGCCAAGAGTCCAGTTTAAGGCCAACAGTGAAGCTAGGCCGTTCCCATTGGAAATAGCCGATGTCGACGACAGTGAACCACCGCCACCGGTTACGCCGAAGGTGACCGTTGCGTTGGATGCCGCATTGCCGTATTGATCCGTCACAGTAACGGTCAATCGGGACGTGAGCGCGGTGTTGACAACCTGAACCTGACCTTGCCCCGCGGCAATAGCCATGTTCACAGGTGAATCGTGAACGCCAACTGCGGTAAATGTAACTCCAAGAGAAGTGCCATTGATGTAGACGACCAGGTTGTTTGCACCAGCTGTCTGACTCAATGTCCACGCACCAATGGTGGCGACACCGTCAATACTTGTGGTCGAAGAACCAACGACTGACCCACCAACTCCAGAGACCGCGTAGGTAACTGTTTGACCCGTGATCAGGTTTCCATAGATATCAATAACAGTTACGGACAATGGATCAGTAGGAATCGTGTTGACAGTCGATGTCTGTCCTTGACCGGTCGCAATTTGGATGGATGCAGTGTCAGGCTGGCCCGTAGCCGTGAATGTCACACTTACGGAGGTTCCCGCCACGTATACAACAACCGTATTCGTACCCGCTGTTGTTCCAAGTGTCCATGCACCCAGCGTCGCAGTCCCATTCACACTAACGATTGGTGAGCCCGCGATGGAGCCGCCTCCACCGATCACCGCGTAGGTGAGAGATTGGCCATTTACAGGGTCGCTGTTTTGGTCAGTTATGTCAATTGTTAGTGGTCCACTCACATTGGTATTGACAACCGCAGTTTGTCCCTGGCCTGAAGCAATATTGAGAAGTGGCAATTGACCACTTGCGGTGAATGTGGCTGCCGTTGACGTTCCACTAATGAAGGCAACGACCGTATTGGTTCCTGCAACCGTGCCGAGTGTCCAAGCGCCGAGGGTGGCTGTGCCATTTGCATCACTGTTCACATCCGTGCCCACGATCGAGCCATTTCCGCCTGCGACCGCGTAAGTAACCGTCACGCCACTCAAGACATTCCCGTACTGGTCTGTCACGTTAACAACGAGGCCACCACCGACAAGGTTATTGACCACACCTGTTTGACCCTGTCCCGAACTGACGTTTAAGAACGCTGGGACATCCACGATGCCTGTGGCAGTGAAGGTCTGTTGCAGCAATGGGTAACCGCTAACCGCAACGGTGACGGTATTGATTCCGGCTGTTTGACCCAATGTCCAAGCGCCAAGAGTGGCCAAGCCATTGACCGTGTTAGTTGACGATCCCACGATAGAACCACTACCGCTTGCAACCGAGTAGTTCACTGAGATTCCATTTAGCAAGCGATTCTGGGCGTCGTAGACGTTAACTTGAAGTGCAGTAGCAACATCAGTTCCCACAGTCGCCGTCTGATCTTGTCCGTCGACAATTGTGATTCTCGATGGAGGACCAACGGTCAGAGCCACGGTCGCTGTGTCATTGACCGTCACACCAGAGACCGTTCCGGCCAAAACAACCGTACCGATGTTGGTTGAAGACTTAAGAACTCGCTGATAAAGGCCTGGGGAAACCAGCGTCCAGACGCTCGAATCTTCCCAACCTGCTATCGGGTCAAAAGTGATGTTGATCAATGCTGGATCGAGCGAGTAACTCGAGTTGTTGCCAAAAGTGTCACGCAACTGCAGGGAGATCACCGATGTGCTGGTGTTGTTTGCCACGATGCTTGTTGGATTCGAGGTCAAAAGACTGTTGGCAAATGAGACCGTGCCAGGATTACTGCTCGCTGTCGCTGTGGCATTAGTCGAAGTATTTGCGATAAAGAAGGCCAACGAATTCAGGCCCGAGACCGTACCTAACTGCCAACTGCCACCAGCCAACGTGACTGTGCCATCAACTGCCGAGGTCAGAGTCCCCGATCCAGCTGCGGAACCTCCCCCACCTGTGACCGCGTAAGTAACGCTTGCTCCATCGAAAGGATTGCCGTATTGATCTGTCACCAGTGCGGTGATGGCGCTTGCAATTGTGGCACTGACCGTTGCATTCTGACCACTGCCTGAGGCGATACTGATCAAAACTGGGTCACCCTGTGTTCCGGTTGCTGTGAATGTGGCAGACGTGCTCGTTCCATCCAGGTAAACAACAGCCGTGTTCATACCAACAGTTGTCCCCATGAACCAGTTAGCAAACGTGGCCACACCATTCACACCCGACACCGCAAACGTGGTCGAAACATAACCATCGCCACCGCCACCAGAAACCACAACCGTCACCGTCGCACCAGAAACAGTGTTCCCATACGCATCAGAAACAGTCACCGACAAAGCCCCAACGGACGTACCAACCGTTACCGAACCA
>Ga0208544_10001006_pt1 | contig 20189 bp, 19 predicted proteins | sample DEB08_DNA_9_FD_184526 | JGI IMG/M metagenome (GOLD analysis project Ga0208544, IMG submission 184526) | Aqueous microbial communities from the Delaware River and Bay under freshwater to marine salinity gradient to study organic matter... | ecosystem: Environmental > Aquatic > Marine > Coastal ... | reverse complement strand
GATTGATATTCTGCCATTGCGTAGTGCTGAACCGCGATGGGAAGATAACGCCCGTACTTGCGCTTTCTGCCGTTGCCGTTCCCAATACATTGCTCTCGCTTTGCTTTACTCTTATATAGTTACTGCCGTCTAAATCTACAAGCAAATAACTGATTGATGTTGCGCCTTCAATATCCACCCAATCCGTGCCGTTGCTACTGCGTTGCCATTGCCACGCTCTTGTCGGCGTAGGGCTTCCCGTAACCGCTGCGGGAACCGCAAGTAAGGTGTACCATACCGCTTCCGTACCGCTGATGGTTGGAATGCCCACAATAGTAGGTGCGCTTGAGCCTTCGGGAATGACAAGCAACTGCCCCGCGTTATTTACTACAATAGTAAAAACGCTTCCGTCTTGCGACTGCATATCAAACGAGGTGCGTGTGCGATTCACATAAGTAACCAAATCCGACTGATCAGTTATTTCACCTGTAATGCTTCCCCACGATCCACCACCACTAAGACCGTTACTTACTGTAACAGCCATAGGTGATTGGTTTTCTAAAGTTACACCTATATTGTCTTGCTGAGTTATATTAACTTGATTAGCAGTAACGTTTTGTAACGACACAGATATATTATCACCTTGAGTAACTGTAACTTCATTAGCCACAGCATTCTCTAAAGTGATAACAGGAGGCTCCTGCTTCTGTATAGTGACTTGGTTACCCTCAGTCAAATTAATAATTACACTCATTCAGTAACGTCACCTTGTATCTCAAACAAGCCGCCTAACCAAGTGCTTACATCACCTGTAGCAATCTCTGTAGTCTGCAAGTCATAACGATAAACACCCGCCTTAACGTTCATAGCAGATGCAGATTTTTGCATAAGTAGGTTACCTAATGCATCACCTGTAAAGTCGCTATTTTCAAAAGTAAGCAATATATTAGTAGAGGTTTCAGTAGCTCTTACTTGAGCTTTGAAGCTATAACCTGTAAGGTTTATAGGGTTGCTGTCTCCGTCTACCCAATCCATATTAAGCTTAAACGTGTCGTTCTTCATACACGTTATATCAAGGTCTTCCTTAACTACTAAATTTACACTTGCCATTACTCTTCTATTTCTTCAATTACGGGAATCATATCTGGATTAGCCTCATAGCAAGCTGCTGTATATTCTGCTGCTGCTTTAGCACCAAATCCGTGTAGACCTACTGGCTCACACCAAATCATATTGTTGCTCCAAGAGCTTTCTGCTACACCATCCCATAGCACATCAACGTGCCAATTAGAGGATAGTACAGGAGCTGTAAGCTCGTTACCTTCTTCATCGTATGTTCCTTCTTGAAGGACGATGTTACCAAGCTGTACTATGCAGTGGTTGTGTGTAGGGTTGCCTTCCTCGTCAACTCCTAAGGAATTAATTTTTGTGGTTGCAGCACCTTTGCTGCCAAACTCGTATTTACGAAATTGTCTCATTTTATAGTGTTGTTAAATCTATACATTCTTGGTCAGTAAGTGCTACTGGAAATAGTAATGTTTGTTTAATATTCCCTGAGAATTTTTGAGATGAAATTGAATTTGCCTCATTCCCATATCTTAACCTATTTAACCCTGTTGGCGTTGTTGAAGATTCTTCTCCAATCTTTGTTCCATTAATAAATAGTGCGTGGCTTCCATCTTGATGCTTTGCAATCACTTTGTAATTTGTGCCTACAGATAAAACATTTGATGCCTGTATAACTGTTTGGGCACTACCGTTAGCATTTAGTAATAGAAGTACACCACCACCGTTTTGATAAATAGTCATCCTATTGGTTTGACCATTGTCCGACAAAGCGATTTTACCTTGATTTGTTATACTGATTACTTCAAATTCAGCGTACAAAGTATTATAGGTAGATGTCAAATTCGTAACATCTAATTGAAATGGATTGTCTGCTGCTCTTGTTTGAGCAGAGCCGTAGGTTGGTATATAGGATGTTGGGTAAGAGCCTTCTTCAAGTTGTGCGCCATAAACATAGAACGATTGACCTGCAGGCAAATCCCTTGCTATTTGAATCTGACCACTTATAGTATTAGATGGGGTAAAAGAAAAACTAATTCTTGTAAATGTTTCTGTGTTTACTTCATTTTCTTTATAGACACGATTTGATGAACCGTCATACCATAAAAACTGAACTGTTGATGCATCTATATTTTTAACCCAAGCACTAAAAGTATATGTGGTTCCCGCAACGTAAGGTATGCCGCTATTTGTTATTTTACTACTAATATTTAAACTTGTTATTTTTGAAACATTAGCATAACCTTCTGGGCTAACAGTATTATCTACATCAACAGATATTTCTTGCAGTGTAAGCCCACCCATCCACTCACTTTGCTTAATCAAATTAGTCCTACTCGGCTCCAATAATAGACTCGGACAAGTAGCATCCGTATAATCCAAGCGAGGCATATTATCTGTAAGACCTGCATACACAGGAACAGTAGTAGTTTCAAGGTATGGGTATGCAACTAAGCCTTGGTTGAGCTGTGCGTCTTGGATGTAGATAGTCCCTGTTACATCTTGGTTAGATGAGTTTTGAGGTTTGATAAGTAAGTTCTGCGTACTAGTTTTATTAAGAACAATAGAACATCTGTACCAATCCGTAGTACCGCTTACTAATTCAATGTTTTGAGAAACAGAATTACCACCAGCGGATACGGCAGTTCCATTTGTTAAATCAAATCTTGCAGCATCACCACCTATAAATACAAAAATTCTATCTAAACTACCTGCTTTAGCATAAAAACTAATTGTCATCACACCTGTAAGCACCAATGCATCTTTACTGAAATATGCAGCAGCAAGTTTGTTTACAAGCCAAGCATCGTTAGTACCATCATATCCTGCTTCTCCGCCTGTAATTTCATACTGCGAATCGCTTTGCGCCCAATTATTTGATTGTAGCAGCGTGTTCTCATACCCCTTCTCAATCAGTCCGTTTTCATTTACCCTTGTAGCAGTATCAGTACCACGAGTATAAGTGAAATCACCACTACCATCAGTAGGTAGTTGGCTGTATATTTTTCCTTCTTTGTAAGCCCCTGGTATCATTACAAGAGAGGCTTGGTCTATTAGTGGGAATTGTGCCATATTATACTGTGGTTAGGGCTTGTAATTCTGCATCGCTTAATCGTTCTTTAAACAATACTAATTGATTGAATTTTGATGATTTTTTTGAATTTACATATCCACCAACATTAAAATTTAATGTATCAATAAGAATATTTGGAGTCCAAGTCCAAGTATTGTTTGTTAATATTTGCGAACCATTAGCATAAACAGCAAAATTGTTTGATTGGTATGCAACGGCAATTTTGATTTTATCGGTATTTGCAATTGATGTAAATGTAGTAGAACTCACACCATCAGCCCAAATAATAACCCTATATATATCGTTGTTTGCATCCAAGAAAATAGCATTAGTCGTAGTTCTATTTAAAGAAAAAATTTCGGTGCCATTTGGTGAATGTCCTTCAATCTCTAAAAACAAAGTACCTTCCGTTTGACCAATCAAAGAAGAAAAGCCAGTATATGTTTGACCTTCCGCAGCCCTCGTTTGGCTGCTTCCATAGGTTGGAATGTACGAGGTTGGGTAAGAGCCTGCTTCTATTTGGAAGCCGTAAAAATACATATCTCCAGCACTTGTAGCGGCTTGTGCCCGAGGTGTATTTAAGTCATTTGCTACCCACCAGTATACACTTGGTGCTGTGCCTAAATGGTCGTGTGATACCCAAATTCTATACCATCCGTTTCCGTAATCTTCAATATCATAGGTTGCTCCACTTGGTAAGGTTCCTACAACATTTGAGGTTCCATTTGCTACATCAAAATTGACTGCAAATGTTGAATTTGTACTTGTTACATATTGAATATATTGATGTGAACCAGCTTTTACAAAAACAGATGTTGTGGCGTCATTTAATGTCCCTACATTACGACCAAAGTATCTTGCGCCACCCGGTATAAATTCAAACTTACAAGCATTGTTTAATCCTTCGGGGCTTGTTGTATCGCTTGTATTTATTATAAAATCATTGCTTCGTGCTATTATTGAAGCATTTAAATACTCTGACTGGGACAATAAATTACTTCTACTCGGCTCCAATAATAGACTTGGACAAGTAGCTCCACCACTATAGTCAAGTCTCGGCATATCGTCTGTGAGGCCTCCGTATACAGGTGCTGTAGTTGTTTCTAAGTATGGGTAGGCTACAAGGCCTGGGTTGAGCTGTGCATCTTGGATGTATAAATAGTCTCCTGCTGAAATACTTGTAGAACCATTATCTCCAATAAACAATCGTATTTGAGTAACACTTCCTGATGTCGTAAAAGAGCATCTAAAGAATCCATTTCCTGCTGATTCAATAAAGGATGAAATTCCCGATGAAGAACCTAATGCACCATCACCACTCAAATCAAACCAAGCAGACTCGGTAACCGATGTATAAACTCTAATTTGAAACCAACTTACATTTCCCTCTTTGACATAGAAACTATGTGTTTGAACTCCAGATATAGTAGTGAAATCTCTTAAATATCCATTTGTAGCATTAGCAGTTATTTTCCAAGCATCATTCGTACCATCATATCCTAAATATCCACTTTCTGGAGTATCAAGCCCTGAACTTTGCCAAGCAGATGTATCCGAAAAATTATTACTCTGCTCAAGTACGTTACCATACTCCTTCTTGATGTATCCGTCCTCACCTACTCTCGTAGCAGTATCCGTTCCTCTACTAAAATTAAAGTCACCACTCCTATCCGTAGGCTTTAAACTATATAACTTGCCCTCCTCGTATGCGTGAGGGAGCATCACCAAAGATGCCTTGTCAAATGCGTTACTCATATTATGCTATTTGTATTGCAACAAGTGCGTTATAAGATGCTAATAAGCAGCTCTTAGCCTCTATAGTAGCCGAAGAAGGAATATCTTCAAGCAAGAATGCTAATAGTCCCGTCTCAGAATTTATGTTCTGTAGTGCAGTAATCTCAGCAGATATACAATCGTAAGACTCTATAGTACCACCATCATTAAATACACGAAGACCAAAGTTCTTGTACCCTACTTCAGTGGAAGAGCCTTGATAACCACCACTTCTGAAAAGGTAAACCTTTCTTCCAATGTCAGTAGTTACAGCATCAGCTAAATATCCCGTACCTCTGTAGCTGTACGCCATTATGCAAATATTGTTTGGTCAGTAAATGGAGTCTTGTCATCAAGAACTAAAGATGCAATCCCACTTTCTGTGTTTAGTGTGATGTTTACGAAAGACTTGTCTGATACTCCTGTACCACTATTAGCCTCGTAGTTCATCGTTAAGCCATCCATCCACCCTGAGATAGTCACAGAGTCATTATTGTGCAGTAGAACCGCTACAATGTCCTCTCTGCGGCTCATATAGTCAATCTTATTGACCTTATTATCTACAGCTGGTGATTGAATAGTAATATTAGTTGAAACAACTCCTAATCCGTTAGAAGTGTTTTTATTTTCAGTGAATGTAGTTGTACCATCTTTTACATTGTGTTCAAATGTAACAGTGTTTGCAGTAGCAACAGAAGATACAAGGGTTTCATCTAATGGGTCAAAGGTGATAGTGATATCACTCTGTAGCATTAGAATAGCTTTCTTGATACCACCTGTAACTTTCTTGTTACAATTAATATCAATATCGCTTAGTAATATAGAACAGTTGAAAGCCAAAATTATAAATATTTTAAGTTAGTTTTATTTGGGTTCTGACCCGTAAGCATTGCATTAAGCGTTCTACTTTTATAATTTACACTTTTAGCAGCGTCTTTAACGGTACAATACACTTTACCCGTAGAGGTGTCTATAACCTTTTTAGCTCTGGATGGTTTTTTTCTTTTACGAGCCGCAATAGACATTTTTATTTTTGATTCATTAGTATGTTTTTGCCCAGTCCAAGGATGATTTTCTCCTCGTGCAGTCTTTACAGAAAGCATAAGATTCATAAAGCCTTTTTGACTTTTATATAAATCTATTAACTCTTGTTCAACCAAGTCTAAATACCTCTCTGTAGAAGTAAAAAGTATTTCGTAATTGAAATCATTGTATTTGTTAAAAGCGTTTTGCATATAACTATTACAATGTCTATTTGATTTCAACTCGCTAATGTGGTTTTTCATTCTAATATTAATATCAGTGGTTTGACCAATGTAAAAATTGTCACTAATATTAATTTTGTAAATGAAAGCCATAATTTAAGTATAAAAAAAGGGAGAGAAGAAATTAATCAACTCTCCCCCCTTGTGTTAATTTACAAGTTTTGCTTATTAAGCAACGTCAGTCCACTCAGCGTCTGTGATGTCGTAAGCAAGACTAGACTGCTCGCCAGTCAAAGTCAATTGGTAACGGTTTTTGTCACCACGAGCAGCACCTGAAGCACCATCAACAGTAGAAACAAATAGTCCGTAGTCAAAACCAACTAAGTGGTGAGTACCAGCAGCAGTTTCAATGAAAGCTACGATCTCAGCATTTGGGTTAGCCAACTCTTCTAATACATCACGGTGAGTACCAGACATCTTAGGAATCTCTACAGTGATAGTAGGTACAGCAGAAACAGAACCATCAGAGATAGTCTTTACATCAGTGAAAGCAGAGAAGCCGTCTTTGATGTTAAACTCCAATTCAAACACATCGCCATCAGCAAGAAGGTCGGAAGTTGCAGGAGTAATAGTAACTACATTAGAAGCTACAGAAACCAAAGGTGTAACACCTGCAGTTAAGTTAGCTTTATCGCCAATGTAGATTTTTGTAAGCCCTCCTAGGGCTAGGTCATCACAAGAGTAAGAAACTCCAGCAATTACAGTATTACAAGCCATTATTTATAAGGTATTAAATGGAGAGGCACCAGGCCCCTCCGTTATTATTTAATTATGATTAGGCAGCATCGTAAGCGAGAACCATTTCCTCACCCTTGTAGTAATCGAAACCTAACTTGAAACGACCGAACAAGTATTCTGCTTGCTCTTTAGCTTCGTATTCGTTACCGATAGCACCAGTATCATTGTAGTTATCTGTCAACAATACCAAGTTGCTTGGAGCAGACAAGAAGAAGTGGTCAGCACTCAAAGATGGCATATGGATTACTTCCATACCGTAGTATGTTGGAATCTCACCTTTGATAATACCTTCAGGAGTAGTTGTGTGCTTGTTAGCGATAGCGATTTGGTAAGATTGGTAAGCAACGCTTCCTAAGAAGTAAGCAGGCTTGAACTCACGATCAGCATCACCGTATACAGCAGCAACCATTACAGCAGACATTTTCTCGTATGCATCTTCCATATGAGTTAAGATGTTAGCAGAAGAGATAGCAGTAGCACCGATATCAAGAACTTGAGCAGCTGGTACAGCATCGCCACCAGACTTCATTTCAGCAAGAAGTTCAGTGTTAGCTTGAACTAAAGCTTTCTGAGCAGCTAATTTAGCGAAACGGTCGAAGATCCAAGAACGGAATTCAGCATCCAATGTTTCTGGGTTCAACTGACCTTTCTTAAGCATCAAACCACGGTAAGAAGACTCTAGAGCATCCTTACAGTTTTTGAAACCCCAGTGGAAAGTTTGAACAGTCATCTCTTTTTCAGTAACTGCAGCATCGAAAGTCTCATCGAATGAACAGTTAGCACCAGCAACAAATCCGTCACCGTCACCTGCTTGAGCAGATACAGAGAAGATTGGTACGTTCAATTTACTTTTTACTCCATCAACGATAGAGAAACGGTTCAGCACAGCTGCTGATTTTACCATTGTGTCGATAAACAAGTCTGGTCTGCGGTCTCCCCAATCACCAGTTACACCTGTAACACCGAAATTCATATTATTTGCCATTTTATATTAGTTTTAAAAAATGATTCGTTTTACTTAATTTACAATAATTACTTACGGTTGAAGAAGTTATTGATGATATCCATCTTCTCTGGAGTGATGGCATCAAAAACAACTGTCTTATCTTCTACAGATTCAGATACTTCCTCAGCTTTTTGTTCAGCAGCAAATTGCTCCTCAACTTCCAACTCGTTAGTTTCTTCTTCAGCAGAGTATTTCTCTTCTTCCTTCATAACCTCTTCTTCTTTTTCAGAGGCCATTTCTTCTTCGTCAGAAGTCATTTCCTCTTCTTTATCATCAGAAGCCATTTCTTCTTTTTCTTCATCTTTGTCTTCAGCCATCTCTTTTTCTTCAGATGTGCCCATAGACTCGATGTGCTTTTGAATCATTTCAACGGCAGACTTTAAGTCTTCAACGCCAGCGAACTTTTCTTCAAAAGATGTCATAACTTCCAAGAGCGAGTTATTCTCGTTCTCCAAAGCCTCAATTCTTGCCTCGTACTTGTTCATCATAGCCTCAAATTGAGCCTCTAACTTACCAAGTTCTTTGGCGAAAGCAAATTCATTCATTTGTTCTTCGTTATTAATTGTTGGTTTAATATCCGCTTTAATCTCAATAGAGAAACCATTAATCTCTCCATTTTCAATTGCAGTAAATAATTCGTCAGACTCAATCTTTGCCTTTACGAATACGGTTCCGTTTGGTAAGCTATAACCATAGTCTACTGACTTATCGTTATCACTCTCTTTAGTCCAAACTTCAAGCATAACCACCTCATCAGTATCGTAGGAGTGGTTAATACCAAATGCGTTAAATAGTCCTTCCTTAGAATACTTGTACATAATTTGCTGAATAGTCTCCTCAGTGAATCGTACATAGTAGTATCCCATATCGGGTGAGAATCGTAGGATCTCCTTATTAGGAATCATAATAGGCCCTACAACCTCTTTCTTCTTTTCATCAGCAAACATCTGTACTTTCTCAACTTCATTGAAGTGAATAAAGTCTTCCTCAATAGCGGGCTTGTCTACAAGAGAAATCTTGTACATCCCTTGAGCGATGTCTTCTAATGATATATCAAATAATGGTAACTTATCCATTTTATTTTATTTTAAATCTGTCAAAAAAACCGTTGTAGTTATTTTTTATCCTTGATTTTACGGTCACCCCACGGGACGTTAGCCACATCCGCACTTGCCTTAACTGTTCCTTTTCGTATAGACTCAGCTTTTCTAATTGCCCAGTTAACACCGCTTGTTCCTCCCCAACCAAGCCAAGCAACATAGCCTCTATCTTTCCAAGGCGTGTCCTTATACTTAGGGTCAATCGCAGCATTCTTTCTATGACGATTAAACGCAGCCATTCTAGCAATAGTCTCATATGATAGTTTTCTTCTTGATGCTAATTGGTTTGCACGAGTCCAGCCCACAGAAGTCATTCCTTTAACTTCTTTGCCGTGTTTCTTCTTCCACTCAAGAACTTTTTTAGCGTTGTTAGTAGCAGATTGTGGGTAGTCGTTGTATGTAGCCATTGTATTAATTTACAATTATTGTAGTAATCCTTTAATAGTCAAGTAAGCGTAGTCTTCAAAGACTTCACCCTCTGCACTCTTTACTAATATCTCAGACTGATTTATTCTAGTTGATCCTAAAGTCTTGAAGAAAAAGTCTAAAGACGCAAGCTCTGAAGTTTGTAGTACCATATTAAATTCTATAGTAGGACGATTAGAATACTTTATCTTTTCGTTATCTGTATAGAAGGTGTAGTAGTCGGTTGTGTTACCGTCTTTGTCCTCAGCTAGTAGATTCCACCCTTGAGTATTGTAGTGAAACAATCTACCGTTAAAAGGCATTATTGCAAAGTTCTTATATATCCTTTGAGTTATCGTGAGTATATTAGGTCTAGCCTCACTATTAACTACAAAAGGTTTTTTGATTATTGTGTTGAAGAGGGGTTTATCTACATAAGCAAATCTCAGCCCAATATCCTGATGTTTTGTAAACAAGTTAGGCGTAAAAGAAACTTCGTTAGAAGAGACAATACCGTTTATAAGGTTATCATTCTCTGGTTGGAATAATGCTTCGCCACACACTGACTTATAGTACACTGAAGATTTAAAATCTATAACTAAATCAGATACACCATCTGCGTTTATCTCTTGAGTAGTGCTACCTATAGTGATATCTTTATCGTACTCATCGTCAAAATAAAGTCCGTAATCTTTATTATTTATTGTCAAATCCTTGACTTTGTCACCTCCAAGGTATACCTTTACAGACTTAAGGTCATCTACTAAGTCGTTTATATCTTGATTACCGCTTCTCATCAAATGAAGCGGGTCTATCCTTAGTACGTTTTGACTACCTACTTTCTCGTAATAGATTCCACAATTAAATCTTTTACATATACCTAATAATACATCGTATGGAGTAAGGGTAGCTGTGTTTTGTAGAGACTCATAAATATTATAAACGTCATCTACAAAGTAAGGATTGAAGTTTGCATTGGCTAAAAACTTAATATTTAACTGTGCGTAGTCCTCAGTTCTAGTAATAGCCTTTCTAACATCTTCTGTAGTATAGGTATTTGCTATCGTAGATATAGCTTCTTTTCTTCTGTTGTTACCAGTTCCTTGATTAACATAGTTGTCGGCTACACGGGCTACAACCTCTCCTTGTAGTGGTTCAATGAAATAGTTAATACCGTATCTACTCTCACCAGAGATTTCTATATCGGTATCGCTAGGTAGGAATAGCTCGTCTTCAAGTACCCATCTAAGCTCATCTTCTACATTCTGAACACTTGGTGCAAACACCACTGGTCTTCTGTAACTATTGTCTTCAAAGAAATGATAATCGGTACTTCCACTGACCCATACCTTTTGAGAGCTTCCTCTTTGAGGTATTGCATCTGATATAGAAAGCTCAATAGCTGTTTGAGTTGAGTCCTCTAACCTTAACTTCTTAACCATCTCACCATTCTCCCATACACCAATGAATATACCAAAGGTCATTGTGCTATTTGGGTCTGCTACATCTATTTGATAAGTTAGACCGTCTTCACCAATAACAGGTATTTCAAAATCCATATTAGTTACAACAGCCGAGGCGTTGCCAGAGTTAAAAGCCATCCCTGCATTGAAAGACATAAAAGGAGCAAAATAGCCTCTTTCATAGCCAAAGGCTAAATCGTTTGGATACGCAGCGTTTGTTGCATCTAGACCGTAATCTGTTTTAGTTGTTACGGGTGTAATTAAACCTGTCTCAGGGTCTGTAGTAGACGCACCATAATTACCAAAAGTTTCTGAATTCCAAAAGTAATTGGATATAAACTCTTTATCTACTTGGTCAAGAGTTTTATTTCCCGTTAAGCTTTCATTTGTACCTGCCCAAAACGGTGCTTGACGAAGGAAAAACTCTCTAGTGTTTGTATTTACATCAGCTTCAAGCTTACAAGGAATAAGCATCTGTAGCTTCTCAGCTTCAAAGTCTGGTATAGCCTCAGCGTAGTTTAACGCAAATAACTTACTGTCTACACGAGTGCTAAATCCTTGAGCCGTTAGCCAGTACCCCAGTGTAGTTAAAAAGTTTTTTACAGAAAACACAGGTACAATACCCGCTCTATCCATACCCGTACCGTACTCGGTAAACTGTCTTTCTCCATACCCAAACTTCCCATCTACATCGTTACAGAAGTCTATGTATGGAAATATAATTGGTTTATCTACAGGGTTTTGACCTATAACACCAGCTTCACCAGGATTTAATGCTGAGCTAGCAGGAATAAAAAACCTTACGAAGTCATTGTCTTGACGATAGTAAGTTCCGTATGAACTTGTATCGGCATTATAAACATCTGCTATAGTAGTGTCTTTTAAATCACTAATGTACTTGCTTACATAGTCATCTAAATTTACATCTATATACGGCTCGTCAGATAAATACTCAAACGCCTGAACATTAAGCAATCCTTCTAGATTTACGTTTGACGATCCAAACACAGTAATCTTAAAGAATAAAGGGTCTTTAGGAAACAGGTCTTGCGTGTCTACTAATGGATTGTAATTAAACCTAGAAGCACTCATATTCAGAGTAGTCATAGGTATCTTCATTGAGCTAGAAAAAGGCAGACGTATCTTACCCGGCTCTAAGCTGTCATAGAAGTCTACATTATATTCTAGCTGAGGGTTTGGAAATAAATCAACTTCAAAAAAAGTAGAATTATCTCTGCTTATCTCTAATTTAAAAACCATTATCTAGTTGCTATTTTAAACTCTAAAGAAGACTTAAACTTGTTGTTTAGTGTTATGATGCTATCGCCACCAAAAGCTACAAGGTACGCTAAGTCATCACAGCTGTCTTTAAACACCGTCCAAGTAGTAGATATAAGTGTTTTTACATCTCCGTTAAAAAACCTCCTTGTATCATCTACAATAAGGTTGTAGTCAAACGATGTCTTGTAAGGTCTGTAGCTCTCTGAGTATAAGGCTAATCCCGTTGAGGTCTCTATCTTGTAACTACTTACATTGGTATGCAGTAGCGTTGATGAAGCATCAAAGTAATACGCTAGGCTTGGTGTAAAGGTAGAGGAAACAGCAGGTACATTTGAATAGATAAACTTATCAAACTTTCCTCTGTTGGGATTATCTTTAACCACAACTACTACACCTCGAGTTTCATTTATCTTAATATAAACCACATCTCCAGCAGCACCTAATGGGTTTGTAGCAGTTATAGTCTCTTCATCTGTAACGGTACACAACCCCGTGTTTAATGCAACGGGAGTATTAGTGCCGTAAAAATTATAGTCGCTCATTATATCTTGTCGTTTCTATCTCTTAATCTTCTCTCATTCTCATTTGCTCTCAAGTCTTTACTTGATACAAACGCTCTAACGGGCTTACTTGTACTTATAGCTGTAGAAGTTGTAGCTTCAGCGATAGCCTTTAGATAATCTACACTTTCATTAACATTAGCGTTAACTATACCACCAGAGGCAAATTTATAAGCTGATTGCGAAACAGGAACTTTGTAAGAGCTGTTTATCTTTTCAAGCAAACCTCTATGCATAGCAGCGGCTTTCTTGTTTACAATAAACTCTCCACCCTCCATCTCGTATCCACTTTGACCTTGAACAGTAAAAGGCACTCCCCCTTGGTCGTGTGATGGCCCGTTAACCATACCCCCTTCTTCGTATTTTACAGGGAAGAATTTACGTCTTCTAATGGCATCAGCTTTAGCAGCTCCTGCTGCTCCAATAGCTGCTGTACTAAGTATAGATAAAATACCAGCAGTAGTAAAGTCATACTTTTCGTAGTTGTTAAGTATGTTTGAGAATAAAGCTTCAGCTGTTTCTGCCGCTACTATATTCAAGTCTGATTTCTTTTGAGCATCAAATATCTGTTTATTGATATCGTTCTCATCAGCAAGTTGCTTTTGTCTAAGTTCTTTTTGTTTTGCTCTAAACTGAGACTCGGTAATTAACTGATTATCTAACTGTGATTTTAAGATATCACCTTCAACCTTGTATCTGTTTTTTATTGCATCTAACTCGGCATTTAATCTGTTGGTAGTATTTTGTAAAGCCGTTTCATTGTAAGCCTTAGCCGCATCTGCAATCTCTCCGAAGATATCATTTAAAAGCTTTTTAGTGTTTTTAATTATATCATCCTTAGTCTTCTTACCCGGTGTGAGGTTAGAGTATATGTAGTCAGATATAACCTGCATCTGATCATCGGTAAGGTCGAAACCAGCAAATGTTTCTGCTATACTTTTGTTGATTGCATCTTCATCGTCTGAGCTTAATACACCACCGTTCTTAAGTACGTCAGCAAATCTATCTTGAAGAGACTTCGCTAGGTTATCTGCCGCATCTAAAGCCTCAGGTAAATCTAGAGTAAGTTCAGCTACAGAAGCGGTCATTTGCTTCATACGTTCATTAGCCTTTTCTAATATCCTTAAGTTATCAGTAGAAAAACCAGCAGCCTTCCAAAGCTTTTCTTGATCGTCTAATTGCTTATTAACGCTATCTAGGTATCCCTGTATATCAGAGTTAGCAGTCTTTTGAAGTTCTGCTCTCTCTTTCTCTGCATTTACTTGTTGGTCAATAAGAGCTGATTGTTCTTCAGAAAGCTTCTTACGCTCTTCGTCTGTTTTAGCATTTTCCTTTTTTACCGCTAAATTCTCAATCTCATTTTGGCGAGTCTTGATTTGTATTTCAAGTATCTTTTGGTCTTCTTTTAATTGATTTTTGCGCTCTGCTATTGAGTTTCTAAGTCTTGAGAATTCTAATTCATATTCTTTTTGTGCAAGAGCAAATAACTCTTCTTTAGAAAGGTTTACGTTAGTTAGGTTTGTAATCTCTTGATCGTACTGTTCTAATCGTGCTTGAGCAATAGAAAGTTCTCTTTCTGCTACTTTGATAACCTCCTCAGGACTTCCCTCGGCTCTTAAAGACTTTAAAGTGGTTTCAAGTTTAGTTGTAACCTCTTGTTGATCAGTTCTTATATCTCTAAGGTCTTTCTCTTTATTGTTAATATCAGTTCTAAGTAAAAGACCCTCGCGAAGACTCATATTCTCATTATCACGTCTTTCTTGAAGACCTTTTAATGTATCTTCATATTGCGTTTCAATATCGTTACGAGCGTTAAATAAAACAAACTGTTCGGCTTGACGGCCAATCTGACGAGCAATTTCTTTTTCGGTAGAAAGCCTTTCTTCAGAGGTAACAGCGTATTCTCTATTCTTCTTGTTAGCGTTTATTAGCTCATTCTTTTCATTTAATAATTCAGCGACTGTTTCTTTCCCAAGGTCTTTAGCTCTACCTTTTGTAAGTAAGTTCATTGCATCTATCTCTGCAATTCGCTCTTGGTTTTCTACATATTCTAACTGCAAAGGATTTAATGAGTCCTTAAATAGCTTTGTAGCTTCTTTAGCGTATATCTCTTCTCTGTTTGCAAATTTACCTGATGCATCAGCAAGTTTAACTGCATTTTCAGCTGCCTCACCTAATCCTTCAGAAAAGCTGTCAGGATCAACATCTGCTAAAAACTCCATAGCAAGTGCAGTTTCGTATCCTTGCCTATCAAGTAGCTTTAGCGATGTACGTAGTAACCCCGATACTTTTAGGAAATTACCAAACTCAATCTGAACACGGTTAAATGCAGACTTTAAAAGGTCTAAGTTTCCTGCGTAGGTATCAATCTGCTGTGCCGAGGCAATAGCTGCTGCACCTACATTGTAGTATTTACCCTCAAGGTCTTCTAATACATCTACGTTTTCAATAAGGGTAATAAGCTGTGCTGCATTTCTTTTACCGACAAGGTCAACTGCTTCACCAAGAGATATCTCTTCTTGCGCGAGTTCCTTAACTACCGTAGTAAGGTCTTTACCAGTGGTAGATAGTTCTGTTAAAATACCACGAAGACCAGTACCAATACGAGATGCTGTAAAACCGTTATCGGCCAAGATAGCCATCGCAGTAGAGGTCTCTCTAAAGCTTGTGCCTACCTCAGCACCAAGTGGCCCAATGTACTGCAAGGCTGTACCAAAGGACTCAAATGAAAGTGCCGAAGAGTTAATTACACTAACAAGGGTATCCGATACATTAACCGTTTCAGCTGCCGTAAGGTTGTATTGGTTTAGAATCTGACCAATCTTTTGTGCTACTGGACCTACCTGCTCACCAAGTGCCTGAGCCGTTTCCGCCACGGCAAGTGTAGCTCCTTCAATCTCATCAACGGTAAATCCTAACTTACCAAGTTCTGTTTGTAGCTGTACAATTTCCTCTGAAGTAAACTTTGTACTACCCGCAACATTAAGTACGTTTTTTTCTAGCCTAGAAAGTTCCTCGTTGTTAATACCAGTAACAGCTTGTAGCTGCGCTAGTTGTGCCTCAAAGTCTACAGCTGCCTTGAATGAACCTACTAAAGCTTGTTTAACACCGTTAAGAATACCACGAAAGACTTCTACAGCTGTACCAATACCTGTGATACGACCGATAGAGCGACCAAGCTCAGAGCCGGAGAAACCTTTTCTTAGGTTAGCAGCGAATCCACCACCAACATCGGCAGCTTCTTTTGGTCTTGAATCACGGTATTTTTTTATGTTTTTCTCTCTAGCCTTAAGAGCGTTTTCTTGAGCTTTTACTTTTAAAGTCTCAGCGTCTTTGTATTCTTTTGAGCTTTTCTTATACCTTCTTTGAATACGGTTAAGTACAGCTAGTTCGGCTTCTAAACGTTTAGTTGTGCTTAATTTAGATGAACGTATTTTTTGAAGCTCAAGCTTGTCGTTTGCTTTTAACGCAGCAAGTTTTCTTCTCTTATCGGCTTTTAACCCAGAGTTTTTTACATTCTCTGACTTCTTGTACTCTTTGAGTTCAATATCGGAAAGCTGTTTTAACGCATCTTTTCTTTCCTTAGTAGACTTTCTTTGGAGAGTGTTATACTTAGCTAGAGTGTCTGATTCGTTTTTTACGAGTTCTTTTCTCTCCTCTATCTCTTCGTTTAACTTAGCCTCATCTTGGATAAGTTTTTCTAACTGCTTACCATATTCAGTATAGATTTGCTTGGCACTTTTACCTGCCTCACGCATCAACTGAATACCACGCTGAATGGTTTGTAGTTCGCTATTAATTAAGCCTAAGCTCTTGCTTAACTTACCGAGAGTTGCATCTCCTTTTCCTTTAGCCATCTTAATATATTTCTTCTATTTCTACTAACACATCTACGTATTGGTCTTCTGCCATCTCAGCCACCCAATCACTTATAGCTACCTCAAGTATATCTTGAAACTGTAGTCTAATATCATCCGCGTAGTCGTAACGTGTTCTTAATTCATTTTCTTCTATAATATTCTGTTGAATATGGTAAGCCATAATCTTCATACCCGTTATACCTGTGTAAGGCCCGTATGTTTTTTTCTCACCACTTTTTAGTGAAGAGGTTACATAAGAATTTACACGTATGTTTTTAGCCTTTATCCATCTAACGAGACCTTCTAATGAAGGGATCATCTGCGAATCGGCATATTGTGATGAACCGTACTCAGAATCAAGCTTAACTCCGTATCTTCCCCAGGGTATCTCTATCTCTACAACTACATTGTCTAGTATTTTTGTTTGAGCATCAATAGATGATCGCACAGTTACCATCTTACCGTACCTTGCCGCAGATATACTTCGCGTTAGTCCACCGTTAGCATACTGATTATTACCTTTCAGCATAGACTTAAAGGTGGATTTTACGTCAAATCGTCTTAACTCTCTGACTACCAATGCCCTGAGTCTTCCTCTCTGTTGTTGGGGACTTAACATTAGTTATCTATACCTGCATTGTAATTTTTTCTAGAGAATGATACCGTAACTTCGAACATAGCTGAGGTTATATTATCGTCCTCGCTAACCATATTCATAACATCTACATCGTCTATATAGCAGTTTTCGTCTTGCTGTATAAGGTAATCTTGGAATTGACCTACGACAAATAGATTTTCTTCTGTAGATTTTACTAAGGCTAATTCATCTGAGGATATACACCTGTCTAATAAAGCGCAATCAAATGATAAGGTATATATGGGTCTAGCTAAATCTCTAGATACATTAGAGCTGCTCGGTATCATAACCATAGTTCTGTAATTAAATTCTCTGTTCTGCAAGTCTTCATCAGACCCTAAGAATAAGAACTCATTTATCATATTATGATTGGTGCAAAAGTCTTTTACTAACTGGTAAAAATCAGATAGATTGTTCATAGCAGCATTTTTGTAATTTACAATTTATTCATAGATTCTTGCCTTCTAACCTCAGCTCTGTCTATCTTTTCTTTTTGAGTAATGTAGCTCATTTCAGGCAGCACTTTAGACATTTTAAGCATATATATCTCATCATATCGAGTAATGTCTTCCTTGGCTAGCATTCTAACCATAGAATACCAGTACCATTGGCTATGAAAGAGGTTTTCGTTTGTTTTATTCTCCTTCTCTTCCTCTTCTATATCCTCTTCATCATCGTTTATCTCATAAAACACACCTGAGAATTGCTTGAACAAAACATAATCTCTGTTTTCTAAATAAAAATTTACGACACTGTAAACATCTTGCACGGGTGATGACAATATATCTTGCTCATTTTGCTTTTCGTCATCGGGGTTTTCATTATCAAACTCCTTATGGTGTTTAGGTCGAAGGATTAGTTTAGCGAATTCTAAATCCCTTTGATTCTCGCTAGTAAACTTTGTTTTTCCTGTAATTATCTGCTCAAGCATAATAAACTGACCCAATACGGCTTGCTCAACACCATAGGTGACGCTAAATTTCTCTTTTATGTAGTCACTAACCTCTGCTTTCTCACTTATGGGATAAGTTTCCCTTATGAGCCGAGACATTTTAAGCCTTTCTAACGGCTCCAATTTATTCAGATATACATCTATGTCATTTTCTGAATTAAACTGCTTAAAAAGCTCTATATGGGTCTTAAAATCGATCATATAAACATAGTTATACCTCCGTCTTGCTCTTCAAAGGCACAATATGCTGCAATTGCAAGGCTCATTACCATATCATCGTGCTTGCCCTCAGTATTTGAGAACTGCAAGTTTCCCGTAATAGGGTTTCTCTTACTCTTGAAATCGTAAATCTCCTTCACAAGGTTGGTATCGTTAGGTATTTTAATTATTCTGTCCTCAAATAACTTAATCAAGTTACGAATAATTTCTGGTTTACTCTTACTGGTGGTGTAAAAAGGAACCATTTTGTAAAGGCGATCATCCTCAGTAAGGTCATCAAACAATAAATCGTTGTTATTAACCTCAAAATAAGCCGCTGCAAGCAATCCATCCCTGTCGTAGTGCAAGTAAAAGTCCTTTATTCGGTTTTTAAACTCTTCCGAGTCCATATTCTCCTCCTTAAAGTTGAATCTGTCTATGCCAATAACTCTGTAGTCCTCTGTTATTGCTGTAAGCACGGTATAATCCTGCGCCACACCGATATCCATACCTATGTAAACACGCTCACATTCCTTGCTCATATTCTCATCCACAGCCTCATCAACATTGCTAAACAAAGCATTCGCACTAACAGGCTTACACAAGAACTCCTGGTCAAACTGCGACTTGGTCATACTCTTCTTAATCCCAAGTACAGTCTTATCCACATTCTCATCATTCAAGTCAAGGTAAGTACGCTTAATAGATTTTATCTGCTCAACATTCTCCTCTACCTGCCCCTCCTTATACCACTCGTAAAACCAGTTAGGCCCATTGAAGGTAGATGCGGCACAAACCTTACCACCCGTTCTAGTAACCATAGGAAGTAGAACTTCATTGATAAAGTCAAGCTTCATATACGCTGCCTCATCCAAGTAAATATAATCCAATGTAGCACCACGAAGGTTATCGCCAGAGTCAGCAGAGCGAAACTTAATAAAGCTCCCGTTGTAGAAATACATCTCGTTAGCCTTTCTATCGTACCTCTTGATTATCTTGCTCCATAAATCCTGATGGCCACTGAACATCCCCTCGATATCCTTCATCACCTTATTGGCCTGATCCTGTATAGGCGATACCCAGAACATTCGGTGTTTAGGGTTGTTTAAAGCCCTCATCACACAATCATTCTGCATAAAGAAAGTCTTACCCGTCTGTCTACCCGCAACTAAACAACTAATAAATGGAGCATCCTGATGTACGAGCCGATGAAAATCCTTTTGCGGCTCAGTAGGTTTATATAACTTAATCTGCATCTATATCCAAAAAGTCTTGTTCCTCTGTAGGCTCAGTCAAGTCTATCGTAGCAGTAATATCAATCTTCGTCTGCTCTACCCTGGTAGGAGCCTTATACCCTTGCATATCGTTAATAATCTTTATCGCCTCCATAGCAGCCTTCATATCGTTATTGACCAATGCCATATCACGAATCCTAATGAGTGCCGTAAGGTTAGTACCCTTCGCTGCCTCAATACTCTTCATCTCAGCATTAGCTATCGCCATAAGCTCCTTATGAAAAGCTGTACCCGAAGTTCTCCTGTCCCGATAATAATTGGTGTAATTCAAATCTCTAGCAACCTTAGATGATGCATCCATACCCTCATCCTTAATCCTCTCAAGGAACTCGAACTGAAGGTCTGTTAGTTCGCTACCGCGACCCTTAACTATCCTTCCTTGACTATTTCTCTTTGACGCCATATAACGGTATTTTATGCATCCCAAATCGCTCCTTAAAAAACAAACCATCAAACTCTGGTGCCGAACTATCAAAGTGATACCACTTGAATATAGCAACCTTTACATTCTGAATACAACTACCACAAGCAGTCTTGG
>Ga0208544_10001003_pt1 | contig 20198 bp, 13 predicted proteins | sample DEB08_DNA_9_FD_184526 | JGI IMG/M metagenome (GOLD analysis project Ga0208544, IMG submission 184526) | Aqueous microbial communities from the Delaware River and Bay under freshwater to marine salinity gradient to study organic matter... | ecosystem: Environmental > Aquatic > Marine > Coastal ... | reverse complement strand
CTTTTTAGCGTGGCAAGCATGATGCACGTATTCGCGAGGTTTAAACCGTTGTAAAAAGTCGGCCATCCCCCGTTTCCAACCGGGTGCTTTTCTACCCACCTTTCCCTAAATTTACCAGCACCAGTCTACAGTTACGGATATAGTTCTTAAATTTGACTATCCCAAAACACAGTCCCGTGATAAAACATTTTCCATTACTAGCTTTTTTCTTGCTGTTCACCAGCATCCGGGCTTTTGCCCAACCTTCTTTCGGCGGTCTTCCGTTGGGCATTCAGCAGGCCAATGCCCTGTTACCCGCCCCCTCCCTGCACTTGAAGGGCCTCGATGTGGCCAAACTGCAGCGCGAGGATGAGCAGAACCAAATGACCCGCTTTGCCGCACCCATTCCCCTGGATATCAGCACCGAAAATGCGGGCAACTGGACCCTCCTGCCCGATGGCACCCAGGTGTGGCAGTTGCGCATAGCTGTCGACAAAGCACTGGGATTGATCCTTTTCTACGAAGATTTTGCCCTGCCGCAGGGCAGCCAGCTCTTTGTCTATGCGCCCGCCAGCCGACAGGTGTTGGGCGCCTACACCCGCGCGAGCCAATCCCGTTCCGACCGCTTCATGACGGGTATTATTGCGGGCAATGAATTGATCATCGAGTACCAGGCGCCGGCGGATGATTTTTCGGTGCCCTTTCATCTTTGGCGCATCGATGCCGTTTACCGCAAGGAAGGCCCGGAAAAGGAATTGCTCAGCTTTGGCTTTGGTTCCTCCAGCGATTGCCACGATAACGTCGTTTGCCCGGCTGGCGAGGAGTGGCAAGCGGAACGCAATGCCGTTGCGCGGATCATTATTGTGGTGGAGGAAGGAACGGGCTATTGTACGGGCACCCTGCTCAACAATACGGCCCAGGACGGCCGCTTGCTTTTCTTGTCGGCTTTCCATTGTATGGATGGGTATACCCCGATTTACGATTTATGGCGCTTCGATTTTTATTTTGCCTCCGAAACCTGCCCGAACCCTGCCGTGGAACCCGCCTACCGCCCGGTGCTGGGCTGTGATTCCCTCGCCGGACGCCGCGCCATGGATTTTCTGTTGCTCGATATTTTTCCGGAGACTACTTTCAATATGGAATTGTATTTTGCCGGTTGGGATCGCAGCGGCACGCCACCCGATTCGGCCGCCGTGCTGCACCATCCCCGGGGTGATATCCAGAAAATTGCTTTATCGACTACCCCTGCTACCGTTTTCACCAATTCCATCATCTGGAACAACGGGGTGACCACCCCCCCCAACCAACACTACCGGGTGCGCTACAGCAATGGCACCATTGAGGTGGGATCCTCCGGGGCGGCACTTCTGGATCAGCACCACCGGGTGGTCGGACAGCTGAACGGGGATGCCGGCACCACCACCTGCGACAATGCCCTCGGCTTTTTTGGCCGCTTATCCATGGCCTGGGAAGGCCCCGACGATGGCAGCCGGCTGAAAAACTGGCTCGATCCGCTGGGTTTGCTTCCAATGCAACTCGATGCCCTGGCCCCCATCCGAAGTCCTTTGGTTACCACCGATGACGACGAACCCGTGGCTGGGGTCGCGGTCACCTTTTACCTGAACAATGAATGGCTTGCGACCACGGAAACGGGCCAGGAAGGCCGCCTGACGCTACCCGTTAATTTGCCCGCTCAGGGCGAATTGCGGCTGGAATTCAGCAAAGGAGAAGACCATTACCGCAACGGTGTGACCACTGCCGACTTGATCAAAATGCAGAAACATATCCTCGGTACCGATACCATGCCGCCCTATAAAATGTTGGCCTGCGACGTGAACCTGAGCAATTCCATGACGACGCTGGACATGATTCGCATCCGGAAACTGATCCTCACCATTACGCCTGGTTTTGGTGACGGTGGCGCTCCTTCCTGGCAGTTCTTCGTGGCCAACCCGTCATTTGCCGACCCGCTGGCACCCTGGCCCACCGCTGTTCGCGACAACAGCATCACCTTCAACCTGGATACCGGGTTTTCCATGCCCGATTTCGTGGCCGTGAAATCGGGTGATGCCAATGGCAATGCGAATCCGGGTTTTTAACCCGGTCGGTGAAAGCATAAAAAAACCACCCCGCAAAAAGCCAAGGTGGTTCCGGTTAATGTTAGGTCCTGCTCACTAAGCTTCGGAAGCATATTTGGTAATCCGTTCCAAGAAGGCCACGCCTTGGTCCAGCTGCTCGAGGCTGATAAACTCATTGGCCCGGTGCGCCTGTTCAATCGAGCCCGGGCCACAGATCACACTCTGGAAACCACCTTCGGCAAACTGGCCCGCTTCGGCCGCGTAGGCCACCGTGGTGAGGGTGTGTTGCCCACTGAGTTGTCGGATCAACGGCACGATCTCCAGGTGTTCCGGCGTATCCAGGGCGGGCACGTTGGGGTGGTAGAGCTCAATACGGATATCGGCACCCCCAAAACGTTGGCGCAGCTCCCGGACGCGCGCCTGACAAAACGCTTCGTAGTCGGCCAAAATATCCGCCACCTTGTCCATCGGAATGACGCGGATGTCCAACAGGAAGGAGCAACGGTCGGCAATGACATTGTGGGCGATTCCCCCCTGGAATTTCCCCACGTGCAGGGAAGTGTGGTTGGGCGAAAAGCGGTCGTCGGTATGTCCGGCCGCTACGAGTTCATTCATTTTGTTTTCCAGCCACATCACCAGCCGGGCGGCCTCGTGGATGGCACTCACTTCCTGCCGAATCCGGGAGCTGTGTCCGGCCGACCCCAGGACGGTGGTTTTAAACACACAGATTCCCTTTTGGCCCACGACGGGTTGGAGTTTGGAAGGCTCGCCAATGATGGCGTACTTGGGTTTTTCGGCGTAATGGGCCTTAATGGCCTGGATGAGCGCCGGCGCAGCGATACACCCCACTTCCTCGTCGTAGGAGAAAGCCAGGTAGATGGGTTTTTTCAGGTCGGCCTGCACCATTTGCGGCACCACGGCCAACACACAGGCCAGGAACCCTTTCATATCGCAGCTGCCACGGCCGTAGAGTTTACCTTCCTTTTCGGTGAGCACAAACGGGTCGGTAACCCAGTCCTGTCCGGCTACCGGCACCACATCCATGTGCCCCGACAAGATGATGCCGCCATCCACCGGTGGGCCGATCCGGGCGTGTAGCGAGGCCTTGGTACCTTCCTCGTTGGGCACCAGTTGGAAGGGGACCTGGTGATGGGTCAGGTAGTTCTTGATGTATTCCAGGATCGATAAATTGCTTTCGCCTCCCAAAACGGGAAAGGCCACCAGGTCGGCGAGTAAGCTGCGTGCGTTTACCATGCGTTGTTGTTTTTTTTTTTGTAAAAATAAGCGCCGGGACAATAATAAATTTACCTGCCAAATAAGCGCTTAGGGATTAACGATAGCCCAGCCAAACGCCCACCACCAGGAAAGCCCACGCCAACAAGAGTAAGAGCCCGGTGAGGGGGAGAATAAACCGCAACCAGCGATCGAAAGGGATGCGGCAGAGGCTCAGCATGGCGATCAGGCCGCCCAGCGCCGGATTGAAGAGGTTGGTGACCCCGTCCCCAATCTGGAAAGCGAGGATCGTGGTTTGTCGGGTCAGCCCCAGCACTTCTCCCAGCGGGATCATAATGGGCAAGGTGGCCAGGGCCTGGCCGCTTCCCGAAGGAATCATCAGGTTGATCAAACTCTGGCACATGCTCATGCCGACGGCCGAAACGGTGGTGGGTAAGCCCATGAGCAACAGGGAAAGGTGATGCGAGATGGTGTCGTTGATTTGGCCAATTTCCAGTACCTCCTTGATGGAAGTGGCGTAACCCACCATAAAAGCACCCGGCGCAACCAGCGCGACCGCCTTTAAGGCGGTTTCGCTCAGTTCGGTACCCGACATGCGGTTGACCAGTCCGGCGACGATCCCGATCAGGATAAAAATTGCCGAAATCTGGGCCAGCCCCCAGTGGTACGTAAAAACGCAGTAGAGCATCACCACGATGCCGCCGAGAAAGACCGAACCCACCAGCGCATTGTTCCGGCTGATGGTATACTCGTCCAACGATTTGGACAGCTGAAAGCCCGCGGTATCCAAATTGAGCGCCAGGCTGCGGTCCGGATCGGCAATGATTTTTTTAAAATAACGGACATTGTACCACGCCAGCAGGGTCAGCCCCAGCAAGCAAAGGCCCGTGCGCAGGCCCGCCCCCGAAAAAAGGGGCATTTCGGCAATTTTATGCCCAATGCCGACCGTGTACGGATTGATGGGGGAAAGGCCGAAACCTACCGTAATGGCACCCACCGATAAGCCCGCCGCCAACATCAGATCACCACCCAGGGCAAGTGCGACCACTGCGGCAATGGGGACCATGGCGATGTTGTTTTCGTAGCCGATGACTACACCCAACAGGCCAAACAGGTAGGTGAGGAGAAACACCAGCAGATATCGCCGTTGTAAGCCCAACTTGCGAATGGCCGTCCCTACGGTATTTTCTACCGTTCCTGTTTTCTCGAGAATACCAAACATAATGCCACTGGCCAGTACCACAAAAACGACGGGCGCTGCCGTCACAAAACCTGCCGGTAAAGCTTTGAAAATACCGAAAAAACTCACCGGCGCCTGCGCGACCCGGTGGTAAGAGCCCGGAATAACCCGCAGGGCACCATCAATGACCTCGCGGTCATAGACACCTGCTGGCAGCACGTGCGTCATCACTGCCGCCAATACGATGATGATAAAGAGCATCACCACCGGATGTGGAACGTAATCATACCATTTGCGTCGAGACATGGGAAAGGGGTCGTGTGGGTAAAGGGACCAAAAATAGGTTATTTTTTGTTACGAAGGGCTTGTACCAGCGCCGGCCCATCCTGCACCGGATCCGGTAAGCCCAGGTGCTGACTGGCCAACCGGTAGAGCGCCGCCGGCGACTGGCCTGCCTTTTGCCAGGATTCGAGGGCAGCGGCGCCCTGGCTTTTTGACAACTTGTTCCCCTTTTCGTCCAGCAGCAACGGATGGTGGTAAAAAGTGGTGTCGGGAAAGGTCGTATTACCAAGCAATTGCGCCAGGTAGCATTGCGCCAAGGTCGAATCCCACAGGTCGGCTCCCCGCACAATAAAGTTGATCTTATAATAGGTGTCATCGATCAGGGAGGCGATCTGGTAAGCGGGAAAACCGTCTTTTTGCCGCAGCACCATTGCGTCGAGCTGATCGACGGGGACGCGGGTTAATCCTTGTGGCCAGATTCGCAGGTGGACCGCCGCCGCCGCGGCCGGCGGGAAACAGCGCCAGGCGACGTTGGGCTGGTCGAAAGGCAGTGATTTTTGCTGGCAGGTTCCGGGGTAGCGCCCAGTGGGCGAAAGCGCCCGAATCGCTTTGCGGCTACAGGCACAGGCAAAAAGTTGGCCCGAACTGCGCAGCTCCTCCAGTGCCTGCTGGTAGTGGTCGAGCCGCAGGTGTTGCGACCAGTTGGCCTGAAAATCAGCTACCCCCGTGGGCCCTTCGTCGTAGTCGATACCGAGCCAGTCGATGGTGCGAAAAATGTCTTCCAGGTAATCTTCCCGGCAGCGGACCTTGTCCAGGTCGTCGATGCGCAGGAGGATGGTGCCCCCCTGGGCCCGGGCAATCGCCCAGGTGAGGATAAAGGATAGCCCGTTGCCGGGGTGCAGCAGCCCACTGGGGGTAGGTGCCAACCGGGTACGCAGGGGCGGGGTTTTATGGGAATTGCTTTCCATCAGGGGTGAAGTTTAAGAAAAAAAGCGATATTGAGGCAAATTATTTACTATGTTTCGCTTCCTTTTGCTGCTTGGTTTGCTCAGTCTAATGTTTTCGTGTAAGTCTGCGGGAGATGCCCGTTCCCAGGCTCCGGCACCGCTCACCATCTACCTGGTGCGCCACGCGGAGAAAGAGGCGGGTGACGACCCCCAATTGACCCCCGCGGGCCAGGCGCGCGCCAACCAACTGGCCGCCCGCCTGGCAAAGGTGAAGTTGGACGCTATTTTCAGTACCGATTTCCAGCGTACCCGACTGACGGCCCAACCGGTAGCCACCCGGCAAGGACTGGACATTCAAAGCTATGATCCCAAGGATTTACCGGCTTTCGCGGCTCAACTGCAGCAAGCATATGCTGGAAAGACCGTGTTGGTGGTAGGGCATTCGAATACCACCCCCACCCTCGCTGGTCTCCTGGATGGGACCAACGCTTATCCGGCTTTTGCCGAATCGGAATACGGGAATATCATCAAGGTGACCTGCCCGGGTAAAGCGACGCCGGTGGTAGAATTTATGGCGTATTGAGCCTCCTTCAGGACTACGGCTCTAATACAAGTTGCAGTACCAATGTATGGCCCCAGTTAAGCTTATCGTTCACGCAATTTGACCGCGCTGCGGTCATTTGCCAAGACCTCAGCGTTATACTGCTCTTCTTAAGTACTACGTGGCGCACCAGCAAGACTGGCTTTTTGGTACCTTACTCGCGCAAGAAATCCAGTTCATCCAGCTCATCCATTTGGACAATAATACTTGGCCGGGCAGCAGGACCTTCTTTAGGGCGGTATTTGGACACGTAGTCTATTCCTTCCACAATGTCAGAGCGCAGGCGGCCGAAATGGCTGGGGTAGGGGCTGCCGCTGTAGTGGGCAATGCTGGTGAGTAGTGGCCGGTTGACGAGTTGGATCAGGCTCCGGCAGTAGTTGTCGCGGGTAATTCTGGCCGCCATCCTGCCATCCGAAAAAATGGCGTGCGGCCTGATCACCGGGCTGGCTTCGGTCAGGATGGTCAACGGGCGCAGGTGATAGACCAGGAGCGTCTCCAGGCGGGGATGAAGACCCGGGGCGTAGGCCTTGAGCATGTCCAAAGAAGCAAAAAGGATCTCGTAGGGCTGTTCTAAACTGGGGGGTTTCAAGCGGCGCAGCCGTTCCACCGCTACCGGGTCGTCGGCAGCACAGGCAATGCACCAGAGGGCATCGGTTGGCAGTAAGACCAGTCCTTCGTTTTCGATAATTCGTGCGGCTCCTTCCAGGTCGTAGCGTTGAATCATAAAGCCAGCAGCTTGTGTAGCAGTCATGAGCATAAAAAACAGTTTGAATCACAGCATCCACGTATAACTGGGGGGTCTACGGGTAACTGAATAGTTGTATTAAACCAGGATAAAACAAGAACACCTATCTGACTTACCCCACGCAATTGGGGCAAGGATATGTCCAATACTATACGAACCTGAATTTTTGCACTGGTTTTGCCGGATAATGTGAGTAATTTGGCTAAGCTAAATTACCGGATAGGCACAGCGCCGTCTTTGGGATAGGAATTTAGCTTGGCTTTAACCAAGCTAAATGGCCATTGGTGGTGTTAACAAATACGATTTTTACACCTTGGCCGATTTTACACTACGAGTTGATAATCTACGCTTATATGAACTTGATTTCTGCGGGCGTATTGTTTTGTTAACCACAAAAAAAATAAAGTTTTGCAAGAAAACACCTTACTCCTGCGGTTCTTTGTGTTGGCTGTTTTGCTGGGCGTTGCCGGCCAATCGTACGCAGCCCACCTGATCGGTGGAGAAATCACTTACCAGTGCCTGGGCTTTACCAACAACGATCCGGCTACCAATAGCAATACCTACGAATTTACCATCAATGTGTACCGCGACTGCCAAAGCGGGGGGTCTGAATTTGACAGCCCGACTTTTGTCGTCAACATGCACGTGACCGTTTACCAGGGCAACAACGAATACGGTACCTTCAACCTCCAGGCACCCACGATTGAGCAGATCGATATTGCCGAAAACATCAACAATCCCTGTATTATCGTTCCCAATAATGTGTGTGTCGAAAGTGGCACCTACGTTTTTACCCTGGACCTGCCGATTGTCAGCCAGGCTTACAATGTGGTTTACCAGCGTTGCTGCCGCAACAACACCATCACCAATATCCTGACGCCCGAATCTTCGGGCACGACCTATAACATGGAGCTGACGCCGCAGGCCCAGCTGTTGTGCAACAGCAGTCCAACCTTCAGGGAATACCCCCCCGCCGTCTTGTGTGCCGGACAGCCTTTCAGCTATGATTTTTCGGCCGTTGATGCCGACGGCGACCAGTTGGTCTATGAGTTTTGCAGCCCTTTGCTGGGTGGGGGGAACTCTGGCGGCCAAGGCGACCCCAACGGGGTGGCGCCCAATCCAGACTTGCCGCCTCCCTACAACAATGTCACCTTCCTGGCCCCCACGTATACCGTTAGCCGCCCGCTGGGCGCAACGGCGAACCTGGAAGTGAATTCAACCACCGGGCTCATGACCGGGCAGCCCCAGTTTACCGGTCAGTTTGTGGTGGGGGTCTGTGTGTCGGAATTCCGCGATGGGGTGCTGCTGAGTACCGTTCGCCGCGATTTTCAGTTCAATGTGACCACCTGTGAAGTCACGGTCTTCGCGGGCATTCGGGGGGATTCCCTGACGGCCGGTGGCGATTTTATCGTGTCTTCCTGCGGCGACACCCAGGTGGATTTTGTCAATGAATCGGGTTTGCTGGCCAATATCAATGCCTACCGCTGGGAATTTGAAATTGCCGGGCAGGAGGTGGTAGGGACCACCCGCGACTTTTCCTACAACTTCCCGGGGGTGGGCACCTACGAAGGGCTCATGGTGGTCAATCCGACCTCCACCGTTTGCCGGGACACCGCCCGGGTACTGGTCAATATTTTCCCCGGATTAACCAGCGATTTCACCTTCGCCTACGACACCTGCGTGGCCCAACCCGTGGTGTTTTCCAACCAGAGCACGACCGCCGGCGGGCAAGCCATCGTGTCTAACCAGTGGCGCTACGGCGATGGCCAGGCGGAAGACCTGGTAGCCACTAGCCACCAGTACGCTATTCCGGGCAGCTTTGCGGTGGAGTTGGGCATTGTCGACGAGAACGGCTGTACCAGCAACAGTACCCAAACGGTCAATTATTTTCCCGTACCCAATTTGATCGTCATTGCACCGAGCGATTTTCGGGGTTGTATTCCCGCCGAAATTTTCTTTGATAACCTCAGCTTTCCGATCGACAATTCTTACACCTTCGACTGGGAATTCGGCGACGGCGGCACAGGCAGCGACCTGAGCCCGACCTACCTTTACGAATCCCCGGGGTTATTTTCCGTGGGTTTGGCCATCACCAGCCCCATCGGCTGCACCACCGATACCGTGTTCAATGACTTGATCCTGATGGAGCCAGCGCCCACCCCCGGCTTTAGTTTCTCGCCCACGATGCTCACCAACTTTGCGGCGGAGGTGCAAATTGCGGACGAAGCCCAGGGCACCTACCGCTGGTTTTATGATTTCAACGGTGAGGCCACCAGCTTGCAACCCAACCCATCCTACGTATTTGCGGACACCGGCTTGGCCTACATTACCCAGGTGGTGACCCATCCCAGTGGTTGCATCGACTCGTTGACCCAATACATAGATGTCAAGCCAGAAATAACATTTTTCTTTCCCAATGCGTTTTCCCCTAACGGCGATGGGTTGAACGACGAATTCCGCCCCAAGGGATTTACCCGGGGGACCAAACGGTTTCAAATGCAGATCTGGAACCGCTGGGGGGAACCCGTTTTTTCTTCAACTGATCCGCTCGTGGGCTGGAATGGCCGCAAAGGGAACACCGGCCGGGATGAATTTTCTGGCGTTTACCTGTACGAGGCCATGATGTTGGGCCCGCGGGGAGAACCATTGAATTACAAGGGTTTCGTGACTTTGATCAGGTAAAATTAATGGTAGAATTATGAATGTCAGGAGGTTGATATTGTTATTGTTGTTTTTATCGACTGTTCACTTGTTGGCGGCTCGCCACATCGTGGGCGGGGTGATGACCTACGAATGCCTGGGCAATGATCGCTATCAGTTCACCCTGCGCGTTTACCGGGACTGCAACTGCACCAACTGTGCGGAACTCGATCCGGTGGCGGAAATTGGGATCTACCGCTGCACCAGCGCCAACAATTGTAGCGGGCAATCCCAGGCTTCGCCCTTTCAGCAGGTCAGTATTCCGCTGCTGTCGCAGTCGCCCATTGATGAGCCCGATTACCCCTGCCTGGTGCCCCCCAATGTATGCGGGGAGGAGGGGGTTTACCAGTTTGTCCTCACCTTGCCCCAATCGGCCAGCAGCTATTTTGTGTCGTATCAGCGTTGTTGCCGCAACGTGACGATCAATAATATTATCGCGCCGGAATCTTCTGGCGCGACCTTTGCCGTAGAGCTTACCCCCCAGGCCCAACAGGTTTGCAACAGCAGCCCCAGTTTTGATACCTACCCGCCCATTATCATCTGTAACAACGCCCCGCTGGTGTACGACCACTCGGCTACCGATCCGGACGGTGATTTGCTGGTGTATGAGTTCTGCGCGCCCTTGCTCGGCGGAGGACCGAATTTGGATCCCCTTTTTTACAATACCTGTGGTGGGGCGAATCCTATTCCGGCCTGCCCGCCGCCTTACTTCGAGGTTACTTTTCGGGCACCCAATTATACGCCCGGCGCGCCGATGGGCGGCAGCCCTACCATTCGCATCGACCCCAACACGGGCATCATTACGGGGCGCCCCACTTTCCAGGGGCAGTTTGTCGTGGGGGTTTGTGTGTCCGAATACCGCAATGGGTTGCTGTTGAGTAAGATCGTCCGCGATTTCCAGTTCAACGTGGCCAACTGTGACCCGACGGTGGTGGCGGATATTGAGGAAGATTTTCAGTTGAGTGACCAGGAGTTCGTCGTCAATTCGTGCGGCGATTTCACCATCGATTTTGTCAACCAGAGTTTCCAGGAGACGTACATCGATAATTTTGAGTGGACTTTCGAAGTTGGCAATGGCCAAGTCCAGGCGTTTGACCAGTGGAACCCATCCGTTACGTTTCCGGGGGTAGGGGAGTACGAGGGGCGGCTGATCCTCAACGAAAATACCGATTGCGGGGATACCGCCCGAATTTTCGTCAATATTTTCCCCGCCATTGACGCAGACTTCTCCTTTGCCTACGACACGTGCGTGGCGGGTCCGGTCGTTTTTACCGATTTATCGACTACCGGTTCTTGTTGCCTGACCGACTGGCGCTGGAATTTTGGCGACGGCCAGACGGGGCGCACCCAAAACCCGACGCACGTCTACCGGGACCCTGGCAATATACCCATTACCCTGACGGTGCGCGACACCAATGCCTGTGAGTCGAGCAAGACCCAGGTGTTGAACTATTTCCCCGTTCCGGCCCTGATCGTGATCTCGCCGAGTGCGGCCATCGCCTGCCAACCGGCGGAACTTTTCTTCAACAACCTGTCCTTTCCCATTGATTCCACCTACCAGATTAACTGGGACTTTGGCGATGGGGGAACCAGCACGGAAATCAGTCCCTTCTACACTTACGAAAATCCGGGCAATTACACCGTCAGCGTATCCATTACTTCGCCCATTGGCTGTGCCACGGATACGACCTTTAACAACCTGATCACCATTCTGCCTTCGCCGGTGGCGGGGTTCACCTACGCGCCCGACCAACCCAGCAATCTTTTTCCGGAGGTGCAATTTACCGATGCTTCCCAGGGGGCGATCCGCTGGCAGTGGGACTTCGGGGGCCCCCCGGGCAGCCCGTTTCCGAGCCCCCGGGTGGTTTTTCCCGATACGGGCATCTACCTGGTGACCCAGGTGGTGTCGCACCCGAGTGGCTGCACGGATACCGCCACCGCGGTCATTGATGTCATTCCCGAGATCAGGTACTACCTGCCGAATGCCTTCACGCCCAACGGCGACGGGAACAACGATACGTTCAAAGGCGTGGGGATTCTGCCGGGGGTCAGGGATTTTCAGTTGTTGATCTGGAACCGGTGGGGCGAACCCATGTTCGAGACCAGCGATCCCACGGCTAGCTGGAACGGCCAAAAAAACAACGTCGGACAGCAACAACCCGCAGGAGTGTACCTGGTGGGCGTAAAATTCAAAGATCCGCGGGGCAACCCGGTTGAATTAAAGGGATATATTACCCTTGTTCGCTGAAAAAAAGCAGCAAAAAGTTTTTTGTCCAACAAAAAAGTTTACCTTTGCACGGCTAAAAAACAGGTTAACAATGGATGCCATTAAATTCGTAAACGAGCAGTTGTCTAAGGCGAAAGAACTACCTTCTTTCCGTGCAGGTGACAATGTAATCGTAAGCTATAAGATCGTAGAAGGGGACAAAGAGCGTACCCAGGACTTTCGCGGTGATGTAATACAAGTTAAAGGTGAAGGTGCTACCCGCACGTTTACTGTTCGGAAAATTTCTAACGGTGTGGGTGTAGAGCGGATTTTTCCGCTTGCTTCGCCCAATATCGTAGAGATTAAAATTACCAAGCACGGTAAAGTTCGTCGTGCCCGGTTGTTCTACCTGCGCGAGCGGGTAGGCAAGAAGGCGCGTATCAAAGAGCGTCGCCGCCTTTAAGCAGCGTCCTAACGTTTAGGTCTGCTAGAAGCCGAATTGGGTTAGTTCCCGGTTCGGCTTTTAGATTTTGGGCGCCATTTTTTTGGATAAGAAGCTGTTAGTCAGGGTGTAAGCCCGATTCTGGTGCGCGTTGTCAGGTTGGGCGTGCTGTTTTATCCGTCGCAATAATTGGTCTGTCCGGCCGTTAATACGGGATGCGAAGCAAGTACGAACCCAGCCCCCGCTGCTGGGGCCGGGCTATCCTGGCGAATAGGAGGCAGGTGTATTTTGACTATATTGAGGCCAGCAGGTGCCATTTTAAATGTTTTACCTGTACCCTTCGGTTCGCACTTTTCCTATCCCCAGTGCTACAATCATTCTTGAAATTGCTTAAATTTCAGCAATTATTTTTTTTGGTCGGTGCGCAGCAGTTGTGCTGAGCAGGTTCGAAAATGAAAAAACCACCACCGTATGAAGCCATCTACCTTACTTTTTGTTCTTTTTTTGGTGCTCAATTGCGGCCAGCTGACGTTGGGCGCTCAGTCTTGTGACCAGCGTATTGCCGACAACCGGATTATTGGGGGCACCCAAATCCTGCGGTCGACGCTGACGACGCTCGTGGTTCGGGGGAATTATTCCTACGCGATCAGCCTCAACGCCGATGACAAAGGCATTACCGCGTTGATGGAGTCCAATGGCGGTGGGGTGGAGTTTAACCAGGATGACGAGGTCATTTTTATGGATATCAACCAGACCCGCCGCAGCTACCGCTTCATTGGGATGGGGGAGATGAACCGCAATGGTGGCATTCCGGTGCAAACGAACATCCTGCAACTGGACATGGCTGCGGTGCAGTGGTTTGCCAGTATGGATATCACGACCATTTACCTGAAGAACAACATCAGCAACGAGATGCGCAAGTTCACCCTGACGGAAAACCGTTTGCGGGAATTCAATGAGATGGCGGCCTGTTTTTCGGCGATCATTGACCCGGCCAAAGTGGTGGACAAAGGGGAGGCGGGCTTGCTGATTCCCGCTGCTTCTTCCACTACGCGGACGACTTCGGCCGCGGCGGCTTCCAGCAATGTGCCGCGTGCCAATGCGGCCGCTGCTCCGGCCGCGAATACCGATGATGAATTGGTGGATCTGCGCCGGCAACTGGCCGAAACCAAGGAGCGCCTGCGCGCCGAAATTGAGGCGGAGCGTCGGAAAGCCGATCAGATCAAGAGCAATATCCAGGAAGAGCTAGCGGCGGCCCGCGAACAAGCGACTATCCAAAAGCAGCAGTACGCCGAAGAAGTACTGGCGGCCCGCCAACAGTCGCAGGAAGCGGTCAAGGCGGCCCAGGCGTCTTCCGCGGAAGCGGTACTGGCGGCCCGGAATAAGGCCAGTGAAGAAGTGGCCAACATCAACGAAGGGGTGCTGGCAGCGCGGGCGCGGGCCCAGGAAGCGATCCAGAACGCGCAGGTGGAATCGGCCGAAGCCGTGAAACAAGCGCGCGACAATGCCGCCAAAGAACTGGAAAGTATCCGCGAGCGACTGACCGAAGCCAAGACCGCCTACGCCGACGAAGTAGCCAGCGCCCGCGAGAACTCGGCCACGGAACTGGCACGCATCCGCGATGAGACGACGGCGGTCATCCAGAAAGCGCGGGACCAGGCCAAACTCGAACAAAACCGCACGACGGAGGAGGTGGTGGAAACCAAGCAAACCGCCGGTCAGCAGATTCTAAAAATTCAGGAGCAGACGGCAGCGGACATTGCGCAGATTCGCGAAAACGCCGTACTGGAGAAAGAACGAATTGCGACCGACCTGGCCGAGTCCCGCCGCAAGGCCGCCGAAGGCAAGGCGCTGGTGGAGCAACAGAATGCGGCGTCGATCGCAGAATTGCGGGAGAATGTGGCCAAAGAAAAAGAAGTGGCGGCGGTTTCGGTAGCCGAAGCCCGGGAACGGGCGTCGGCGGAAATTGGCAATATCCAACAACAGGTAGGACAGGAAAAGCAAAAGGCCCAGGCCGAAGTGGTGTCGACCAACGAAAATTCTGCCGCGGCTATCGCAGCCAGCAAGGCCAAAGTCCAGGCGGAAGAGTTGGCTGCTGCCGCCGAGATTCAGGCGGCCCGCCAGCGGGCTACGCAGACCATCGCGTCGATCAACGAGGAGGAAGCCCGCCAGGTAGCTGATGCGCGTACGCGCGGAGAAACCGAACGCCAGGGGATAGCGGCCGAAGTGCAGGCGGCCCGCGAGCGCGCGCAGGCCGAGATTAAAAAAATTCAGGAAGAAACGCAGTCGGAGCTGGTGGTCAACAAAGCCCGCCAGGAGGAGATCCGCCAGACGGCCGCCGCCGAGGTAGAAGCCGCCCGCCAGCGCGCCGAGGAGGAGATCACGAAAGCGCGTGCCGCCGCTGCCGACCAGGTGGCGGCCACCCAGCAGCAGGCTACCGTGGCCAAAGACCGCTACGCCGAAGAAGTAGCCGCCGCGCAGACCCAGTCGGCCAGCCGCCGCCAGACCATCGAGCAGGAGGCGGCCCGCGCCATCGCCGATGCCAAAGCCAAAGAAGCGGAAATGATCAACAGCTCGGCTGCGGAAATCCAGGAAGCCCGCGCCCGGGCCGCCCAACAGCTCACCGCGGAACGCGAAAAAGTGGCCCAGGAAATTGCCGCCGCCCGCCAGAAAGCCGCCCAGGTGCAGGAGGAAAGCGCCAACGAGGTGGCCACTGCGCGCCGGACGGCTTCTGAGCAGATCGGGAAGATTCGCCAGGAAGAAGCCGAGCAGGTGAAGCTGGCGGCCGAGCAAGGCGCCAAAGAACGCCAGCGCATCGCCAACGAGCTGGCCGCCGAGCGGGAGCGGGTGGCCAACGAAAAAGCCGCGCAGCAACAGGCCCTGGCCGCCGAAGTGCAGACGGCCCGCCAAAACGCCGCCAGCGAAAAGGAACGCCTGGCCCTGGAAGTGCTGGAAGCCCGCCACCTGTCGGCCGAAACCGTACAGCAAACCCGCGAGGCCCAGGCCCAGGCCGTAGCTGTGGCCCAACGCGATGCCACCGAGCGCATTGAAACGGCCCGCAGCGCCGCCACCAAGGAAGAGACCGCGTCGGCCGAACGCATCAAAGCCGCCCGCGACCGGGCCGAGCAGGAAATGCAGGTGCTCCGCGACCGGGTGCGCCAGGAACTGGAAGCTACCCGCGCCGAAGCGGCCACCAAGAAGGCCGCTCTGAACGCCGAAGCCGAAGCCGAACGCCAGGCCATGCAGGCCGAGCTGGAAGCTGCCCGCAAAGAAACTTCCGAAGCCATCTACGAGGCGCGCCGCCAGGCGACCGAGCAGGTCACCAAGATTAAAGCCGACAACGCCGAACAGATCAACACCGAAAAGACCAATGCCGAAGCCGCCCGCATTCGCATCCAATCCCAAAACAAAGCGGCCGAAGAGCGGCTGCGCCAGTTGCAGGAGCAGATTCAGGCGGAAGAACAGCGCCTGAAGGCATTGAAGGCGCAAGGGGGCGGGAATGGCAATGGGAATTAAGCTGCTTGGTTCATGCAAGATCGAAAACTCCGCGGCTTCACCTACTTCATCATGGTCTACATGCTGTTGGCCTTCATTTGGTGGTCGGTGCTGCTGTTTACCAAAAACCGCGATGCCTTCCGGGCCAAGATGGAGCTGCAGCAGATTGGTCTGGCGGCGGAAGGGTTGATCCGGAGCCCGGAAGAATTCTACGCCTCGGAGCGCTACCAGCAGTTGCGCGCCGATTACCGCCGGCAGGAGAATATGATCCTGGGGGAAACGATCTTCCTGTCGTTGAGCTTGCTGGCGGGCATGTACCTCATCTACCGCGGCTACCAGCGCGAGGTGCTGGCCTCGCAGCAACAGCGGAACTTCCTGCTGTCGATCACCCACGAACTGAAGTCGCCCATTGCCAGTATCCAGCTGGTGTTGGAAACCCTCCTGAAGCGGGGCCACAGCCTGCAACCCGAACAAATGACCCGCCTGAGTAGCAGTGGCGTCAAAGAAACCGACCGGCTGAACAAGCTGGTGGAAGACCTCCTGCTGTCGGCCCGCCTGGAGAGCGCCTACCAATTCCATCAGGAACCCCTCGAGCTGGTGGAATTGGCGGAAAAGTTGGTGTACAACCAGCTCCAACAGCAGCCCGACCTGGACCTGACCCTGGTGGCGCCGCCCCAGTTGCCCATCGTCTACGGCGACCGGCAGGCGCTGACCTCCGTCCTCCTCAACCTCCTGGAAAACGCCATCAAGTACTCCCTGCCACCGGCCCACATCCGCGTGGAACTGGACCAGGTGGGCAAGGAAGTTCGCCTGCAGGTGGCCGACCGCGGGATCGGCATCAGCCACCGCGAGAAAAAACGCATCTTCGACAAGTTCTACCGCATCGGAAACGAGGACACCCGCACAACCAAAGGCACTGGTTTGGGGTTGTTTATTGTGCGCGAAATCATCCGGGCTCACCACGGCACCATTCAGGTGCTGAACAACCCCCCACACGGCACGATCTTTTCGGTAAAATTGCCCGTGGGCGCTGGGCCGGTAGGACCTTTAAAAAGAAAAAGTGATGTTGAGAATACTGTTGGTTGAAGACGAAGAAAACATTCGGGAAACCGTGAAGCTCAATCTGGAACTGGAAGGCTACGAAGTGGTAGCCGCCGCCGATGGCAAAAAAGCGCTCAAATACAGCCGCGAACAATACTTCGATCTGATGATTCTGGACGTGATGCTGCCCGAAGTGAGCGGCTTCCAGATTTGCGAGCAGGTGCGCCTGACCAATCGCGAGGTGCCGATCATCTTCCTGACGGCCAAGGATACGGCCCAGGACCGCATCACCGGCCTGCGCAAAGGCGCCGACGACTACCTGAGCAAGCCCTTCCACCTGGAGGAACTGCTGCTGCGCGTGGAGCGCCTCATCCAGCGCACCAGCAAGGCGCCCGAAGTGTCGCCCGAAATTTATGCCTTCGGGGACAGTACCGTCAATTTTGCCACCTTCGAGGCCAAGGTCAATTCCAACACCTTTACCCTCACCAAGAAAGAGGCCATGTTGCTCAAGTTGCTGATCGACCGCAAGGGCGAGGTGGTGAGCCGGCAGCAAATCCTGCAGTCGGTGTGGGGCTACGATGTGTATCCGAGCACCCGCACCATCGACAATTTTATCCTCTCCTTCCGCAAATATTTCGAGGCCGACCCCAAGGATCCGCAATACTTTTTGTCGATTCGCGGGGTGGGGTACAAGTTTGTCGGTTAGGCGGTTGATGTTTTTATCGCAACTTCCTTATCTTGTGCTGAGAACAGCAGGATAAAAACCGGATCATGCGCGAAGAACTGAGTCAGCACATCGCCAATTTGCTTTACGCAAACAATCGTTTGAATATTCCCGGACTGGGGAGTTTTGAGCTTACGCATGCCCCCGCCCTGGTGGACCAGGTGCAAGGGCAGGTGAGTCCGCCGGCCAAAGCTGTTCGCTTCAACGACAACCTGGTCATGGACGACGGCATCCTGACCAACTACCTGATGGCCCGCCGGGGTTGGACCCTGACCCAGGCCAAAGCCTGGCTCGAGCAGGAAGTAGCCACCATCAAGGGCGCCCTCGACCGGCGCGAGATCGTAGAGTTTCCGGGAGTGGGTCGGTTTTTTCGCAACTTTGAACAGCAGCTGCAGTTCGTGGCCGAGAACCGGAATTTCAATACCGATTCCTACGGCTTGCACCCCGTCGCCATCACGGCCGTCGCCCGCTCCGCCGCCGAGAAAAGTGCGGTGGTGCCGCCCCCCAAACCTACTATCCGACCCGCCGCGCCGCCGACGCCTTCACCGGCAGCCAGCGTGACCAGCTGGTTGGCACAGTACCGCTGGTGGTTTGCTGGCCTGGCCGGCCTGCTCGTACTGGTGGTCGCCGCGCTGACCTTCTGGCCCACCGGAGAGGCCCCCAACGACAACCTCACCGAGGTGCCCAGGGAACGCCTCAACGCCAGCCCGTCCAGGGACCTGGCCGACGCTGACCCACCGACGGATTCGCCTGCTACGTCGGGACAAGCGCGCCCGGACGTCCCCCCGCCATCCGCTCCCGAACCCACCGATACCGAAGCCCCCACCCTGGCCCCCGAAGAACACAGCGCCGTGATCGCCGTTGGGCTGTTCGGCAACCCCGACAACGTGCAGAAACTGCTGGCCCAACTGGCGCAGGAAGGCTATTCGCCGGTTTCCACCAAAGAAGGCCGCAATACCCGGGTAGGGGTGAGTGTCCGCTACGACACGGAAGCCGAACTGCAAAAGACCCTGAACGAATTGCGCCGCTCCCACGCCAAAAATGCCTTCATTCTGGAGCGCGACGGCAAACGGGTGAAGAAGTAGGCTGGACCAATGCTTACTGTTTTTTTTAATCCCCTGAGGTACCAAAAATAACTGCTTGAACACACTGCTGCTCACCCCGCCCTTTACTCAGCTCAATACGCCCTATCCGGCTACGGCCTACCTCAAAGGTTTTTTGGCCACCAAAGGGGTGGCATCCAACCAGGCCGACCTGGGCATCGAGGTCATCCTGAAGGTGTTTTCCCGGGCGGGGTTCGCGCGGCTCTTTGCCGCCATCCCCGCCACGGCCGAGCCCACGGAAAATGCCGCCCGCATCATCAGCCTGCAGCGGTATTACCTGCAGACAATCGACCCCGTGATCCAATTCCTCCAGGACAAAAACCCCACCCTGGCCCACGTCATCTGCGAGGGCGACTACCTGCCGGAAGCTGGCCGCTTCGAGCAGCTCGACGACCTGGAATGGGCCTTCGGCACCATGGGCATCCGCGACAAGGCCCGCTACCTGGCCACCCTCTACCTCGAAGATATCTCCGACCTCATCGCCGAGCTGATCGATCCCCACTTTGGCTTCAGCCGTTACGCCGAGCGCCTGTCGCGCACGGCCACCAGCTTCGACGAACTGTACGCGGCGCTCCAACAGGAACCGACCTTTATCGACGATTTCCTGTTTGAATTGCTGCAGGCCAAGCTGGCACAGTACCAACCGGAGGTAGTGGCCATCAGTGTCCCGTTTCCGGGCAACCTCTACAGCGCCCTCCGCTGCGGGCAGCTGATCAAGAAAGCATACCCCCAGACCAAAATACTGATGGGGGGCGGCTACGTCAACACCGAGCTGCGGTCGCTGGCCGAGGAGCGGGTCTTCGAATTTGTCGACTTCATCACCCTCGACGACGGCGAAGCGCCCATCTGGCACCTGTACGAATATTTTCGCGGCGAGCGCCCGTTGGCCGAGCTCAAGCGCACCTTCACCCTGCGGGGTGGGGTGGTGCAGTACCTCAATGGGTCGCGGGAGCTGGACGTGCCGCAGCGCGACGTGGGTACGCCCGACTATGCCGATTTTAAACTGGACGCGTACCTGTCGGTGATCGAGATCGTCAACCCCATGCACCGCCTCTGGAGCGACGGCCGCTGGAACAAGCTCACCCTGGCCCACGGTTGCTACTGGGGCAAGTGCAGCTTTTGCGACGTGACCCTCGACTACATCAAGCGCTACGAACCCGTCAACGCCGCCCTGCTCTGCGACCGCATCGAGACCATCATTGCGCAAACGGGGCAGCACGGCTTCCACTTCGTGGACGAGGCGGCCCCGCCGGCGCTCATGCGCGACCTGGCCCTGGAGATCATCAAACGCGGCATCACCATTGCCTGGTGGACGAACATCCGCTTCGAGCAGAGCTTCACCGAAGACCTCTGCCAGTTGCTCAAGGCTTCGGGCTGCATTGCCGTTTCCGGCGGCCTGGAGGTGGCCTCCGACCGCCTGCTGGCGCTCATGAAGAAGGGGG
>Ga0208544_10001000_pt1 | contig 20210 bp, 14 predicted proteins | sample DEB08_DNA_9_FD_184526 | JGI IMG/M metagenome (GOLD analysis project Ga0208544, IMG submission 184526) | Aqueous microbial communities from the Delaware River and Bay under freshwater to marine salinity gradient to study organic matter... | ecosystem: Environmental > Aquatic > Marine > Coastal ... | reverse complement strand
AGAGCAAGGCGCGTCAGGCAACACCCAAAACCTAAACCACAATCAGCACAGATTGGCCCTGACGGGCCAAAGCATCCGGGCAACCGCCAGCTATATGACAAGCGCGGCCGCCCGGATGCTGGCGCTCGTCTATACGCTGATTATCCCAACCCCAAAGTGGCAACATTTTGCGCTGCCCTTTGGCTCACTTTTACTCTGCCGTTGACATTACTCGACGATCGGCCCGAAACCGTCAGGCAATATTATGCTTGGATCGACAAAGAAGCGATCATGAAGCAGGTCCAAAAGAATATTCTTGAAATGGCGGGCTTTTGATATGAGCACCAGTTACCAGCTCCCCGAACTTCCTGGTGTCCCTCTTGAAATCGTGACTTCTGCGGTTTCAAAAGGGTTGGTCAAGGGCAGGAACGTATTTCACCTTAACAACTTCCTCACACATTTCCAGGATGCGATCCTGGATGACCGAGAGTTGAGCGAGGCCGAGGTGAAGGCATATGTATTCGACAAACTCGGTTACAAACCAACCACCGTCACCGGCTACAGCCGTTTGAATGCTATCATGAATGCATACCGCATATTTTATGAAAACGGGCCATTTTTGTCTTCTTTTGTTAGAGGCATCGCATCTGTCTATCGTGAATACAAACCACCAAAGTTAGAACGCAAGAAGAGCAAATCGGTCATTGCGGCGCCCATTGAGGCCGTTCCCGCGCCGCTTAGGACCGCTCTCGAAGAAATGCGTCAGGGCTATGAAGGGATTTATAGATCAGCACCTTCACGAGAGTTTATTGTCTCGATCGATCAAAGAGTTCGTCAACTGGTCAGGGCCTGTATGGACCATGATGTCCAACCAATGCTCAATATTGCTTGTATCACAATTTATGAGAAATCACTTTTGTCTCGTGAAAAACCCCTTCGGCGAACTACAATTCGATCGTCTTTGAACGCGATCCGAGACGTAGCGCGGTACGTGGGTAGTGATTTGGATGTTATCCAGCATCTGGAAAATCGGGTACGCTACCACGAGAAGAAGGCTGCCAATGATATGCCTCTGAAGGAACTGAATATCCAAAAAATTCCAAGTTATACTAAGATATTTGAACAAGCGTTCGATCTCCTCGATCAGTCCAACACTGCAAGACACATAGCGAAAGGACAAAAACTGCGGAATTATGCCTGTGCCGTGGTTTTACTTCTGCCGTGTCCGCTTCGCGTAGGAGACAGCGAGTTAATTTTTGGGGAGAACGTGAATTGGACAGGGTCAACATGGCGGATTGATGTTCCGGAAACCAGCAAGACCGGGGATGCGTTCGGCGCGGTTCTACTGCCTTTGTTTCGGGTCTTCATTGATGAGCTCGTACTTCAAGGCGCTGATGAAGTTTACTTAGACGAACTTCGGTCAGCGGTCGTCGACAAGCGGCGTGCCCTGTTTGAAGATCATCTCGGACGCCCTATCGGCAAGCCCTATGTCAGTACTGCATGGCGGAGAGTTTTCGGCACAGGATCACATATTGCGCGGACAAAAATCCATGATGAGTTTGCTCGGCTTGGTCCTGCTGGCGTTGAAGCCGCTCTCGTTGCCTGCGGACACCGGTCGCACAAATCCGCCGAGCATTACCGAACGCGAGCCTTTCATCTTCTGGCGGGAGAGCACATCAAAACAACCGCCTCAAATGATATCTATGATTTTGAATGGAAGGAACATTTCCGGATGGATGCCTGATCGTTCGGTTTGAACCTCCCTGCGGACGGGTTGATTTCGCCCAGATGTTTGAAGCTATCATTAGCTGCGCCCGTGGGTTTGGTCATTGATACACTGAGGCTCGAAACTGATCGGGCACCTATTAGAACCTTACAATACTGACGGATAAAAGGACGCTCAAAATGATGTCTCTGAAATATTTCAGTGAACATCTCGTGGCCAACCTTGCTTGCCAAGTGTGGCGAGATTCATTTGGCCGCGACCTCATCCACAAACACAACTCGCCATCGAAAGGAACTGAGCATGGTTGAACAATACAGACAGCTACCGCGGTGGTTCTCCGACCGCCGCTACTGCACAATCAAAGACCTGATGAGGCTATTTAACGTCTCACGGCCGACAATTGATAGATGGTGCCGCGAGAACCCACAGTTCCCGCAGAAACGAAAACTGGGCGTACAAGGGGTCGGCAACTGCAGCACCCGCTTTGTTGTTGCTGAAGTCGCGGCTTACGTAGATCTGATTGATCGATCGTAAAATTCAGAAGGGCGCGCCTGACGAAAATCAAACCTGCAGTCGTCATCCTCAATAACCACACCAGTGTGTACCGCTAGCGCTCTGTGCCACCGCTGTGCCACCGCCTGAAGAATATCAAGATATGGTTGGCTTCACTTTTCTTTATTTTTCCTTAAATCCTTGATTGTAAAGGACTTAAAATGGTGCCCAGGGGCGGCACCAACTCATTGTTTTGTAATGTTTTTTATTGTCCATCCTTGATTTTATCCCCCTAAGAATAAGGCGATTGCTGTCCTTTCGTGTCTTGTGCTGTCCGACCCTATCCAATAGCTTAAGGTGGATATTTAGGGGGATATAAAATGCGTTCTACCAATAGGCTTTCAGCGTCATTTATAAAAACTGCCCCGGTGGGAAAGCACTGCGATGGTGCCGGGCTTTGGCTGGTGAAGCGCGACGATGGCGGCGCGCAGTGGGTTTTGCGTGTTGTCGTGCATGGACGGCGGCGTGAAATGGGCTTGGGTGGCTTTCCTGCCCTTGGATTGGCCGAAGCACGCAAGGTGGCTGGGCGCTGGCGTGATGTTGTCGCGGCGGGGCGTGACCCCGTAAAGGAACGCGAAGCCGAAGAACGCGCGGCGCGGCGCGAAGACATTTCACTTGCCGTTATTACCGCTGACGCCTTCGAAGCACGCAAGGCGGAGCTGAAAGGCGATGGCAAGGCGGGCAGGTGGCTGTCACCCCTAACCATTCACGTCCTGCCCAAGCTGGGCAAGGTGCCGGTCACGGAACTAGACCAACGTGATATCCGCGACACGCTTGCCCCTATCTGGCATGCCAAGGCCGACACGGCCCGCAAGGCGATGAACCGGATTGCCCTTGTTTTAAATCATGCCGCTGCGCTGGGCTTGGAAGTAGACCTGCAAGCAACCGAAAAGGCAAAGGCGCTGTTGGGGAAAACACGGCATGTTGCAAAGAATATTCCCGCGATGGCTTGGGCCGATGTGCCAGAATTTTACGCCAGCCTTGAAGAACCGACCCTGACGCATCTGGCCTTGCGGCTGTTGATCTTGACCGGAGTGCGCTCGACCCCGTTGCGCACTCTGCGGCTCGACCAGATCGAAGGCGACGTATGGACGGTGCCAGCCGAAGCCATGAAAGGCCGCAAAGGGGCGACCGAAGACTACCGCGTGCCCTTATCGACCGAAGCCCAGCGCATCATTGAATTGGCACGCCCGCACGCCCGCAACGGCTATTTGTTCCCGAATACGCGGGGCGGTGTCATCAGTGACATGACCCTTTCACGGATGATGGAACGGCGGGGGCTGGAAGCGCGCCCGCATGGATTTCGCACAAGCCTGCGCACATGGCTGGCCGAAGCGACTGACGCCCCGCATGAAGTAGCCGAAGCGATGCTGGCACATATGACAGACAGCGGCGTGGTGCGGGCCTACCGGCGCACGGATTGGATAGAACAACGGCGGGCGCTGACAGAGCGCTGGGCTGACCATGTGACGGGCGGCGCTGGGCAGGTGGTGAAGCTGGTCGGGGTAGCGTGATGGCTAGGGACAAAACTGATGGAAGCCCCTTGCGACACTTGCGACTTCTGCGACATTCTGTCTAAATATTTGCAGCTTTTGAGGCTGGGCAGTTAGTTGAACTGATGGAGTCGGGCTGATGGATCAAAAGAAAACGCCAAACAGCCTGACAAGGCAATGAAAACGACCGCGCAAAATAATGGCCCATCAATTTCACTATTGGTTCGACGGAGTTTGCCCCCGCGTCCATCAGATGAAGATGGTGCGCCAGAGGATGCTGATTATTTAAGTGCTATCGGGTTGATATACCTTCTACTTGATGAAATTGATTTGGCTGAAAAGAATAATCCAGAAAGAAGCCGTAATTGGCTGACCAATTACGTTTGGTATTACGTCGAAGCGGTCTGGCATTTTTATGGGACGAAGAATCGGTTTTTCGCTGACCGCGCCTATGAAATGGCTTGCCGAAACGGCTTTCCATTGGATGGCGTGTTGCCAATAATACAGATGGATGCAATCCGTGCCGCGCGGAATAATGAAACCGCAAACTCATATCTAAAAGCACAAAAGTCAGAATGGCTTGAAACCGCATATGGAGTTCTTCAAATGCTGAACGAAGCGGGTATACCGCAAGACGAAGCGGCTGGGCGCGCGGCAGTCTGGCTAGATAAAAAGACGGATGGCAGGCTTTGTTACAAGGCAAGCACTTTCAGCAAAATGTATTCAGACAAATATAAGCCAAGAGCAAAGGCAGGCCCCAGTCATTTCCCAGCGTTGAACTGCAAAACAGATGAATACAAGGCTGATTTGATTGCGAGAATGCGGGCTGACTATCCTGACGTAGGCGTAGCTTTAAAGGGAACGCGCCGATGAATGCCTAAGGGGAATTTTTGAAATTTCTTCTTCCCTCTAAGTCGGCGGGCAACCTCTGACATCTTTGCGCAGTTACCTTCAACAAAGGACAGTGCAATGCAAAATTATCTTACCCTGACCGAACTGCGCGCAAAACTTGGCAACCGTAGCCGGAGTGCAATTTATCTCGACCTTGCCGCTGGGCGACTGCCCCCGCCAATAAAACTTGGGGGGCGACTTTACTGGCCCGAAGGTGATGTTGACGCTCACCTGCGCGGAATGATGTCCGAAGGCGGTGACCTATGAACCGGCATCGCATAGTCATATTCGCGGCATCACTCGACCCTGCGGGGCTGGCATTACTTGGCATTGTCGGCGCTCGGATGTGGGGGGCTTTGACATGACCGACGCAAGGGAATTGACCTTGGCGCTGGGCGGGCGGTGGCATGGCGGCTATGGGGCTGCACCTTGCCCTATCTGCCAACCCGAACGGCGCAAGGGACAGAACGGCTTGACGCTGTCCGATGGGCGCAATGAGCGGCTGGTGCTGGACTGCAAGAAAAGCGCATGCGCCTTTCTCGACATTCTGGCGGCGGCTGGGCTGCGTTCTGGTGACTATCGCGCCCCGGACCCGGCAACCATTGCCCAGCGCGAACGCGACGCCAAGGCGGAAGTGGAAAAGCGGGCGGCACAAGCCAAGCGGCTTTGGCAGGAAGCCCAGCCTATCGCTGGCACGCTGGCGGAAGCTTATCTGCGCGACGCTCGGGGCATATCCTGCGACTTGCCCCCGACGCTACGCTTTCACGGCGCTTGCTGGCATGGGGCGACTGCAAAGCGCTATCCGGCAATGGTGGCCGCAGTGGAAGGCGCGGGCTTGGCAGCGGTGCACCGCACCTATCTGCGCCCCGATGGTTCGGGCAAAGCAGACATTGCCCCGGCGAAGGCGATGCTGGGGGCGACCGCTGGGGGCACTGTGCGACTCACTGGCGGGCCTTTGCGTCTGGTGGTGGCGGAAGGCATAGAAAGCACTCTGTCGCTTGCCTGTGGGCTGCTGGATGGCCCTGCGACGCTATGGGCTGCGCTTTCCACAAGTGGCCTGCGCGTCCTGCGCCTTCCCCCGCAACCGGGGCGGCTGACAATCGCTTGTGATGGCGACACGGCGGGCCGTGAAGCGGCGCATGCACTGGCCGAACGGGCGCACGCGCTGGGCTGGCAAGTGGGCATTCTCGACCCCGGCAATGGGGCCGACTTTAACGATATTTTGACACGAAAGGCGGCGGCATGAACGCGCATCCCCATATGAACGAAACCGCCTTCACGCCTGAAGGGCCGCAACCATTGGTGCGCGAAATTGCCCCCGGTGCAGCATATCCCGTGCAAGCGCTCGGACCGCTGCGCCCGGCTGTGGAAGCGGTGCAAGGCGTGACGCAAGCCCCGGTGGCAATCCCTGCGCAATCTGCGCTAGCGGTGGCATCACTGGCGGTGCAAGGCTTCGCGGATGTGCAAACGCTGGGCGGCACGCGGCCGACTGCGCTTTACGCCCTGACCATCGCCCGAAGCGGTGAACGGAAATCAGCGTGCGACGCCCCGCTGATGGCTGCGCTTCGCGACCATGAAAGGGAACAAGCCAAAGCCCAGCGCGACGCAATGCAAAGCTGGGCCAATGCGCACGCGCTCTGGAAAGGCGAACGCGACCGCATTCTTTTGGAGGCCCGCAAAGGCAAAGGCGAAAAGCGCACGGCGGCACAAGCTGACCTTGAGGCGCTTGGGGCAGAACCGGAAGCCCCGCCTTCCGCTGACCGAACCGTGACCGAACCGACATTCGAAGGGCTGACAAAGCTTTTCGCGCATGGGCAGCCCAGCCTTGGACTTTTCTCGGATGAAGGCGGGCAATTCCTTGGCGGGCACGCCATGAACTCGGAAAACAGGCAAAAAACGCTGGCCGCATTTAACGACCTTTGGCAGGGTAACCCAATAAGGCGCACGCGCTCGGGGGACGGGCACGCGACGTTATTCGGGCGGCGGCTGGCTGTGCATCTGATGGTGCAACCCGGCGTGGCGCGCGCCTTTTTGTCTGACCCGGCGGCGGCTGACACCGGCTTTCTGCCCCGCTTTCTGATATGCGAACCGCCCAGCGCTATCGGAACCCGGATGCAAGCGAACGCCAAGCGCGATGAAGTGGCGCTGGCAAGCTTTGGGGCACGGCTGCGCGACATTCTCGAAACGCCCCTTCCGATGGAACCCGAAACCCGCGAACTGGAACCGCGAACGCTGGAACTAGCCCAGGAAGCCCGCGCGCTGCTGGTGGCCTTTTCTGACGCTATTGAGGCGGCGCAAGCCGCGGGGGGCAATCTTGCCCACATCTCGGGCACGGCGTCCAAGGCGGCGGAACAAGCGGCACGAATTGCGGGGGTGCTGACGCTGTGGCGCGACCTGCAAGCCCCGAAGGTGGAAGCAGGTGACATGGCCGACGCAATCGACCTCGCCCAATACTATCTTTCCGAAGCTTCACGGCTGGCAAGCGCTGCGCTTGTTTCCGCTGAAATCGACCGGGCCGAAGCTTTGCGGCGGTGGCTGCTGGACGGCTGGGCGGAACCGGAAGTGCTGGTGCGCGATGTGGTGCGGCTGGGGCCGAACCCGCTGCGCGAAAGCCCGAAGGCTCGGGCGGCGCTGGGCATTCTCGAAAAGCATGGATGGCTTGTGCCGCTCGAAGCTGGAACTATGGTGCGCGGTGCAGCGCGGGCCGAAGCTTGGGCAATCGTGAAGGGGGCGGACCATGTGGTTTGATGCACGCGCCAAACTGGCCGAAATCGCGGGGCAACCCCCTGCGACTTTCGCGGCAGCGGTGCCTACCGTGTCGCAACTGTCGCACCGTCCAAAAGCCAATAAACCGGCTTTGCGTGTCGCGGAAGTCGCAAGTGTCGCAACGCCCCCGCCCGAAGAACCTGAAACCTTCCCGCACGGCGTATCTGTAACGGGAAGCCCTAAAACATGGACAGGCCGCATTGTCTCGCTGGATGATTGGCGCAACTTGAGCGAATGGGAAAAGCACGGCTCGAAAGGCATGCTTTGGTGTGGCAACCGCAAGCAATGGGTGCCCCATGACAGGTGACGACCTAAAGGGCTTTCGCATTGCCGCTGGCCTTTCGCGGCGTGCGTTGGCAGACCTTGCCGACCTTCACCCTGACACAGTCCGCTATTGGGAAAGCAAAGCGCGGGTGGACCTGCGCGGCTGGGCACCTGACCGTCTGTTGCGGGCGCTGGGCAAGGGCGATCTGGTGGAACGCCACACCTACCCCGCAAGGCGAACCTTTGGGGTTTTTCCGCACACTATGCGCGCGCGGGGTGGGGTATTAGGCGAAAACGGGAAGCACGCCCAACGCCAGACCTGCGGTGCACGCACCCGGAAAGGCGCACCATGCCGCGCAAGGGCTATCAACGGCAAAGGCCGGTGCAAGTTTCACGGCGGCATGAGTACCGGCCCAAGAACGCCAGAAGGCCGCGCGCGCATTGCCGAAGCCCAGCGCAAACGGTGGGACAAATTACGCGGGAAATCCGGCTGACCGATTTTCAAGCCGCATAATGATGTGCGATTGCACTTCCCCTTGGGCTGCAACCATTGCAAGAATGGGCGGACACATTCCAGACCTTTGCCTATTGCCCTGTTTCGAAGTCCCGACAGGGCGAATTGATCCGAGGCATGGCATAAAACAATTTCCCTTCCTTCGCTGCGGTCTCTGCGGTCATATCCCTTGCCAGCCCGTTCAACACCGCGCCCTTGCGTGATGGGGGTGGCCTGATCCTTGCCCTATTAGGCACAAGGACCGGCGTGATGGCCTCATCATCCACATCCCCAAAATGGGAATTTGGGCGCGCGCCTTCCCTCAAAGCAGGGAATTTCCCGCCTATAAAAGAACACCACTGAAGCCAGGTTTTTGGACCGATACGCCCAAGGGATTTCTGGACACCGTAAAAAGCGGCAGCAACCATAAGATTGCACTAAGGTTTTTTTCCTTATGACGGAAGCCGTCAAGCCATCAGTGCCGCTGATACAAAAACACCCAGCAGAGCCTGAGAGCATGCCGGAAGTTCCGCGACAACGCGGTCCGGCTACAGTTGCACGCCCTCGCTTACAACTTGGCCACCTTCTTGCGCTGCATCGCGCCGCCCGAAGAAATGGCAGATTGGTCGCTCACAAGCCTCCAACTCAAACTGATCAAGATCGGGGCGCGTGTCGTCCGCCACGCCCGCGCCATCACCTTCCAGCTGGCCGAGGTCGCCGTCACCGGTCCGATGGTGCGCACCATCCTCGCCGCTATCCGCCGATTGCGAGCGCCACCGCTATGCGCATGATCGCGATCAACGCTCAAACTGAACGAAAGCAGCAGGACAGGTCTGCCCGCTGCGCTGAAAAACGCCGCCGACAGGCAAGCACGCTGCGGATTCGTGGCCCGATCCACCCGGTTCCAGATGTCTGCGCGACTGCACACGGCGCTCAGGGCGAAAAAACAATTGATCAAAGGGCAAAATCAGGCGACCTTGACGTCAGACGGCAGGCCAATTGGGGAATGTCGGTTTAAACTTAATCGGAAGAATACCATGAAGAAATTTCTAAGCGTTTTTGTTTTCTTGGCAATTGCAGCTTGTGGCCCAAGTCCTAGCCAAATAGCTAGTCAGGCTGCTTTAGATACGGCAATTGCTGAAGGAAAACCACTCTTCATTACAAGTTTTTACTCGCTCCGTCCCAACTCAGCTGGAGGCGTCGACGTGGCAATGGAATTCGTGAATTTGTCAGGAAAAACAATTAAGTATCTGCGACATCGGGCTACCCCATATAATGCGGTTGGCGACGTTCAGAGAGGCACAGTACGTCGACGCACAACTTTTGGCTTGAATGACACTGGGCCATATGCGCCGATGGAAAGAAGTTCAGGTTCTTGGGAGAACGTTTGGTACAATAGTACTATCAGCTGTGTAGTCATCAACAGAGTTGAAATTGAGTATATGGACGGCACAAGAAGGATTTTCGGAAGCCCTTCGGAAGTTCAGAGCATTATGGCACCTGGCCTGCGGAACTCATGCAGAGTCTAGAATGACGGGGCGAAGTGATTAGAAGTCACACGAAGACTCACTGTAGCCAAGGGGGGTTCTTCTAATCATTTTTCTTGTTCAATCCAGCGTTACCCCACCCACCATAAGCTCGCAAAAAATCTGCAAACCTATCGCCGTAGTAATAGGCGACATAATCGCCTCTATTGAGCACTTGTCCAGCGCCCCCCACAAGTGCATCTTTGCGAGCTTGTGCACGAGCCAAGGCACCGTAGGCAGCATCAAGACGTTTAGGCAGAAACCTACCACCAGCCACATTACTTGAGAATGCTCGTGGGTTTCCATACAGAGGTGGTTCGGTTTGTTTGAACAGGTTCCTGGCGTTTTCTAAGTGGTTTTCCGCCTTGGTTACGCCGCTACCGCTTCGGGCATCGGCTGGTTAAAGTAGGCCTGATCGGGAGTTCTCCCATAAATACAATATCAAAAACTTGAGGTCATGATGAGCATCCCCGATTACCAAAGCCTTATGTTGCCTGTCTTGAAAAAGGCCGCGAACGGTGAAGTAAAAATCAGCACGGTGATCGAAGAGCTGTCAGATGAGTTTGAACTGACGGAAGACGAAAAGGCAGACCTTCTACCGAGTGGCAAGCAAACGATCATTGCGAACCGCATCCATTGGGCCAAGACATACCTTAAACAGGCTGGCTTAGTTGATGCGACTAGACGGGGCTACTTTGTAATTTCCGACCAAGGGCGCACAATTCTCGCAGACAACCCCACTTCCATCGATAACCGCACATTGGAGGCTTTCGACGAGTTCCAGCAGTTTAAAAACCGCCAGCGTTCATCCGGCAACGCAGAAAAGCAGCTAAGCAGAGATGACAGTGACATCGAGAATACGTCGCAGACGCCTGACGAAGCAATGAGGGCAGCCCACCGTGCAATCGAGAACACCCTTAGGAGTGAGATGTTGGACAAAATCCGGTCATCTCCGCCAGCATTCTTCGAGGGCCTTGTTGTAAATCTACTTGTTGCGATGGGTTTTGGTGGCTCAGTGACAGATGCGGGAAGAGCAATTGGCCGTTCAAGCGATGGCGGAATAGATGGTGTGATTGATCAAGACGCCTTGGGCCTTGACCGGGTTTACATTCAAGCGAAGCGATACGCGGACGGCAATAACGTCAGTTCCGGTGCGATTAGAGATTTTTTTGGGAGTCTTGACCGTTTCAAAGCAACCAAAGGGTTGTTCGTTACAACATCCAGCTTCACGAAAGAAGCCAGTGATACTGCACAACTGCTCAGCAAACGCATAGTTCTAATCGACAGTGAAGCCCTCACTAAATTGATGGTCCGTTACAATGTTGGCTGCCGTGTCGAGGAAACGCTTTATGTTCGCAAGCTTGATGAAGACTTCTTTACAGATTGAAGCAACACTAGATCCACGCATTCACTGAAAGCAGTGAACATTTTACCCTGAATGCAGGGAAAAATTCGCTGATGTGGGAAAGACTATCACGGCACCTAAGGGGGATAATTAGGGGGATAAAGCATTAAGCCTTTCGGCTTTTATGCAATTAAATCAGTGGCTTATATGATTTAAATGGTGCCCAGGGGCGGCACCAACTCATTGTTTTGTAATGTTTTTTATTGTCCATCCTTGATTTTATCCCCCTAAGAATAAGGCGATTGCTGTCCTTTCGTGTCTTGTGCTGTCCGACCCTATCCAATAGCTTAAGGTGGATATTTAGGGGGATATAAAATGCGTTCTACCAATAGGCTTTCAGCGTCATTTATAAAAACTGCCCCGGTGGGAAAGCACTGCGATGGTGCCGGGCTTTGGCTGGTGAAGCGCGACGATGGCGGCGCGCAGTGGGTTTTGCGTGTTGTCGTGCATGGACGGCGGCGTGAAATGGGCTTGGGTGGCTTTCCTGCCCTTGGATTGGCCGAAGCACGCAAGGTGGCTGGGCGCTGGCGTGATGTTGTCGCGGCGGGGCGTGACCCCGTAAAGGAACGCGAAGCCGAAGAACGCGCGGCGCGGCGCGAAGACATTTCACTTGCCGTTATTACCGCTGACGCCTTCGAAGCACGCAAGGCGGAGCTGAAAGGCGATGGCAAGGCGGGCAGGTGGCTGTCACCCCTAACCATTCACGTCCTGCCCAAGCTGGGCAAGGTGCCGGTCACGGAACTAGACCAACGTGATATCCGCGACACGCTTGCCCCTATCTGGCATGCCAAGGCCGACACGGCCCGCAAGGCGATGAACCGGATTGCCCTTGTTTTAAATCATGCCGCTGCGCTGGGCTTGGAAGTAGACCTGCAAGCAACCGAAAAGGCAAAGGCGCTGTTGGGGAAAACACGGCATGTTGCAAAGAATATTCCCGCGATGGCTTGGGCCGATGTGCCAGAATTTTACGCCAGCCTTGAAGAACCGACCCTGACGCATCTGGCCTTGCGGCTGTTGATCTTGACCGGAGTGCGCTCGACCCCGTTGCGCACTCTGCGGCTCGACCAGATCGAAGGCGACGTATGGACGGTGCCAGCCGAAGCCATGAAAGGCCGCAAAGGGGCGACCGAAGACTACCGCGTGCCCTTATCGACCGAAGCCCAGCGCATCATTGAATTGGCACGCCCGCACGCCCGCAACGGCTATTTGTTCCCGAATACGCGGGGCGGTGTCATCAGTGACATGACCCTTTCACGGATGATGGAACGGCGGGGGCTGGAAGCGCGCCCGCATGGATTTCGCACAAGCCTGCGCACATGGCTGGCCGAAGCGACTGACGCCCCGCATGAAGTAGCCGAAGCGATGCTGGCACATATGACAGACAGCGGCGTGGTGCGGGCCTACCGGCGCACGGATTGGATAGAACAACGGCGGGCGCTGACAGAGCGCTGGGCTGACCATGTGACGGGCGGCGCTGGGCAGGTGGTGAAGCTGGTCGGGGTAGCGTGATGGCTAGGGACAAAACTGATGGAAGCCCCTTGCGACACTTGCGACTTCTGCGACATTCTGTCTAAATATTTGCAGCTTTTGAGGCTGGGCAGTTAGTTGAACTGATGGAGTCGGGCTGATGGATCAAAAGAAAACGCCAAACAGCCTGACAAGGCAATGAAAACGACCGCGCAAAATAATGGCCCATCAATTTCACTATTGGTTCGACGGAGTTTGCCCCCGCGTCCATCAGATGAAGATGGTGCGCCAGAGGATGCTGATTATTTAAGTGCTATCGGGTTGATATACCTTCTACTTGATGAAATTGATTTGGCTGAAAAGAATAATCCAGAAAGAAGCCGTAATTGGCTGACCAATTACGTTTGGTATTACGTCGAAGCGGTCTGGCATTTTTATGGGACGAAGAATCGGTTTTTCGCTGACCGCGCCTATGAAATGGCTTGCCGAAACGGCTTTCCATTGGATGGCGTGTTGCCAATAATACAGATGGATGCAATCCGTGCCGCGCGGAATAATGAAACCGCAAACTCATATCTAAAAGCACAAAAGTCAGAATGGCTTGAAACCGCATATGGAGTTCTTCAAATGCTGAACGAAGCGGGTATACCGCAAGACGAAGCGGCTGGGCGCGCGGCAGTCTGGCTAGATAAAAAGACGGATGGCAGGCTTTGTTACAAGGCAAGCACTTTCAGCAAAATGTATTCAGACAAATATAAGCCAAGAGCAAAGGCAGGCCCCAGTCATTTCCCAGCGTTGAACTGCAAAACAGATGAATACAAGGCTGATTTGATTGCGAGAATGCGGGCTGACTATCCTGACGTAGGCGTAGCTTTAAAGGGAACGCGCCGATGAATGCCTAAGGGGAATTTTTGAAATTTCTTCTTCCCTCTAAGTCGGCGGGCAACCTCTGACATCTTTGCGCAGTTACCTTCAACAAAGGACAGTGCAATGCAAAATTATCTTACCCTGACCGAACTGCGCGCAAAACTTGGCAACCGTAGCCGGAGTGCAATTTATCTCGACCTTGCCGCTGGGCGACTGCCCCCGCCAATAAAACTTGGGGGGCGACTTTACTGGCCCGAAGGTGATGTTGACGCTCACCTGCGCGGAATGATGTCCGAAGGCGGTGACCTATGAACCGGCATCGCATAGTCATATTCGCGGCATCACTCGACCCTGCGGGGCTGGCATTACTTGGCATTGTCGGCGCTCGGATGTGGGGGGCTTTGACATGACCGACGCAAGGGAATTGACCTTGGCGCTGGGCGGGCGGTGGCATGGCGGCTATGGGGCTGCACCTTGCCCTATCTGCCAACCCGAACGGCGCAAGGGACAGAACGGCTTGACGCTGTCCGATGGGCGCAATGAGCGGCTGGTGCTGGACTGCAAGAAAAGCGCATGCGCCTTTCTCGACATTCTGGCGGCGGCTGGGCTGCGTTCTGGTGACTATCGCGCCCCGGACCCGGCAACCATTGCCCAGCGCGAACGCGACGCCAAGGCGGAAGTGGAAAAGCGGGCGGCACAAGCCAAGCGGCTTTGGCAGGAAGCCCAGCCTATCGCTGGCACGCTGGCGGAAGCTTATCTGCGCGACGCTCGGGGCATATCCTGCGACTTGCCCCCGACGCTACGCTTTCACGGCGCTTGCTGGCATGGGGCGACTGCAAAGCGCTATCCGGCAATGGTGGCCGCAGTGGAAGGCGCGGGCTTGGCAGCGGTGCACCGCACCTATCTGCGCCCCGATGGTTCGGGCAAAGCAGACATTGCCCCGGCGAAGGCGATGCTGGGGGCGACCGCTGGGGGCACTGTGCGACTCACTGGCGGGCCTTTGCGTCTGGTGGTGGCGGAAGGCATAGAAAGCACTCTGTCGCTTGCCTGTGGGCTGCTGGATGGCCCTGCGACGCTATGGGCTGCGCTTTCCACAAGTGGCCTGCGCGTCCTGCGCCTTCCCCCGCAACCGGGGCGGCTGACAATCGCTTGTGATGGCGACACGGCGGGCCGTGAAGCGGCGCATGCACTGGCCGAACGGGCGCACGCGCTGGGCTGGCAAGTGGGCATTCTCGACCCCGGCAATGGGGCCGACTTTAACGATATTTTGACACGAAAGGCGGCGGCATGAACGCGCATCCCCATATGAACGAAACCGCCTTCACGCCTGAAGGGCCGCAACCATTGGTGCGCGAAATTGCCCCCGGTGCAGCATATCCCGTGCAAGCGCTCGGACCGCTGCGCCCGGCTGTGGAAGCGGTGCAAGGCGTGACGCAAGCCCCGGTGGCAATCCCTGCGCAATCTGCGCTAGCGGTGGCATCACTGGCGGTGCAAGGCTTCGCGGATGTGCAAACGCTGGGCGGCACGCGGCCGACTGCGCTTTACGCCCTGACCATCGCCCGAAGCGGTGAACGGAAATCAGCGTGCGACGCCCCGCTGATGGCTGCGCTTCGCGACCATGAAAGGGAACAAGCCAAAGCCCAGCGCGACGCAATGCAAAGCTGGGCCAATGCGCACGCGCTCTGGAAAGGCGAACGCGACCGCATTCTTTTGGAGGCCCGCAAAGGCAAAGGCGAAAAGCGCACGGCGGCACAAGCTGACCTTGAGGCGCTTGGGGCAGAACCGGAAGCCCCGCCTTCCGCTGACCGAACCGTGACCGAACCGACATTCGAAGGGCTGACAAAGCTTTTCGCGCATGGGCAGCCCAGCCTTGGACTTTTCTCGGATGAAGGCGGGCAATTCCTTGGCGGGCACGCCATGAACTCGGAAAACAGGCAAAAAACGCTGGCCGCATTTAACGACCTTTGGCAGGGTAACCCAATAAGGCGCACGCGCTCGGGGGACGGGCACGCGACGTTATTCGGGCGGCGGCTGGCTGTGCATCTGATGGTGCAACCCGGCGTGGCGCGCGCCTTTTTGTCTGACCCGGCGGCGGCTGACACCGGCTTTCTGCCCCGCTTTCTGATATGCGAACCGCCCAGCGCTATCGGAACCCGGATGCAAGCGAACGCCAAGCGCGATGAAGTGGCGCTGGCAAGCTTTGGGGCACGGCTGCGCGACATTCTCGAAACGCCCCTTCCGATGGAACCCGAAACCCGCGAACTGGAACCGCGAACGCTGGAACTAGCCCAGGAAGCCCGCGCGCTGCTGGTGGCCTTTTCTGACGCTATTGAGGCGGCGCAAGCCGCGGGGGGCAATCTTGCCCACATCTCGGGCACGGCGTCCAAGGCGGCGGAACAAGCGGCACGAATTGCGGGGGTGCTGACGCTGTGGCGCGACCTGCAAGCCCCGAAGGTGGAAGCAGGTGACATGGCCGACGCAATCGACCTCGCCCAATACTATCTTTCCGAAGCTTCACGGCTGGCAAGCGCTGCGCTTGTTTCCGCTGAAATCGACCGGGCCGAAGCTTTGCGGCGGTGGCTGCTGGACGGCTGGGCGGAACCGGAAGTGCTGGTGCGCGATGTGGTGCGGCTGGGGCCGAACCCGCTGCGCGAAAGCCCGAAGGCTCGGGCGGCGCTGGGCATTCTCGAAAAGCATGGATGGCTTGTGCCGCTCGAAGCTGGAACTATGGTGCGCGGTGCAGCGCGGGCCGAAGCTTGGGCAATCGTGAAGGGGGCGGACCATGTGGTTTGATGCACGCGCCAAACTGGCCGAAATCGCGGGGCAACCCCCTGCGACTTTCGCGGCAGCGGTGCCTACCGTGTCGCAACTGTCGCACCGTCCAAAAGCCAATAAACCGGCTTTGCGTGTCGCGGAAGTCGCAAGTGTCGCAACGCCCCCGCCCGAAGAACCTGAAACCTTCCCGCACGGCGTATCTGTAACGGGAAGCCCTAAAACATGGACAGGCCGCATTGTCTCGCTGGATGATTGGCGCAACTTGAGCGAATGGGAAAAGCACGGCTCGAAAGGCATGCTTTGGTGTGGCAACCGCAAGCAATGGGTGCCCCATGACAGGTGACGACCTAAAGGGCTTTCGCATTGCCGCTGGCCTTTCGCGGCGTGCGTTGGCAGACCTTGCCGACCTTCACCCTGACACAGTCCGCTATTGGGAAAGCAAAGCGCGGGTGGACCTGCGCGGCTGGGCACCTGACCGTCTGTTGCGGGCGCTGGGCAAGGGCGATCTGGTGGAACGCCACACCTACCCCGCAAGGCGAACCTTTGGGGTTTTTCCGCACACTATGCGCGCGCGGGGTGGGGTATTAGGCGAAAACGGGAAGCACGCCCAACGCCAGACCTGCGGTGCACGCACCCGGAAAGGCGCACCATGCCGCGCAAGGGCTATCAACGGCAAAGGCCGGTGCAAGTTTCACGGCGGCATGAGTACCGGCCCAAGAACGCCAGAAGGCCGCGCGCGCATTGCCGAAGCCCAGCGCAAACGGTGGGACAAATTACGCGGGAAATCCGGCTGACCGATTTTCAAGCCGCATAATGATGTGCGATTGCACTTCCCCTTGGGCTGCAACCATTGCAAGAATGGGCGGACACATTCCAGACCTTTGCCTATTGCCCTGTTTCGAAGTCCCGACAGGGCGAATTGATCCGAGGCATGGCATAAAACAATTTCCCTTCCTTCGCTGCGGTCTCTGCGGTCATATCCCTTGCCAGCCCGTTCAACACCGCGCCCTTGCGTGATGGGGGTGGCCTGATCCTTGCCCTATTAGGCACAAGGACCGGCGTGATGGCCTCATCATCCACATCCCCAAAATGGGAATTTGGGCGCGCGCCTTCCCTCAAAGCAGGGAATTTCCCGCCTATAAAAGAACACCACTGAAGCCAGGTTTTTGGACCGATACGCCCAAGGGATTTCTGGACACCGTAAAAAGCGGCAGCAACCATAAGATTGCACTAAGGTTTTTTTCCTTATGACGGAAGCCGTCAAGCCATCAGTGCCGCTGATACAAAAACACCCAGCAGAGCCTGAGAGCATGCCGGAAGTTCCGCGACAACGCGGTCCGGCTACAGTTGCACGCCCTCGCTTACAACTTGGCCACCTTCTTGCGCTGCATCGCGCCGCCCGAAGAAATGGCAGATTGGTCGCTCACAAGCCTCCAACTCAAACTGATCAAGATCGGGGCGCGTGTCGTCCGCCACGCCCGCGCCATCACCTTCCAGCTGGCCGAGGTCGCCGTCACCGGTCCGATGGTGCGCACCATCCTCGCCGCTATCCGCCGATTGCGAGCGCCACCGCTATGCGCATGATCGCGATCAACGCTCAAACTGAACGAAAGCAGCAGGACAGGTCTGCCCGCTGCGCTGAAAAACGCCGCCGACAGGCAAGCACGCTGCGGATTCGTGGCCCGATCCACCCGGTTCCAGATGTCTGCGCGACTGCACACGGCGCTCAGGGCGAAAAAACAATTGATCAAAGGGCAAAATCAGGCGACCTTGACGTCAGACGGCAGGCCAATTGGGGAATGTCGGTTTAAACTTAATCGGAAGAATACCATGAAGAAATTTCTAAGCGTTTTTGTTTTCTTGGCAATTGCAGCTTGTGGCCCAAGTCCTAGCCAAATAGCTAGTCAGGCTGCTTTAGATACGGCAATTGCTGAAGGAAAACCACTCTTCATTACAAGTTTTTACTCGCTCCGTCCCAACTCAGCTGGAGGCGTCGACGTGGCAATGGAATTCGTGAATTTGTCAGGAAAAACAATTAAGTATCTGCGACATCGGGCTACCCCATATAATGCGGTTGGCGACGTTCAGAGAGGCACAGTACGTCGACGCACAACTTTTGGCTTGAATGACACTGGGCCATATGCGCCGATGGAAAGAAGTTCAGGTTCTTGGGAGAACGTTTGGTACAATAGTACTATCAGCTGTGTAGTCATCAACAGAGTTGAAATTGAGTATATGGACGGCACAAGAAGGATTTTCGGAAGCCCTTCGGAAGTTCAGAGCATTATGGCACCTGGCCTGCGGAACTCATGCAGAGTCTAGAATGACGGGGCGAAGTGATTAGAAGTCACACGAAGACTCACTGTAGCCAAGGGGGGTTCTTCTAATCATTTTTCTTGTTCAATCCAGCGTTACCCCACCCACCATAAGCTCGCAAAAAATCTGCAAACCTATCGCCGTAGTAATAGGCGACATAATCGCCTCTATTGAGCACTTGTCCAGCGCCCCCCACAAGTGCATCTTTGCGAGCTTGTGCACGAGCCAAGGCACCGTAGGCAGCATCAAGACGTTTAGGCAGAAACCTACCACCAGCCACATTACTTGAGAATGCTCGTGGGTTTCCATACAGAGGTGGTTCGGTTTGTTTGAACAGGTTCCTGGCGTTTTCTAAGTGGTTTTCCGCCTTGGTTACGCCGCTACCGCTTCGGGCATCGGCTGGTTAAAGTAGGCCTGATCGGGAGTTCTCCCATAAATACAATATCAAAAACTTGAGGTCATGATGAGCATCCCCGATTACCAAAGCCTTATGTTGCCTGTCTTGAAAAAGGCCGCGAACGGTGAAGTAAAAATCAGCACGGTGATCGAAGAGCTGTCAGATGAGTTTGAACTGACGGAAGACGAAAAGGCAGACCTTCTACCGAGTGGCAAGCAAACGATCATTGCGAACCGCATCCATTGGGCCAAGACATACCTTAAACAGGCTGGCTTAGTTGATGCGACTAGACGGGGCTACTTTGTAATTTCCGACCAAGGGCGCACAATTCTCGCAGACAACCCCACTTCCATCGATAACCGCACATTGGAGGCTTTCGACGAGTTCCAGCAGTTTAAAAACCGCCAGCGTTCATCCGGCAACGCAGAAAAGCAGCTAAGCAGAGATGACAGTGACATCGAGAATACGTCGCAGACGCCTGACGAAGCAATGAGGGCAGCCCACCGTGCAATCGAGAACACCCTTAGGAGTGAGATGTTGGACAAAATCCGGTCATCTCCGCCAGCATTCTTCGAGGGCCTTGTTGTAAATCTACTTGTTGCGATGGGTTTTGGTGGCTCAGTGACAGATGCGGGAAGAGCAATTGGCCGTTCAAGCGATGGCGGAATAGATGGTGTGATTGATCAAGACGCCTTGGGCCTTGACCGGGTTTACATTCAAGCGAAGCGATACGCGGACGGCAATAACGTCAGTTCCGGTGCGATTAGAGATTTTTTTGGGAGTCTTGACCGTTTCAAAGCAACCAAAGGGTTGTTCGTTACAACATCCAGCTTCACGAAAGAAGCCAGTGATACTGCACAACTGCTCAGCAAACGCATAGTTCTAATCGACAGTGAAGCCCTCACTAAATTGATGGTCCGTTACAATGTTGGCTGCCGTGTCGAGGAAACGCTTTATGTTCGCAAGCTTGATGAAGACTTCTTTACAGATTGAAGCAACACTAGATCCACGCATTCACTGAAAGCAGTGAACATTTTACCCTGAATGCAGGGAAAAATTCGCTGATGTGGGAAAGACTATCACGGCACCTAAGGGGGATAATTAGGGGGATAAAGCATTAAGCCTTTCGGCTTTTATGCAATTAAATCAGTGGCTTATATGATTTAAATGGTGCCCAGGGGCGGAATCGAACCACCGACACGAGGATTTTCAATCCACTGCTCTACCCCTGAGCTACCCGGGCACCGGGACGGATATTTCCGTCGGGTAGCGGGGTTTTAGACGCGGGCGGCG